>OLPE01001574.1_pt1 | contig 11962 bp, 7 predicted proteins | sample 1671901 | NCBI WGS metagenome assembly OLPE01 (sample SAMEA3136624, study PRJEB25190) | human gut metagenome | biome: human gut; feature: human-associated habitat; material: faeces | place: Austria | collected 2013 | reverse complement strand
TCTATGGAAACACCTTGTGTTTCCGTACTGGATGAATATTACTGGCTCAACAAACATGATCCAAACTACTCACTTTGTCGTGCTACCATCAATCGTGGTAAAGATGCACATACAGACGGTAAATTTAATTTGAGTCAGAAGGGCTGCATGGAGATCATGAAACTCTTTATGACAAAAGACGAGGATTTGTACGATAAGACTATTGAAGATGTATTCGATGATGAAGTATTCGATTCTACATTCTGGTTATACTGGAGAACAATGTTTGCATTTGAAAACTGGCACAGTGCTCTTGAAATGAAACTCTACTTCCAGAGATTTATCCATCACATTGCCGGACTGCCTGATTTCAGTGCATTGAAATTCACAAAATATAATCAATATGAATCTCTGATTCTTCCTATGCAAAAGTATTTGGAGGCTGCTAGTGTTGACTTCCAGTTCAATACAGAGGTTACAAACGTTGTATTTAAATTTGAAGGAGATAAGAAGATTGCTTCTGCTATAGAATGTAAGGTGAATGGAAAAGAAAGCGGCATCGTTCTAACGGAAAATGATCTCGTATTTGTTACGAACGGAAGTTGTACAGAGGGAACCATTTATGGAGATCAGAATCATGCCCCGAACGGAGATGCTGAAGTCCGTACAAGCGGTGTATGGAATCTTTGGAAGAATATTGCCAGACAGGATCCATCCTTTGGACATCCGGAAAAATTCTGTTCTGACATTTCAAAAACGAACTGGGAATCTGCAACTGTTACAACTCTCGATGATAAGATCATCCCATATATCACTGATATTTGCAAACGTGACCCTCGCACAGGAAATGTTGTAACAGGAGGTATCGTAAGTTGTCAGGATTCAAGCTGGCTGCTTAGCTGGACAATTAATCGACAGGGACAGTTTAAAGATCAGGATAAAGACCAGGTATGTGTATGGGTATATGGCTTATTTACAGATGTGCCTGGAGACTATATTAAGAAACCTATGAAAGATTGTACAGGTAAAGAAATCACTGCTGAATGGCTGTATCATCTCGGAGTACCTGAAGACCAGATTATGGATCTTGCAGAAAATAGTGCGATCTGTGTACCGACAATGATGCCTTACATTACTGCTTTCTTTATGCCTCGGACAAAAGGTGACCGCCCGGATGTCATTCCTGACGGATGTGTCAACTTCGCATTCCTCGGACAGTTTGCTGATACTCCTCGTGACACCGTTTTCACAACAGAGTATTCTGTACGTACTGCTATGGAAGCTGTTTATGGACTTCTCAAAGTCGACAGAGGTGTTCCTGAAGTATGGGGAAGTGTTTATGATATCCGTGAACTTCTCGACAGCAGTGTAAAGCTTATGGATGGAAAATCTCCACTGGAAATTCCGCTTCCTGGTCCGCTAAATGCACTCAAAAAGCCGCTCCTGAAGCTTGTCAAAGGAAATGTTATTGAAAAGGTACTCAGAGACCATGATATCCTCAAAGACGGAATGTAAAATCGTCCAAAATTTTTTATAATTTAGCTCTCTTTCTCATAATTATAAAAACAGCTCCCCGGCACAAACGCCGGGAAGCTGTTTTTCTTTTTATATTAAATAACCTTATACTCCAGCCATTTCCTGCTATGAAATCTCCATGTAAATATAATTCCACGAACAGTCCAGTCCGCAAACATACCGATCCAGACTCCCATCGGTCCAAATCCCATAACTCGGATTAAGAATACACAGAGACAAAATCTGCATGCCCACATCGTAATGCAAGATGTAATCATTGAAAACTTCACGTCTCCTGCTGCACGTAAACCATATGCCGTAATAAATGACAAAACCCAGACAAATGGTTTTACAATTGTGATCCACATCACCATATGGAAGCACATATCTGCACTTACTCTTTCCATTCCACCTAGCATTGTAACCGGTTTCGTCAACGCAAATACTGTCAGACAGCTTACAATAATAATAACTTCCGCGATCACACACAATTTCTTTATATAATAAACCGCTTCGTCTTTTCTTCCTGCACCCATACATTGACCTACGATTGTCATAAGTCCAATACCTACTCCGATTCCTGCAATACCATTGAGGTTTTCTAAAATATTTGTGCCGCGATTGCTGTCGTTCCAAGGGTTGATACCGTTGACTGAATTGCCAGTTTTCCTAATTGGAACATACTGTTTTCAACGCCGGATGGAATTCCGATTCCAAGAATCCTTCGTATCATACTCCAGTTTGGACGTATTTTCATATAATCTCTCACTACGATTGGCTGTCTGTCTTTTCTTAACTGAATCAGTACTACAACTGCACAAAAGATACGTGAAACTAACGTAGCAATTGCTGCACCTGCAACACCCATATGAAAGCCCCATATCATAATTGCATTTCCCACAATATTCATTACATTGGAAATCATTGAAATGATCATCGGGCCTTTGGTATTATCTTGTGCGCGGAAGATGGATGCCGCTGCATCATATGCCGCAATAAATGGAAATGATAATGCTGTGTAGAAGAAATATATTTCCGAAGCTCTCATAACCTCTGCTTCAACTGAACCAAAGATTACTCTTAATAACGGCTTCTGGAAAATAAGACAGATTAAACTGACTACAATTGAAATTGCTGTGATGATAAACAAAACCTGACGTGCTGACTCATTTGCCCGTTCTTTATTCTTCTGTCCAATATACTGTGCACATATGATTGCTCCACCTGCCGCCAGAGCAGAAAATGCCTGTATTACCAGAACATTAATTGAATCAACTAACGACACCGCCGATATTGCTGCCGAACCAACATTACTTACCATCATTGTATCTGCAGTTCCCATAACCGAATTCAACAGCTGCTCCAATATTAGCGGAACAAGAATCGCTGCGATCATCTGATTTGAAAACATGTGTTGTTGTTTCACTTTATGTTCATCCCCTTTGTTTTTGCTAAATTCGTCTCTGATATTATCTACCTCAAATATAAATATTGCAAGTTTTTATATAAGAACAATTTACCTTTCTCATCATATGTATGGTAAAAAAAACACAGGACGTATGTAACATTTTTACATACGTCCCATATAATTTATTCAAGCTGAACTTTCTAATTTGTAGCCTCTTTCTTAGCTGCATCACGTTTTGCAAGTCTTTCTCTTACAGCTTCCATATGTCCCGGTTTATCCAGGTCATAGATCAGAAGTGGAATTATTCCTACGAAGAATATAATTCCAGGAAGAAGGTTTGCTGCAATATTGATACCTGTCTGGATATGTGGTGTCATATCAACTCCACCGGCATATCCGAATGCTCCCATAACAACCAGGAACAATGAGTTTGCAATAGCTGTTGCGATTTTAATAGCACATCCCTGGAATGAGAATGCCATACCATCGTTACGTGCTTCATATTTATCATCAAAATCATCGATTGCATCAACCATCATACCTGCTCCACATGGACCTGCAACATATCCAAGACCATATACAATCAATACAATAAAGTCAAATACAATATTTTCATAAGGACCTACAAACAGTACAATCAATGAAGCGCCCTGAATAACCATTGAAAGGATTGCTGTATTACGTTTTCCAAGTTTGTCAATTACCTTTGGTGTAAATGGCATAATAATTGTTCCGACAATCATCTGCATCATCATAAAAATTGTGATGAATGCGAAGTTCTGTACACAATACAGATAGAAGTAAACTGCTACTGAAATACGTCCTAACATACCAAACATGTTAAAGAAGCTGTATAACATTGCACACATAAGGTTTTTGTTTTTGAATACCATTTTCAGACCATCACTTACTTTACCCTGGTCTTCTTTCTTAACAGTGATTCTTTCTTTTGACAGAATTGCTACTGCCCAGAACATAGGAAGTGCAATAACTGCAAGTAAAATAGCTGTTGAGTGATATCCTGCAGCCTGATCTCCTTTACCAAACCAGAGAACAAGTTTTAATACAAACAGGTTCAAAATAATCTGTCCGATTGTCATACCCATCATCTGAGCTGCATTTAATTTATTGATTTCTTTAGGGTCACGTGTCATAACTACAGGCAATGCAAGGTATGGTACATTTGTCATTGTGTAAGACATTCCTAAACCAATATATGTAATGTAAGCATAAATCAATTTACCTGTGCTTCCAAATCCTGGTACTGTAAATGTCAGGATTGTAAAAATTACAAGGAAAATAGCTCCCACAAAAATGTAAGGTCTGAATCTTCCGTGTTTTGTATGAGTACGCTCCATAAGAGTTCCCATCATTGGATCATTAATTCCATCCCATACTTTTGCAATTAACATCAAAAGTGCTACTGCACCAGTTCCAAGTCCAAATACATCTGTATAGAAAATAGAAAGATATGTACTTACCATTGTCCATGAAAGCTGTGATGCAAAGTTACCAAGTCCGTATACAAAATAATGTTTTCCTGTTAACGGTGTCATACCGTATTCATTTAATTTTTTCTCACCCATTTTGATCTCCTACCCTCTGCCGGTTTTATGGCAGCAATCTATGTAGCTTTTTATTACATAGATTCGATTTCTTTATCAAAGTTTTTGTATTTTTCCATCATCTTTGGAAGTGTATCTTTATTGGCAACCAATTTTGGAACACATACCTCGATCATGTTCTGAATGCTCGTAAATACCAATTGTTGTGTTTCTTGCTCTGTTCTTTTCTTCTTCTGAGAACTCTACATTTACCTTGTCCCCATCTACGGACAATGTTCCCCAGATACCACAGATTGGACATTCTACGTGAGTTGTTCCATTCATGCTAAGCAATGGATTGTGACATACAGGACATACGCCTTCTTCTCCAACCCATGTATCGACTTCATCATATGGTTTTCCGAGAGATTCTGCTACTGCTTTACCAAGGTCTGCACATTTCTGCATCAGTGCCGGATCAAACAGAGGATGTCCTGTTCTTCCCTGATCATAAGCATCTACATGTCCTACACATTTCATGCAGAACGAGAAGCTAAATAAATCTAACATTGGAAGTCCCAATGATACCCAGTTGTGAGTCTGCGCTCCGCCGACTGAAATATATCCAACATATCTGTCTTTAAAATATCTTGGGTCAAGTAATTCATCTTCTGATTTACCTTCTGCAATACGTTTTTTGTTTTCTTCGATCAACGCTGCTCTGTCATGGGATGGTCCAAAACGATCTACAAAGTTTTTGAACTGTCCTACAATACCTACTGCATATACAGGAGCTGCGATAATGATTCCATCTGCTTCCAGACAAGCTTCTTCCAGAATGTGGTAATCATCTTTCATACAGCAGTGAATTTCTGTAGCACCTTTGTCTCTGTTTCTACTACAGTAATCACATGCACGGCAATGTCCGATATCTAATGTTACAGTATTAATAAACTGAACATCTGCGCCTGCTGCTTTTGCTGCAAATAAGGCTTCTTTAACCATGACATCACTTCTCTGGTTTTTTCTTCCAAAAGAAATTCCTAATACTTTCATATTGTTCCTCCATCTCTTAATTGATGAATTTATTTTAACTTTTTTTAATGTTCCCGGCTTTCCCAGAACCACCCTATCCTCGTTCAATATTTTGTCATAATTTTTTCTTCAAGAAGTCAAAAAACAAAAATCATCCTATCTTTTTTGCTCTTTTGCTTTACACATTATATTGATACTGAATATCAATCAAACGGATTTCCTGCATTTCAAGATCGTTTGTAAGACACAACTCTCCGTTCTCTACTTCTATTGTTTTCATCTCGATACTTGGAATTGCACTACTCTTTAAATACTCTACTTCATCTCGCATAAGCCCCTTTGAATAATCCAGATTTTTCCAAAGGTCCTGCACACTTCCGCTTGCTCTGTTTACCCGATATGTTTTAACAAGATATTTTCCATTTTGTATATTTTGAATTGTAAAATTCAATTTAATCGGTTCAATATCTTCAACATACTGCTCAATATCTTCCAGTTGTATCTCATCTTCATCTGTAAAGACATATCTGGACGACAGACTTTTGTAGTTATGACATGCGATTACAAAATGATTACGTCCATTTGTCGTCACGATTGCATTTTCATATTTCCCCAACACTTTAGAGCACAGTCGGTTAATAAACTGAAATGCATAAAATGACGGCTTACAGATACCATCTCTCGATATCAGCCCTGAATCTCCATTCAAAACAGTATCTGTGTCATAATAATCTGAATAAAGATCCAATGCATGCCAATACGCCATAATATCGACCTGACCATTCATATCAATACAATTTTTTAAAATGTATGCACCCTGTTCACAACTGTCATTCAATATATTTCGGTTTGAAATTGTAAAATTCCACTCATCTATGTGAAGTTCTGGAATTTCAAATTTTGCTTCTTGCATAATTAATTTCATAATCTGTATCTGGTTAGAAATGTACTCGGAATCAATGGACTTCTTTCCAATTCTTTCTCCTTCTTCTATCAACGCAATATATTGGAATGAACAGAAAGACAAAAAATCCGGATGAATCTCTCGCTCTCTCCATATTTCGAAAATATTTTTGCAAGCCATGCTTTCATATCCCAATATAAATCCGGCCCCTCCTACAGAAATTTCTTCTGAATATCTTTTCATTGTCTGATATAAAAGATCAAACCGCTGATAATACTCTCCATCCGGCTCAAAGCTATGTAAAGCCGGGTCATTCCAATATTCAAAATACCAGGTCTCCAGCTCATCCACGCCATATCGATTGACCAGATGCACGCATAACTCCTGGATAATTTCAGAAAACGTAGCAAAATCAAAAACACTTGTTTTTGTTTCTTCTATATTGATACTTCTTTCTGGAGTATACATAAACAGACTTGGTTTACTTCCCAGTTCTAAGTATGGTTTTAAATGATGATCCAGAAGAAAATCTAACACCTGATCCAACTTTCGGAAATTATATCCGTCTTTCTCGCTGAAGCAATGTTCTTTTGATAAAATATTCCAGATTCTTGCATATTTCATACCTGTCTGTTTTTGCAGCTTTTCCACTTGATTCTGTGCCTCTGACTGCAATAATATATATCCGTCTCCAATGCTGATTGCCTTGCTAAAATCAGTATATGTTCCTTTGATTTTTTTTGCGTCTGTTACATATTCCTTTTCCTTTGTCGATTGTGGACTTTCCTTTTTCTCACGAAATCTCAAGTATTCTAATATCCGGCTTTCTTCTTCCTCCTGCAATTTGATTTCCTTTTCTTGCATCACATTTTCTTCCTGCATCTTTTTTCGATATTCACTCGGCGAATCCTTATATACATCACGAAATGTTTTTGTAAAAGATGCTGATGTCGGAAATCCATTATCGTAAGCGATATGTGTTAAGTTTTTATCTGAATACATCAGTTCATCTACTGCATGAAATAAACGTACATTATTCAGATATTCCATAAATGTCATTCCTAAATTCTTTTTTATATATTTAGACAAATATGCATTTGACAAATACAATTTGTCTGCTAAATCATTTAAACTAATCTGGCTTTGATAATTTGCCTGTACATAATTTTGAATCTGTCGTATTCTCATTCGATCCTGTGAATCCTCCAGATTTAATCTGATATCGTCTGCTTTCACAAGGAAATTACTTGTCAACACATACAACGTTTCAAAATACAATGCATTTAAATACAGTGCACTCTTATCGTCCTTTTCAAAATATCTTGTCAAAATACGGTCCAGCAATCTGCGAAGATTACTATATGCATGATTGCGGTCTGCAACTGTATTGCACCAGAATAACAATTGCATTGATCCCATATATTCTGCCAGCAAATGAAAATCTATCTCAAACCTTGCCCCCAGAAGTTCTTCGTTTCCAATTACTGTATGTCTTTTATTTGCATTTATAAGAACAATATCTCCGCTTTGCATTTTGTATGTTTTGTCATCAATCTTGATATCCAGATTTCCACGAAGTACATAAAACATTTCCGGATTCTGGTGATAATGTGTTGCCGTTTCTGCCTGTGCTATAAAATGAAACTGCATTAATTTTCTTGTCGTATCCATCCTTCATCCCTCCCAGTGATTCTATGTATCATTATATTATTTTAGTTGTTTACACTCTATGTGAGATTTTGTTCAATCTATCCTTATAAATATCCTTTTTCAATTTTTCTTTGTAGTATTAGAACAATTTTTATATGTTCTTTTTTGTCCACTTGTATTGTGTACAACAAAAGTTATCCAATGATATTTGAAAGCAGGAATGACACTTCACCCCTGCTTTTACTAATACAATATTTATTCTTTTACTCCACCCAAAGAAATTCCTGCAATAAATGCTTTCTGAAAAAATGGATATAATACCATAATCGGAATTACACCGATTACAGCCATTGCCATACGGATACTTGTTCCCGGCATCTTTGCAACTGCTGCAGCTGCATCTGCACTGGTTGCCATGGTTGCAAGTGTATTGATATTATCAATAATGCTCTTCAAAAACTGCTGCAACGAATACAATTTTGTATCACTGATATAATACAGTCCGTTTGTCCAGTCATTCCAATATCCAAGTCCTACCATCAATCCTATCGTTGCCAGGATTGGCAATGACAGTGGCAATACAATTTTAAAATAAATATAAAGTTCTCCTGCCCCATCAATTTTAGCTGCTTCTACCAATGCAGGATGAATGTTAGATGCAAAATTGTTTTTATACAAAATAATATAGAATCCGTTAAACAAAAGTGTTGGAATCAATAATGCCAAAATAGAATTCTTCATATGAAATACTTGTGTATACATAATATAGGAAGGAACAACGCCTCCATTGAACAACATTGTAAAAAACACCATAAATGTCAGTGGTTTCGCACGCTTATAGTCTTTTCTAGATAACACCCAACCAAGCATCGGTCCAATCAAAAGACTAATTACAGTTCCAACGATTGTTACAAAAAATGTAATACCATAAGCACGAAAAACCTTCGTTGCATTAGATTTAAATAAATATGTATATGCATATAATGTGAAATTTCTCGGAAGGAATGAATATCCTTCTTTTAAAAGCGTTGCATTTTCTGTCAGTGATGATGACACCAGAAGCAGAAACGGAAGCAGCGCACATAATGCCAAAATTGTCAGTATTGCGAAGATCAAAACCTGATAGGATTTATCCCCTGTTGATTTTACACTGGAATCTTCCATACTCTTACCTCCTAGAATAATGCGTTCTCTTTGTCTTTTCTACGTACGATTGTATTCACAACAAGAACTAAGATGAATCCTACAATTGCCTGATATGTACAAGCTGCAGATGATGTTGAAATATTATTCAAAGTCATCAGACAACGATATACATAAGTATCAATTGTATTTGTTACCGAATACAGTGCTCCGGAATCCATCGGAACCTGATAGAACAAGCCGAAATCAGAGTACATGATTCGTCCTACATTTAACATCACAAGTGTGATCACTGTCGGTTTTAACATTGGTAATGTAATGTAGAAAATCTGTTTAAATTTTCCTGCACCGTCTACTCTCGCTGCTTCATAAATACTTCTGTCAATTCCAACGATAGATGACAGGAAGATAATCGCATTGTATCCGACCATTTTCCATACATAAATAAATATCAATATGAACGGCCAGTATTTCGGTGCTGCATAGAAGTTAATCTCGTTTCCTTCTCCAAGCATATGATTTACCAGACCGGCATCATTACTAAATATTGCATATACGATATATGCAACGATAACGTATGAGATCAACTGCGGAAGCAGGATACTTGTCTGGAAAAATTTCTGCCATGCCTTACTGAAAATATCAGCCAGGCAAATACCAACTACAACACCCATCAATGTTCCAAGTAAAATAAATACGATATTGTATAATAATGTATTTTTGGTAATCAAAAACGCATCACTGTTCAGGAAACTTCCTGATGTGCTAGAAAACAGTTGTTTGAAGTTCGATAATCCAGCCCATGGACTCTTCATAATGCCAACACTGTAATCTACTTTTTTAAACGCAATCACGATACCAAGCATTGGGATATAGTTGTTGATTACAAAGTAAAGCATACCCGGAATTGCCATGAAATCCAATGCAGAAGCTACTTTTAACTTCCATAACATATACATTGTCCAGATGACTACGATGATGGAGCATACCATACAGATGATGCTGCCTGCTCCTACATGTACATTCTTTGCTCTGGATAGTGTATCTACTGCCGAACTTGCAAGATACAGATTTGCAATAAAGCTGACAACTGACGCGATACAGGATGACAGCATCATCTTCTTCTGTCCTGCTTTTACTGTTGCTACTGCTGATATTACAAGAACAATTCCTGCAATTATAATCAATACCATTGGAATACTCGTTGTCAGAACGATCTTACCTCCACATACTGTTTTTCCGGTAAGGAGGCTGATTCCTGACAATCCATATACCTTTCCCTGATATGAATATTTTAAAAATGGAAATGCTGCAGATGCAAGCAGTACAATACCTGCAATCAAGATTTCAAACATAATCCGATGTTCTTTTTCTGGCAGAGCCAACGATGCAAGCTTCGTTTTTTTCTGTTCCATTTCTCGCCCTCCTGAACTTCCTCTACTTGTAACTGTTCACGTTTTTCACTGATTTTATATGAAACAGTTACCTCTAATCTACAAATCGGTGCCGCCGAAAACTCCGCCGGTACCGATTTTATTAGCTACATGATTCTTATTGTTCTGCAAGCCATGCATCCAGCTGTGACTGATATGTCTCTACAATTTTATCCATTCCTGCTGCGGAAAGTGCTGAAATAAATTCTTTATATGTTGCATCTACATCACTTACAATACCTGCTGCCAACTGTGGTTTGTACTGGTCAACTACATTTTTGCAAGCTGTGATTTCACTTGTTACTTCTGAAGGATCTACACAGAATCCAAAGTATTTTGATTTCTCTACTTTTTCATTCTCTGCTTTCTGCTGATCTCTGATGTCTGCTCCATCACCTTCCCAAGGGGTTACAAGTAATCTGTCTCCGTATAAGAAGTCTGCTGTATGATACTGAACTGAATCTGCTGTTACACCTTCTGGATATGTCAATGTTCCATCATCATTTTTAACCCAGTCAACATCTTCTACTCCCCATGTCAGTGTATCGATGAACTCCTGATCACTGTAGAGAAGATTTAATACTTTGATTGCTGCTTCAGGGCTCTTTGCTGTTACAGGAACTGCAAATCCAAATTTCTGGAATGCACTTGTTGCTACTTTTGCTGTTGTTACCTCTTTAAGTAATCCTTTGTGTCCTGAACTTCCTTCAAAACTTCCAAGGCTTCCATTTTCAATCTGTTTGATATCAGAGAATCCAACACCATTCTTGATTAAGCTTTCGCCCCACTCCTGTGAAGTAGATGCATCTTTATAGATAAGACCTTCATCATACATCTCTTTTGCCATCTTAATGTTGTTATACCATTCATCAGATGCGAAATAGCATTTTACTTCGTCTGTATCCGGATCAGCATATACATACTGATAACTATCTCCCAATACATCGACCCATTCAGCATCATCGAAAGAGTCTCCTCCGTTGATATATGGCTGCGGGCTTACACAAGAGCCTTCCTGGTCACTGTTTACAACACCATTCAACTCTGTTTTTGATGTTACCTCTTTTAAAATATCCTGATATTCACTCCAGGTTGTCATCTTTTCTGCTTTGTCTGTAAGTCCAAGTTCGTCCAATGTATCTTTATTCATACAGATTGCTTCTGCTGCATACAGTGATGTCATATTACCTACACCGTAAATCTTTCCATCTTTTGATGTTGCAGCCAGATAATCTCCCATTACATCTTTGATGTCTTTTCCATACTCATCAATGTACTCTGTAATGTCCATCAACTGGTTCTGACTCATGAATGACTGATATCCTGCTGGAACAGGTGTAAACATCATCAG
>OLPE01001563.1_pt1 | contig 12055 bp, 12 predicted proteins | sample 1671901 | NCBI WGS metagenome assembly OLPE01 (sample SAMEA3136624, study PRJEB25190) | human gut metagenome | biome: human gut; feature: human-associated habitat; material: faeces | place: Austria | collected 2013 | reverse complement strand
AATATTCGCCAGAAAAACTGGAACAGGTCTGCGCTAAGGCGCTCTCTTATTCCGGCAAACCCAGCTATAAAAGTATCAAAAATCTTTTGGCTGCAATGAAAGATAACCCGGAACTCATATCAGATGAGACGGAAAACGACAAAACGGCAGAAAAACCACACGGCATCACCAGGGGAGCCGGATACTATGGAGGTAAAAGATCATGACAAATCAAAGTACAATCGACAAACTTATTGAAATGCGTCTGACGTCAATGGCCGATGCATTCCGGATCCAGTTGGATGATGCCACAATGAAGGAAGTTCCTTTTGAGGATTGTTTTGGCATGCTTGTTGATGTAGAATACACCAACCGCAAAAACAATCGTTTGAAAAGACTGATTCGTCAGGCTGAGTTTGAACAACCTGATGCCAGCATTGCAGCGATTGATTATCATTCCGGAAGAAAGCTGAACAAAGCGTTGATCAACCGTCTGGCAACGTGTGAATATATCACAGAATATCGAAACATCTTCATTACCGGGGCAACCGGCAGCGGCAAGACTTACATGGCCTGTGCCTTTGGTATGGAAGCATGTAAGCATTACTATACAGTACGGTATGTGCGGCTTCCTGATTTGCTGCTGGACTTACAGGCATCCAGAGATAACGGTACATTTGCCGCTATTCTGAAAAAATATACCAAGCCAGTACTGCTGATCATCGACGAGTGGCTGCTTCTCAAACTGACAGAAGCGGAAGCCAGAAACCTTTTTGAACTGATACACAAAAGACGTAAAAAATCTTCAACGATCTTCTGTTCCCAGTTTCGTGAAAGTGAATGGTACCAGCAAATCTGCAGTGGTGAAAGCACCCTCGCAGATGCCATTATGGATCGCATATCCTATGATTCATATAAAATCAACATTGAGTGTATAGATCCATCCAAAGATCTTTCGATGAGAGAAGTATACGGATTAGATCCAGCTCTGGCTAAATAACCTAATAGCAAAACAAATGGGGTGGCTCCGTTAGTCCGGATAGGTGGCTCTCGCCACACCGGACTGGCGGCTCCGCCGCACCATAATATTCATCCATTTATTAGAAACTGTAATTGTTTTTAACTTTGTACAATCACGGAACATCCAATCCATATCACAAACTTTTGATGTATTAAAACTACTTAAATTCAATGTTGTAAGATTATTACAGCCTGAAAACATCATACTAAAATTAGTAACATTCATATTTAATTTTGTTTTATTTAATGTTAATGAATATGGTTTCAACCGTTTGACTGTAATCGCAACAGTTTTTTTCAACTTTTTATTCTTTTTTGATTGAACCGTAATCTTTGCTGTTCCTTCTTTTTTTCCTTTTACAATACCTTTTGAAGAAATTGTTGCAATTTTTGTATTACTGCTCTTATAAGCTACAGACTTACTCGCCTTTGATGGACTTACAGACTTCACCTTAATTTGGTATGTTCCCCCAACATCAACGGTTTTCTTTGAAACATTTAATGTCATTTTTGTTGGTTTTTTACTAGCCGCATTGGTATTATTTGACACAAATAATACCATACAAATCATCAAACATAATGACATAAACAATATCTTCGCTTTTCTCCTGTTCATAGTCTTTCCTCCCTGTTATCCTATAATAATAAAATTATATCACTTGGCCCACGTGAAGTAAACTATTCGTTGCTTTCCATCAAGGATAACCACCAAAACATAATATACCCATTTTGTCCTATAACTCCCGCTTTATCATTGGAACAGAACACTTTACTAATCAAAAATGCATACCTAAATAAAGACGGATACCAATTCGTTCATTGATATCCGCCTTTATTCTGATTGTTCTTCCATCTTCATTACCTTCTACCTTTTGGTGGTCCGTACCTTCCTTTCTTAATATCGTTGTCCTCCTGCGTTACACCTCGGACACTTTCAATTGTATAATTGAAATCGTATAACAAATGAATTATTTACAGCTCGCGTCTGTCTTATAATTTCGATTTGTTATTTTGTAATTACATTATAGCCTTGTATTGTATATTTGTCAATATATTTTTTGTATTTATTTTCATTTTCAGATTATTTGAGAGCGTCAGACGTTATCCAGTGTAGAATCTTCTATCTCTTCCAGCTCCACAATATCTCCCAGCGGAATTTCCATCCCGTCTTTTAATACCAGGTGATTTGTCTCAGAATCTATCCTTTTAAATATTCCTGTTGCGATTTTGTAATCTCCGCCATCTTTTACTTTATCCGCGACAAAATACTTACACTGAATGAAAGCCTTCCCTTCTCTATGACAAATACGGCCGAGTACATAATCCAGTTCTTCCCGGTAACCTTCATCCTGTATGATCTTATGCTTTGTCAACCGGCGTTCCTCCTGCAATTCTTCTTTATGACCGGTCAGTGCAGCAAAAGGTGCGAATTGTGCTGCTCTTGCTTCCAGCGACATGCGGGGATGCTTTCTGGATGTTGGATGTGGAAGATCTATGATATCTTTGTACTTTTTTTCTGCACTCTCAAATTTTCCATACACGCTCATGCTTTGTGTCCTCCAATCTGGCTGTTTCGCTCCACTGCCGTCGCGCCTTCCTGCAGATTCATGCCTTTTAAGATTGCATTTTTCCCATATTTTTTCTTAATATCCAGCACTGCCTTCTGCATTTTCTTTTCCCGTTCCAGCTCTTCCTGCTCCTGTTGCTTCTTCTGCGGTTCATCCGGATCATTATCAAATAGCGAAAGCTGTTCAAAGCCATTCTTTTCCTGCGCCGCAGATTCCGACACTACATGATTCGCTGTGATTGTAATACGTCTGACTAGAAGTTCCGGATCTACGATCCGGTCATATAATTCCAATACCGCTTCCATAATTTTTTTCGTTGAAGATGTCCACTTTTCTAAATTTGCCGTACCATGAGCATGCTTTGGCACTTTGCGTCCATAACGATCCGTCGCTACTTCACCTTTAAATTGACTTTTTCCTTTTTGATTCGCCAGATTCTCCCTGTCAAAACCAATCGTCAGGACAATCTGATCTGTCACCAGCTGCTTTTCCACCAGATCCAGAACTAACTGGTCTGTCATTTCCTTTACAACAAGTTTTGCCTGTTTCCCGGAATAAGGACAATGCAATACCTGTCCTGCTCCCATACTGTTCTGTTCCGGCCGGTAAGCTTTTACAAAATCCATCGTACATGGCTCATAACCCCACGCATGATCAATCAATAATTCTGCATTCACGCCAAACATCTTGTATAGAAGGTCTTCATTATAATACTCGTTCTCTTTTCCGATGGAACATCTCGCAATGTCGCCCATTGTGTAAAGACCGGCAGTTTCTAATTTCTGTGCATATCCATGACCTACCCGCCAAAAATCCATAAGTGGTCTGTGATCCCACAATATTTTCCGGTAAGATCTTTCATTTAATGATGCAATTCTCACACCGTTTGCGTCCGGCTCGATATGTTTCGCCACAATGTCCATTGCCACTTTGCACAAATACAGATTCGTCCCAATCCCTGCCGTAGCCGTAATTCCGGTTTCTTTCAGTATATTCTGTATAATCTTCTCTGCCAGTTTCTTCGCCGTTAATCCATACGTTTTCAAATAATGTGTCACATCCAGAAATACTTCATCAATCGAATATACATGCATGTCTTCCGGTGCGATATATTTCAGATATATACCGTAAATCCGGCGGCTGTAATCCATATAAAGCGCCATCCTCGGAACAGCAATAATGTATTGTAATTCTAGTTCCGGATGCTGCTTTAACTCTTCCATATTATAGGAATCTCCGGTAAACTTTCTTCCCGGAGCCAGACTTTTTCGCTTCCTGTTTATTTCGCTGACTTTTTGTACTACTTCAAATAAACGTGGTCTTCCCGGAATTCCACATTTTTTTAAAGAAGGAGAGACTGCAAGACAGATTGTTTTCTCTGTACGACTTGGATCCGCAACAACCAGATTCGTTGTCATCGGATCTAAATCACGTTCCTGACATTCCACAGATGCATAAAATGATTTTAAATCAATCGCTATATAAGTGTGTTCCATCTCGCATTCTCCCTCTTTCTTAATCTAGAACATATGTTCGTCTTATTATAATCTATTTTTCATATTTCGTCAAATATCTGAACCTACCGGATCTGCCACCGGTAACTTCCTCGTCGCTATAATCGAACAGGCTAACTCCTGTTCGATTCGTATAGCATCTCGCTTGGCAGCTCGCTGATTAGCGGTCGTCAAATGTTGCTATGCAAGCATAGCACATTTTCCTCGTCGCCATAACAAAAAGTATACTCTCCGCCGGAAAGTATACTTTCATTATCTGTCATATCTTAAGATCTCATACACACACTACTTCTTCAGTTCTCTTACCAATGCATCCACGCCGATTTTCACATTTTCCGGCGATGTAGCCAGATTCATACGGATAAATGTGCCAAATCTGCTACCACCGAACCAGTCACCAAAATCAACTGCCAGATGACATCTTTTCTGCACAACTTCTTTGACTTTTTCCGCCGGAACATATGCGCCCAGATTGATCCAGCACAAATATGTTCCCTCCAACGGCGAGACTACTACATCCGGAAGTTCTTTTTCAAATGTTTCTCTGACATATGCTTCATTTTCACGGATCTGTGCTTTCACACTTTCCAACCAGGAAGCTCCTGTCCGGTATGCCGCCTCTGCTGCGATATATCCAAACGGATTACCACTTCTGACACGGATTCCATCTACAAATGTATCCCATTTCTTCCGGAGCTTATCATCTGGAATGATCACAATGGAATTCTGCCCGCCGGCAAGGTTAAATGTCTTCGACGGCGCTGTGATTGCTACCATCATATCTGCATACTCACCAACAGATAAAGACGGTACATGCGGATGTTCACTGAAGATCAGATCATGATGAATTTCGTCCGAAATCACATATACCTGATGCTTTCTGCAGATTTCAAATAATGTCTTTAACTCCTCTTTTTTCCATACACGTCCTGCCGGATTGTGCGGTGAACACAGAATAAATATTTTCACCTGATTCTCTACAATTTTCTTTTCAAAGTCTTCATAATCTATATGATATTTTCCGTCTTCGTTGATCAGATCTGAGCAGATCAGCTTCCGGTTATTATTTTTCACTGCATGCAGGAACGGATAATATACCGGCGTATTGACGATCACTGCATCCCCCGGCTCTGACAGAACCTGCACAAACCAGTGAAATGCCGCAACCACACCCGGTGAAAATCGCATCCATTTCTTCTCTACCGTAAATCCGTGCTGCTCCTTTTCCCATTTTATAAATGCTTCATAATAGGACTCCGGTATTTTATAATATCCAAATACTCCCTGCTCTACATATTCTTTCAGGGCATCCACCACCCCCTGCGGCACGCGGAAATCCATATCTGCCACCCACATTGCATGTAAGCCTTCCTCGCCAAACATGCCTGTCTGGCCATCCCATTTGTTACAGTTTGTATTTTTACGATCTACATATACAAGTTCTTCCATACCATATACCATCCATTTCTTTTGTACTTGCATTTACAATGCTAACGTCATTATAGCACGATTTTTTCTGTTCCCCTATCCCCCAATATATTCTATCATCTTTTTGCACAAATCATGCTGCAGAGTTTCTAAAATGTGCGCTTCATATTAATGAAAAAATTTACACAAAAAGACCCTAAAGTCTTTCTTGCATGAGTAAACTCATACAGAATTTAACCTTAGGGTCCCTTCTATCATTATCTCAATTTATCCGCGAAACTGCTGCCGTCACCGGTATAATCAATCTGGAACAACTCACCGATCGTAGCTGCAATATCTGCATACGTGTCTCTCGTTCCAATGTTGATTCCCTGTTTCCATGCCTTGCTGTATCCAAGAAGCGGCACAGCCTCTCGTGTATGATCTGTTCCCTTGTATCCCGGATCACATCCGTGATCTGCAGTAATAAAGAGCACATCATCATCCCGCATATTTGCAAGAAATGTTCCGAGTGCTTCATCAAATTCATTCAACGCATTTGTATAACCCGGAATATCTCTGCGGTGTCCATACATCATATCAAAATCAACCAGGTTGATATAGCAAAGTCCGTCAAAATCTTTTTTCTGGATTTCGAATACTTTCTCCATATTTTTTGCATTTCCATGATTCGGTGTTGTCTCAGTCAGTCCCTGACCTGCAAAAATATCATAAATCTTTCCGACACCGATCACATCTTTTCCTGCTGCCTTTAACTGATCCAGAATCGTCGGTTTCGGAGGCACCAGTGAAAAATCATGTCTGCGGTCTGTTCTTGTAAAGTTCGGATACTCACCGACAAACGGTCTCGCAATAACTCTCGCTACTGCATGATCTCCCATCAAAATCTTTCTTGCAATCTTACAGTATTCATATAATGTCTCAATCGGTACGACTTCCTCGTGAGCTGCAATCTGAAATACACTGTCCGCAGAAGTATACACGATCAGCGCGCCTGTCTCCATGTGCTCTTTTCCATAGTCACGGATTACATCCGTTCCGGAATATGGCTTATTACAAAGCACTTTCCGTCCAGTCTGCTTCTCAAATTCTGCCAGCACCTCCTCCGGAAATCCATCCGGGTAAACCGGGAACGGTTTTGGTGAGATCACACCTGCCATCTCCCAGTGACCGATGGTTGTATCCTTCCCCTGGGAACTCTCATACAGTCTTCCATAGCAGCCTTCCGCTGTCTGATCCTGATTTCCATATCCCATATCATCAATATGATAAATGCCAAGTTTCTCCATATTCGGAATGTTCAATTTTCCTGAATCATAACAGGTCTTCCAGGTATTACTTCCTTCATCTCCAAACTGCGCCGCATCTGGTGCTTTTCCGATTCCTGCGCTGTCCAGTACGATCCAAAATGCTCTCATCCCGGTCCCTTCTTTCTTCTTACTATTGATTCGCTTTCTTATAAGCGACAAAATCTTCTGGGTTTAAAAATGCTTCTTTATATCCAAGTTCGTAACAAAGCTGCATGGTGTATGGCTGCTCCAAATATGCCTTCTCAAGAATATCCTTTTCCTTGAACACGCTTTTCACATCTCCGTCCAGCAGTGCATCTCCTTTTGCAAATACGATTGCCCGGTCAAATGTTTCCGCAACGAAATCCATATCATGCAAAATAGAAATCACAATCTTATGCTGACTCTGTAATTCCTTCATGATAGCCTGAATTCTCTTCTTGCCCATGTAATCCTGTGCGATCGTCGGCTCATCAAAAATAACTACCTTTGTATCCATCGCAACGATCGCTGCGATCGATACCATCTTACGCTCAGAGAGTCCCAGATCATACGGATTAATCTTCTCTGTTCCCTTTAAGCCTACCATATCCAATGCTTTTAACGCAACTTCTTTTGCTTTATCTTTGCTCATGCCGATCTGCATCGGTCCGAACATTACTTCATCCAAAACTGTATTTTTGAAAATCTGGTCATTCGGATTCTGGAAAATAAGTCCAATATCTTTTGCTAAGGTTGCAACTGTCTGTTTGGAAATATCCTGCCCGTTAAATAAAATCTGTCCTTCTGTCGGACGCAAAAGTCCTTTTAATAATTTTACAAATGTTGTCTTTCCGGCACCGTTCTGTCCGATAATCGCAGTGGAGCGTTCATCAATCGTCAGATTCAGTCCCTTCAGGATCTCTTCTCCTGCATTGTATGAGAAATGCAGATTTTTTATCTCGATCGTATTCATAATGTCCTCCATTTCCACTACTTACATGCCAGCAGTTTATGTGCTTCGTCCAAAGTTACCGGATAATAATCTGTTCCCGGAACACGAAGTCCCAGATCTTTGCAGATTCTTGTATAAACCGGTGCAACTACACCATGTTCATCCAGATCTTCTCTTGCGAAGATTTCCTGTGGTGTGTCAAATGCAACCAACTTACCGCCATCTAATAACATAATTCTGTCGCTGTAAGCTGCAATTTTTTCAATCTTATGCTCTACCATGATGACTGTAATACCTTTTTCACTCAGCTTGGCAACTGCTTTAAACACTTCCTCGCTTCCCTGTGGATCGAGCTGTGAAGTTGGCTCATCCAATACAATAATTTCTGGATTCATCGCAATGATACTTGCGATTGCCATTCTCTGCATCTGCCCACCGGAAAGATCAAACGGAGCACGGTCTCTGTATTTTGCAATATCGAGAAGTTCCAGCGCATCATCGATTCTCTTCTTCATTTCGTCTCTTGGAATACCAAAGTTTTCCAGTCCGAAAGCAATTTCTTCATATACCGTCAATTTTGAACCTGTTACCTGATTAAATGGATTCTGGAACACCATTCCAACTTTCTGGCAAAGTTCGTCTACTTCCACATTGCGTACTTCAATATCATCAATAAAAACTTTTCCGCCGTAAGCGCCACGGTAAAAGTTTGGCACCAGTCCGATAAGGGACTGACAAAATGTAATTTTCCCTGATCCGTTACGTCCGATCACGCCGATAAATTCTCCCGGTTTAATATCGCAGGTGATTCCATCCAGTGCTAGTTCTTTCGTATCCGGATATCTGTATTTTAAATTTTCAATTTTAATCTCAGCCATTGTCTGTCTCTGTCCTTTCTGCGTATTTTATGCAAACATCATCACAAGTTTCCATACTACAGATGCCACTGTGGCAATTAATAAAATCCAGTAAATCGGACGGCTTGCAGCATTTGCATGGAATACATTCAAAAATGATTTCTTTTCTTTTGAGTTAAATCCACGAACTTCCAGCGCGATCGCACGCTCTTTTGTATCAATAAAAGAACTCATGATCACAGGAGAAATCAACGGAATAAATGCCTTCATTCGGATTAATAGACTTCCCTCAGTTTCCATACCACGGCTTCTCTGCGCATCTGTGATTGTAGACATACGCTCTGTCATCTGCGGAATCAACTGGAACAGGGATACAAATACATATCCGATTCTCGGTGAAAATCCGCGGCTTACCATACTCTCAATAATATCAGAAGGTTTTGTTGTCAGAACGAGTACACAGAAAGCAAAAATAATATTTAACACATTAATTGCAATATCTGCCGCAAATATTAAACCTTCTTTATAAAATGCAACCGGTCCAAGATCCAGTACTACAGTCTCGTTACCTGCACGGAACAATCCCTGAATAATAATTACAGTGATCAATACAAATCCAGATACTGCAAGGATTGGCAGTGTTCTGCGGATTACTTTTGACTGGGTAAGAAGTAAAATACTTAAAACAATAAATCCGATACTGATCAGTTTATTTCCCAGCATTGCCGGAATTACAAGTGCTGCAATAATGTAAAAAGCCTTGCATCCCGGAGTCAGTCCATTTAAAAAGGACTGTTTATCTTCATACAAACTCAAACTTTTCATGATTAGCCTCCATTCTCTTTCCTGTCCTGCCTAGTCCAGGCTCTCGATTCTGTGATTGCTCTGATACAGGGACATCAGACTCTTCGGAAGTCCTTTGAAAAGAGCTGCTACCAACAGAAGTACTACAATTTTATCCGGGATATCTACAATGATCTCATCGATCGTAGATGCCTGCCACAGAGGGAAATGTTTGGCAACCGCTGCCGCATATGCCAGGTCTCCCCAGAGGTTACCGGTTGTTCCTCCCCAGAAAATAATATTTAAAGGAGTAGAAATCACAACTGCCGCTGCACCACCAAATATACCTGTAAGCAACGTACCCTTTAAACTCTTAAGTGCTCCGTAATATGCCATCAGCCCTACTACGATTCCGATTCCTGCCTGCGAAAATGCATAGACAGTAGAGATCGGATCCATAGTTACACCATAAATAATATTGTTAATTGCTCCGGAAATCGCTCCGACAACCGGCCCTGCCAATGCTGCTGCAAGACAGGTTCCGATGGAATCCAGCCATAATGGCAGTTTTAACATTCCTGCAAATAATTTCCCAATATAATTGATACCTACTGCCGCCGGGATCAATACAAGTGATGCCGTATTGATTTTCAGCGACCATGGGCTGTTATTATTTTTATTTTTCATTTTTCTGCCTCCGTCCTTTGTATCTCAGTTTTTTCATAGCTTACTTGACACTACCTTTGTATCTTTCGCTTTCTTAATTCTTTTTGTCCATACGAACGATTGTTTCCAGTGCAGCAATGATTTCATGCTCTTCGCCAACTGCTGCTGCGTTGTCCGCATCTACATAATTATTAATCTCTTCTTCCAGATTTCCTTCATACAGGCTGACTGTATTTAAAATAGAAGCTGTCTTAACACCTCTTAAACCGCCAATGATAAATAAAGCGGCTGTTTCCATATCTGCACCAAGGATTCCTTTGCCTGACCAGTAGTGATCGATCTCATCCTCACGGTCGGTGTAGAAGCTATCATGACTTCTTCCACGTCCTACATGGTAAGCATATCCGAGATCCTTCGTTGCTTCGATCAGATTCATCAGTACTCCTGTATCTGGAATTGCCGGATAAATCTCTTCGATATAAGCTTTGGAAGCTCCCTCATCACGGACAGCTCCGTTAATGATGATCAGATCTCCCATATTGATCTCCGGTTGTAACGCTCCACAGCTTCCGATACGAATCATAACTTCAACACCGATATTATGAAGCTCCTCTACTGTAATTCCTGTAGACGCTCCTCCCATTCCGGTAGAAACTGCCATCACCTTTACACCTTTATAATATCCGCTGATACTCTTCATCTCACGGTTAAATGCTATCTCTTTCACATCTGTTAAATGCTCTTTGATACGGTCTACTCTCGCCGGATCTCCCGGAAGAATCGCATATTTTGCCGCATCTTCCTCGCTGCATCTGATATGTGGCTGTAATGTACTCATAGTTCTCAATCCTTTCTTAATATATCTTCCAAAGCCTGTTGATCGCAGATTGATATTTTCCCTTTCTCGAGTTCAATAAATCCCTGTTCTCTTAACTGTTTCAATACTCGGTTGACACTTCTTGTTGTCACCGCCATCTGCTGACTTAAAACTTCTGAAGAAATCATGACAAATTTTGCATCCATTTCCATATTACGAAGCAGATACTGACAAATTCTCTGCTTTAATGTATATAGTGTATTTTCTCCCATATTCAGACACATCCGGTATGAATTATCACACAGTGTACGAATCATATATTCATTAAAATTCTTATCTGTCCGGATCCATTGTAAAAAGAACGTTCGATCCAGTTCCAGAATCCGTACTTTTCCACGCGACTGTATCCGGCTGATGTAACCCGTCTGTTTAAAGATTTCCAGTTCGCCAATATAATCGCCTTTCATATATGTGCAAAGAAGATAACGTTTTCCATGCGCTTACTCTACATAAATATCTACATACCCGGAAGCGATGATATAAAATCTGTTATGAATCTCTCCCTGGTTCAGTACAAACTGGTCCGCCTCATAATCCTTTACTTCAAAACGTCTCAAAATCTCATATGGGCACTGACGCAACATCTGAAATATTTCTCTGTCTTTTTCCAAAAGTTTTACTAGTTTTTCTAAATTTTGATCCATTTTAGTCTTCCTTCCTCACTGCAGTTTATTGGCATCAAAGAATGAAATGGATATTTCCTTATTTCCATTTCCTATTATAAAAAAATAGCGCAAAAATGTGTAGGAATTATGTCCGGCAGTTTTACTCTGTTAAAATAAAATCAAATTATTTCTGCCATGAATTCGGGACATTTGTCCTTTTGTGCTTTTATACTTTTATACTTTCGCAAACATTATTTATAGCACGCCCTTTTAAATTTACTCATTTACGTAACTATTGTCACTTCAAACGAATCCTTTTTTCTTAAAAAGTTATATACGATAATGGGGAAATTTCAACGAAAAATCTTAGAAAATCTCGTGTAAATATATTTGAAAACAAGAACATTGCTCTTATCTGCCGAATCTGCCATTGTCCACTGCTTTAAATGGTCCGCGCAATATCTAGCTACTACATTATAGCACAAAAAAGATATCCGATTTGTAATTACTCATTACTTTATCAGATATCTTTTTT
>OLPE01001544.1_pt1 | contig 12170 bp, 8 predicted proteins | sample 1671901 | NCBI WGS metagenome assembly OLPE01 (sample SAMEA3136624, study PRJEB25190) | human gut metagenome | biome: human gut; feature: human-associated habitat; material: faeces | place: Austria | collected 2013 | reverse complement strand
AAACGGAATGATCGTCTCGTAGATCAATTTGCTCGGCGCATCATCTTCTTCTGACACACGACCTTTTACAAAGACCTTGCTGTCCTCGTTCAGATAATTCTGATTGCGCTCATAGTCTCTCGGAAATACCACAACTTCTACCGTTCCCATCAGATCTTCGATGGTCAGGAACGCCATGGTCTTGTTATTCCTTGTATATTTGATCGTCTTATTGGTAATCATACCACCAACGATTTCCTTCGCTCCGTCACGAACCCTTGACCTTCCGGTCTCGTCATCAATCTGGAAGTCCAGCGTTGTTCTGGAAATGCTCTTTTTCCACTTCTCTTCGTAATCCTCTAACGGATGTCCGGTCAGATAAACTCCAAGTACTTCTTTCTCGAACGCAAGCTTATTCTCTTTCTCGTACTCTCCCACTTTCGGAAGCGGAATCTCGAATTCTTTCTTCTGCTCATCATCCACCAGATCAAACAGTGACATCTGCCCGGTCATGGAATATTTCCGCTCCTGATTGACCTGATCCATGATCTGAATGTAGATCATCATGAACTGCTTACGGGTGCCGCCCAGGCTGTCAAATACGCCCGCCTTGATAAAGTTCTCAATCGTACGCTTATTGACTTCCCTGCCACCCATGCGCTCGATAAAGTCCTTCAGATGCTTAAACTCACCGCGCTCTTTCCGCTCTTCAATGATTGCCTGGATCACCGGTCGTCCCACGCTCTTAATTGCAGTCAGACCAAAACGGATATTGCCGTTCTCTACCGAAAATGTTCCCACACTTTTATTAATATCCGGCGGCAGGATCTGGATGCCCATCTGGCGGCAGCTGTAGATATACTCAGCCACCTTACCGGAATTATCAATGACTGAAGTCAGCAGTGCTGCCATAAATTCTACCGGATAGTAGTATTTCAGATATGCAGTCTGATAAGATACCACTGCATACGCCGCTGCATGTGACTTGTTAAATGCGTACTTTGCAAAGTCGATCATCTCATCATAGATTTTATTCGCCGTTACTTCATCGATACCATTCTTAATGCAACCCGGTACGCCTTCTTCCTCATTGCCGTATACAAAGTTCTGACGCTCCCGCTGCATAACCTCGCCCTTTTTCTTGGACATAGCACGGCGCAGCAGATCGCTTCGTCCCAGTGTATAGCCCGCCAGATCACGCACGATCTGCATAACCTGTTCCTGGTAGACGATACATCCATAAGTCGGTTCCAGGATCGGTTCCAGCTGCGGACAATCGTAGATGATATCATCTCTGTTATTCTTACCTTTAATATACTGCGGGATAAAGTCCATCGGTCCCGGACGATACAACGCGATACCCGCGATAATATCCTCCAGGCTGTAAGGCTTCAGTTCCTTCATGAAACTCTTCATGCCCGCACTTTCAAGCTGGAAAATACCGTCTGTCTTACCTGTTCCGATATAATCCAGTACCTTTTTATCATCATAATTGATCTGGTTCAGATCCAGTGCCTTTCCTGTATCCTTCCCGATCATCTCCACTGCATCACGGATCACCGTCAGGTTGCGGAGTCCCAGAAAGTCCATTTTCAGAAGTCCCAGTTCCTCCAGTGTCGTCATGGTAAACTGCGTTACCACTGCACCGTCTGATCCCAAAGACAACGGCACGTATTCATCCACCGACTTCTGACTGATCACGACGCCCGCCGCATGCATGGACGTATGCCTCGGAAGACCTTCCAGACGTTTGGACATATCCACAAGTTCCTGCACCTGCTCGTCTTCCTGATATAGCTTGCGGAACTCACCGTTGGCCGCAAGTGCCTTATCCAGTGTGATGTTTAACTCCTGTGGCACCATTTTCGCAATACTGTCCACGAACGCATACGGAAGATCCATCACACGTCCCACATCACGGATCACGCCACGTGCTGCCAGCGTACCAAAGGTTACGATCTGCACCACACAGTCGGCACCGTATTTGCGGCTGACATACTCGATCATCGCCTGTCTGCCCTCTGGTTCAAAGTCCACGTCAATATCAGGCATGGATACACGCTCCGGATTCAGGAACCGCTCAAAGAGCAGCTGATACCGGATCGGATCGATGGTCGTGATCCCCAGACAGTAAGAGACAAGACTTCCGGCAGCGGAGCCACGCCCCGGTCCTACCATGATGCCATGATCCTTTGCATATTTGATAAAATCCCACACGATCAAGAAATAATCCACATATCCCATGGTCTTAATAACCGATAATTCATAATCCAGCCTTGTCGTCAGTTCTTCTGACGCCGGCTGATAGCGCTCCGCCAGTCCTTCATGGCAGAGCTTATTCAGGTACTCCCAGGATGTCCAGCCGTCCGGCACGTCATATTTCGGAAGCTTTGTCACACCGAATTCGATCTCCACCTGACAACGGTCTGCGATCTTCTGGGTATTCTCCAGCGCCTCCAATGCATACGGAAACAGCGCCTTCATCTCTTCTTCGGACTTAATGTAATACTGTCCGCCCTCGTAACGCATACGGTCTTCGTCCGCCAGTTTCTTACCGGTCTGCAGACACAGCAGAATGTCGTGCGGCTTCACATCATCCGCATACGTATAATGCACGTCATTCGTTGCAACCAGCGGAATCCCCGTCTCCCTGCTCATGCGCAGCAAACCCTGATTCACCAGCTGCTGCTCCGCAATTCCATGATCCTGAAGCTCCAGAAAGAAATTCCCCTTTCCGAAAATGCGCTCGTACCTCAGTGCTGCTTCTTTACCTTCTTCGTAGAGTCCGCGCGCCACGTATCTCTGCACTTCTCCTGCCAGACACGCACTCAGCGCAATGATGCCCTCGTGAAACTCTTCCAGCACCTCCAGGTCTACTCTTGGCTTGTAATAATAGCCCTCGGTAAATCCCCGGGACACGATTTTCATCAGATTGTGATAGCCTGTGTCATTCTCTGCCAGCAGCACCAGGTGATAATAGCGATCTTCATTGCCCTGTCCCGGCTCTTTGCTGAATCTGGAGCCCGGTGCCACATAGACCTCGCTTCCAAGAACCGGATGAATCCCTGCTGCCTTCGCCGCACGGTAGAAATCAATCACTCCATACATCACACCATGGTCTGTGATCGCCACACTGTTCATGCCAAGTTCTTTTACTCGCGCTACACATTCTTTAATTTTATTGGAACCGTCCAGCAGACTGTACTCTGTATGGACATGTAAATGTGCAAATGCCATTCCATTTTCCTGCTTTCTTCTGTGTCGGCCTGTGCCTTATTTTGCCCGGATGCCATCCGGTGTAATCTCGATTTTACCTGCCTTCAGCAGTCTTCCTACTGCGCGCTTAAACGCATTTCTGCTGAGTCCGGTCTCACGCTTGATCGTCTCCGCATCTGCCTTATCCGTAAATGGATATCCACCTCCACGGCTGTTCATATCCTTCAGGATCTTCTCCGCATCGACATCCATCTGGATAAATGCTTTCTCACGGACACTGAGATCCAGCTTACCGTCTGCCTTCACACCTGCCACTCTCGCTTCTACACGCTCACCCACATGGAATTTGCCATAGGCTTCACGCTTCGGGATCAGTGCGCAATACTGGTCATCTACTGCTACAAACCATCCGAAATTATCACTGTGTTCGTAAATGATGCCCTGCACCTTGTCATCTTTCTTATAAGGAGAGTCCTTGCGCAGCATCTCATATACCTTCATAGTTGCACAGAGTCTGCCGGACTTGTCCACATAGAGTCCGACCAGACACTCCTCTCCCTTTTTCAGCTTTGCCGTCTGCTCGCGGAATGGGAGCAGCAGGTCCTTCTCCAGACCCCAGTCTAAGAACGCACCGATGCGTCCGGTATCTGCTACCGTAAGTGCTTTCACTTCACCTAATGTGATCTTCGGCTCTGCTGTCGTCGCGATCAGTCTGTCCTGTGAATCCTTATAGATAAATACTTCTATCGGATCACCGATCTCGATGCCTTCCGGCACCTGTTTGCCCGGAAGCAGCACCTTATCATCATCGGTTCCCAGATATACACCAAATTCTACTTTTTTTACTACCATTAAGGTAACTCGTTTTCCAAGATTCTGTTCTATTGTCATTCTTTATTCTCCTGTAAATTCTACTACGGCATAGATGTGTCCTTCCGGATCACACAGTTCTACTACTGTACGGTTATCTTCTTCTGCCACCCTCGGCAGGATACTGTCATTATACACTGCTGAGCGCTTATACTCCACACGAACCTGATGAACGTTCAGTTCTTTCTCTACAGCTTCCAGCGCCATCTGTACATACTGGCAGTTATTCACATGTTCATTCGTATCAATGTGATACTTGCGCACTTTGAATGTCTCTCCGTCTGTCATCTTTTCCGGCAGACGAATCTTGCGTGGTTCATAATGCATCTCAAGCGGCGCTTCCATCCCATATGCATCAATCTCATCCTGTCCTGGCTTAACCGGGCGACCTTTTTGCTTATCCATAAATGTCCATACCGAATTGGCATAGGCCACAGCCTGACCAGACTCATCCACCATCTGGAAATTACGCTCTGCCAGAATTCCTTTGAAACTGGTGGCCCATGTGCTCACCTTTACCCGTTCTCCGATCTTTGGGTAACGCTCGACTACGACCTGCCAGTAAGACAGTACCCATGCCTTTCCTTCTGTCTGAAAACGTTCTACGCCATAACCGATGTCTTCTGACTGAAAGGTACTGCAATCCTGAAAATAATTGATAATTCCCGGCAGTGTGATCGTCCGGTGATGATCGATCTCGCTGTATCTGATCCTGCTGTCAAATGTATAATACACGTTATCTGTCTCCTTCGTATCCTCCGAAAAAGAACCATTTGATCCGAAAGTCGGATGTACAGGTTACCATCTCATAGGCATCCTCATCAACCAGTGTCCTGAGTTCCTGCATGTCCTTCTTATCCGCTTCCACATGCACCGCATCCGTAAAGCAGAGCCCCGGATACAGGCAACACCACCAGTTGTGACCTTCCCCGCTACCAATCCGTATGCGCAGTGCTTCGTATTCACCTTCCGGAAATGTAAGTGTTCCGTAGGTTTTCTCCGGAAATTCATCTCTCGTAAGCTCTGCCGTAACCGTATCTGAACTTCCTGCCCGTCGTACTGTCTCCTGTGCCAGCTTCTTAATCTCCGTAAGATGCTCCCTGATAAATACTTCCATTTCTTTCCTGTCTGCATCCTCCGGCCGGTTCTCATGCAGCCATGCCACAACTTCTTCCTTTACCTGCATCTTGATCTGCTGGTCTCGCAGACTGTCGCTGTCTGCCAGTACATGAAGTCTCAGGACCTGTCCCGCCAGACTTTCTGTGGCGGCTTCTGTCCTCGCTTCCACCAGCATACCGCGCTGCCACACAAGCCATGCAGTCAGCATCATAGCCATGAGAACTGCAAAGATCAGACAACCTCTCTGCATGATTCTTTCTCGCTCTTTCTGTTGTTTTCTATAATTGTTATAATAATGTTCCATTATGTACACACTCCCTTCTGTCAGGAGTATATACATATTGTTCCGTCTTTAATCGCGCCCGCTCTTTTTATTGCGGATAAATTCTGCAATCGCCTTTTCCTGATTGTCAATGTGCCTGCAAATAATGTCCTTTGCCTGTGCCTTGTCATGTTTTATTACTGCCTGGATCAGGAACTCATGCTCTTCAAGGAGCTGCTCGTACACTTCGTTATTCTTCAGATATTCTACCCGGTAACGGTACATCTGCTCCCGCAGATTATTCAGAATCTGGATCAGTTTCTGATTATCTGTCGCCATATTAATCGCATCATGAAATGCCACATCTGCCTCTGCAATTCTTGTTACATCATCTCCGCTCAGACTCTCTTTAAATACCTGTGCCGCCTGTTTCATCTCCTCAATCTGCGCCTGTGTGGCATGTTCACATGCAAGCTTCACAGACAGTTCTTCCAGTGCCTCTCTCACTTCCAGCACATCCCGCAGATTCCGTTCTGTAATCTCTGCCACCTCAGCTCCCCTTCTCGGGATCATCAGCACCAGACCTTCCAGCTCAAGCTTACGGATTGCCTCCCGGATCGGTGTCCGGCTGACTCCAAGCTTATTCGCAAGCTGGATCTCCATCAGCCTCTCGCCGGGCTTCAGTTCGCCTCTTAAAATCGCCTGCCGCAGTGTATTAAACACTACGTCGCGAAGTGGCAGATATTCGTTCATAGTCACTTCAAAATTGGGTTCTTTCATGGCTTCCTCCTTACATTGTGAACATTGGTCACATACACCTGTCTTGCCAGACCTCTGCTCTTTATCTTGCGGGCACCTTCCTTAGCTGCACCTCTTGTCTTATAAATGCCAAATACCGTCGGACCACTGCCGCTCATCATAGCTCCGAGTGCTCCCGTCTCCAGCATCATTTCCTTAATCTCTCCGATCACCGGATACTCCGGTATCATAACCTGCTCCAGTACATTACCCATACCTGCTGCCACTTCTCTGATATCGCTCTGCTCCAGTCCGCGGATCACACGTTCGAGATCCGGATGATCGACATGCTCCAGCGCATCATATCTGGCATATACTTTTTCTGTGGACGCAGACAGCGGTGGCTTTGCAATCAGGATATAGCATCTCGGGCATGGCGGAAGTGGTGTCAGCACTTCTCCGATCCCCTCTGCCAGTACGCTTCCACGCATAATGCAGTATGGCACATCAGCTCCCAGCTTCACGCCCCGCTCCTTTAACGCTTCTTCCGACAGGCGTAAGTGATACATCCGATTCATACCAAAGAGCACCGCTGCCGCATCAGCACTTCCGCCGGCCATACCTGCTGCCACCGGGATATGCTTCTCCAGCGTAATGCGGATACCTCCTTTGATATGAAATTCTTCTTTTAAAATTGCTGCTGCCTTATATGCAATGTTATTCTCATTATTCGGAAGATAAGCCAGATTACTCCGAATCTGAATCTCATCCCCCTCCGTCTTTTCCAAGAGCACCCGATCATAGAGATACACGGTCTGCATCACCATCCGCACCTCGTGATATCCATTCTCCATCTGTCCCAGAATATCAAGACCGAGATTTAGCTTTCCCAGTGCTTTCAACTCTAATTTATCCATTGTATTCTCCTTGTATCTTGTATACAAAATTCCTTCCTACAGTATACCCAGATTTTCCTTGAAAATCAATATTTTTTCGCCTGTTTTCGGCTCCCCCTCGCCAATTTCATTTACCTCTCGGATACGCTTCTCCGTCGTATGATATTTTCTGGCAAGATCCCACAATTTATCCCCATTTTTCATTACATAACCAACAATCCCCGGCGCCTCCGAAAGTGCTTTTTTATCCAACGGTTCTGTGTGGATCTCACAGATGTTCGACACCATTTCTCTGCGTTTCAAAAAAATCTGAAACTCCAGCACGGCTTTGATCTCAGCCTCACCATTTCCCAGCAGACTGACCACCGGCTGTCCGCAAGTGCTCTGGAGCTCATATTCCATTCCCGCCTCTGCACTTCTGCATTCTGCCACATAGGTAAATGGCACCATACCCTGCCAGATTTCAAATGGCTCTGCATCATCTGCCCGAATGTACAGGAAACCGATCTGCAAAATCCCTTCGCACATAATCCCATCTGCCACGATCTCCGTGTGCTCGATTCTGACTTTTCCGGATGTATGACAGATCTGCAGCACCTGGTCATCAAGCTCCGGAACCTGGATCTGTTCTGTCATTGAATACTCACATGCTTTCTGCATCACAAGCTCTGACAGTTCTATCTCTTCTTTTTCCAGTGTGACCTGCTCTTTTAACGAATACATATCTTCCAGCACATCCGCCTGTTCCTCGCCATACACAACCGCACATACTTCCATGACTGCTTCTATTTCAAAGATCCGCAGTTCTCCATCCTCATCCAGTTTCACATCCACCATCGCATCCACGATTTTTGGCTCTGCCTGATAATACATTGTCTCATCCGCACCATAACAGTCGATTTTTCCTTCATAAGGCACCGCCTGTTCTGTCCAGCCAAGCTTTCCCTCCGTCGATTCATACAGTACAAAGATTGACAGTTCTCCACGCATCTGCAATGCATCGGATATCAGTCGAATCTCAGTCCGTTTCTGTGTAATATCGGTAAACAGCACCTTTCCCACAGGATCCGATTGTTTCGGAAGAGCACACTTTTCTTTAATCCGGAATGATTCACGGCAGCTCTTATGAAGCGTCAGGATTTCTACATTCTCCCAGCGTCTGCACAACCCTTCCTCTTCTTCTACATCCAGCGTCAGATACTGTTCTTCCTCTCCCTGGGAAATAATCTCAAGTTCTGCCATAGCACGAAGCCTGAGTTTTCTTGCGTGTACGATCGTTACTGTTAATTCTACACTGCTCTCTTTCATCCACAGCATTCCGAGCACTTCTTCCTCTGCATATACCATTTCCTCAAATGGGAGTTTCCCCTGGAGCACACTGATGCTACCATCATCCCCACCGGCAAGATAAAGGATCTGGTATTGAATGCGCCCGGACACCCGCACATAACTGCCGGACTGTTTCATATCTTCCACCCGTAGCATCCCCTGACTGTACACGATTCGTCCCACGTCACCTTTGTCATCCGGCACATTTACATCACCGTCCACGTAGAACTGATCCGACATCTTCCGCCCTGTTACACTTTTTCTGACTGCTTTTTTTAGCTGTTCCATCCGAATCCTCCTGTTTTGCTATTCTGCTTATTATATTTTTCTGATATTTCTACTTTGTTATGACATGTTTGGGATTATAATCTGTCTGAATCACCAGATATGGGCAAGTCGTTCCTTGCTCTGTATCGGTATCTGGTTCCGGCCCCAGAAGCGTAGTTGCAAACACCAGTACATTACTGCTCTCGTAAAATGCATCCACCTGAATCTGATAACCTGCCTCCCATATCCCCGTGCAATATAAAGCCTGCCTTCATTTGCCCAGGTATATAGAAATGGTTCCTGCTCCTGATCTGCAATCGCCTGCCGCATTTCTTCCGGCACATCATATTCATCTACAACAGTATATGGCAAATCTCTTACTTTTCGGATATCTATACGTATTACGCTGCATCCGCACAACAGTGCTGCACAGATTGCACCCACAAAGAATATTTTCCTTATATTTTTATATGTTCGTCCTTTTCCCTCCCTCATTACACAATCCCCCAGACCTGCTCTCGACTGTTCAAGAATGCCTCCCAGCTGATATACATATCTACGCGGAATCACTAGGAAAAATGCGTAATTTATGATAAAATAATATGATGCCAGAGTCCAAAAGTCTAAATCCACATGAGCTTGCTCATAAGTGGATGAAAGACCTTGGGACAATCTGCAGGCATCATCAGAATTTTATCATTCTATAACAAACTAAGGAGACAAGTAACACATGAATGGAACATCTTTGCCGCGTACATCCGGCATTCTATTACATCCCACTTCACTTCCTTCCCCATATGGGATCGGTGATCTGGGCCGCAGTGCTTATGAATTCATAGATTTTCTGGCACAGGCAGGTCAGCATCTCTGGCAGGTGCTTCCTCTGACACACACAGGATTCGGAGATTCCCCATATCAGAGTTTCTCCGCTTTTGCAGGACAGCCTCTGTTGATCAGTCCGGCTTATTTGCAGGAACTTCAACTGGTCAGCCAGGATGACCTGAATTCCTGTCCACAAGGCGATCCGACACAGGTAGATTACGGTGCAGTGATCCCTTGGAAAAATGGTCTTCTCCGCAAGGCCTTTCAGTCTTTTCAGGAGGGACGTGCTTCTCACCTGAACTGGGATTTTGAGAATTTCTGCCGGGAGCAGGATGCATGGCTCTCAGATTATTCGTTATTTATGGCCATGAAAGATTGTCACGAGGGACGCTGCTGGCTGGACTGGCCAGAGGACTGCCGGAGACCGGATCCAGACAAAAAGGCAGCCCTCAGAGCAGAACTTACGAATGAATCACGTTTCTATGCATTCATTCAGTTCCTCTTCTTTCGTGAATGGATGGATCTGAAACGTTATGCTAATGAAAAGGGCGTACGTATCATCGGAGACATTCCGATCTTTGTATCCATGGACAGTGCCGATGTGTGGGGCAACCAGCATCTGTTCCAGCTAGACACCAAGGGGTTCCCAACTGCAGTTGCAGGAGTACCGCCGGACTATTTCTCTGCTACCGGTCAGCTCTGGGGCAATCCACTTTACGACTGGGATGCTCATGACTGCGAAGGCTACCAGTGGTGGATCTCTCGTGTAAAGAATCAATTACAGATCCTGGACATTCTCCGGATCGATCATTTCCGGGGATTTGAAGCATACTGGGCCGTCCCATATGGTGAGCCGACTGCAGTAAACGGTCAATGGCAGAAAGGTCCGGAAGGAAAATTATTCTCAGCTATCCAGAATGCACTGGGGGAGAATCTTCCGATCATCGCAGAGGATCTCGGTGTGATCACACCCGAAGTAGAAGCACTCCGTGACAGCTTCGCATTTCCGGGCATGAAAGTGCTGCAGTTTGCCTTTGAAGACACAGGAGAAAGCAGCTTCCTGCCACATCAGTTCACGACTCCGAACTGTGTCTGCTACACCGGAACTCACGATAATGACACCACACGCGGATGGTATGAGACGCTCCGCGATGACTGCAAGCACAAGCTCCGCCGTTACCTGCACGCAGTCGACACCGATACCATCAGCCTCCAGCTGATCCGTCTGTGTCTGTCAAGCACCGCTGCCTATGCGATCTTTCCATTGCAGGATGTACTGGACATCGGCAAAGAAGGACGCATGAACATGCCTGGCCGTGCTGCCGGTAACTGGAGCTGGCGTTTTCGTTCCGGCCTCCTCACCGAAGATCTGGCCAGAGAACTGCGCGATATGTCACAGCTCTACGGCAGATATTAAGGAGGATAGTTATGATTCGATTTATATTTGTTGCATTATTTTTGTTTTTATATCTGATCCTGGGCATCCCGGTCTATCTGATCCTGCGTCTCATATGTAAGATCAACAAAAAAGCCGGGGACTATGCTTCCCTGCGATTGGTGCAGTGGGCATTCCGCGTAATCCTGAAGATCAGCGGCACCGAGATCACTGTGATCGGAGAGGAAAATGTACCTGACGAAGCGGTTCTCTTTGTAGGTAATCACAGAAGCTACTTTGACATTCTGCTGACCTATTCTCGTTGCAAGCATCTGACCGGATACGTAGCAAAAAAAGAGATGTTAAAGTATCCTCTGCTCCGCGACTGGATGAAGGCACTCTATTGCCTGTTTCTGGACCGCGACAATGTACGTGAAGGGCTGAAGACGATTCTGCAGGCTATCGACTATGTCAAAGAAGGCATATCCATCTGCATTTTCCCAGAGGGAACCCGGAATACAGGCGAAGAATTAAGTCTGCTGCCATTCAAAGGCGGTGCGCTGAAGATTGCCGAGAAATCCGGCTGTGCCATTATTCCGCTTTCCCTGAATAATACCATTGAAATCTTTGAAGCACATCTCCCGCGGATCAAGAAGACACACGTAATCATTGAATACGGCACTCCAATCTATCCGAAAGATCTGGATCGTGAGACACGCAAGCATCTGGATACCTATGTGAGTGATATTATCCGGGAGACAATTCGCAAAAATGCCGCTCTGGTGTAAAGCAATCTTTTAATTTGCGATTTAGGATGATATAATAAGACATTAAGATGTACAGTGCGGAGCAATTCGTCGGCATCTGTTTAGATTTAAATGAAACAAAAATATATAAAGGAGTTAAATCAAGATGAATCAAAGAGATTTAACCTTGCTGACTGATTTTTATGAATTAACCATGATGCAGGGCTATTATGAAAAGGGCCAGAATGAGATCGTTATTTTTGATGTATTTTATCGTCAGAATCCCTGCAATGGAGGTTACGCAATCTGCGCCGGACTGGAACAGGTCATTGAATACGTAAAAGGACTGAATTTCACATATGAGGATGTTGACTATCTCAGAAGCCTCGGCATCTTTGACGAGGAATTTCTGCACTACTTAAGTGGATTCCACTTCAGTGGTGACATCTATGCGATCCCGGAAGGAAGCGTCATTTTCCCAAAGGAACCACTACTTAAAGTTGTCGCTCCGATCATGGAAGCTCAGCTTGTAGAGACTGCTATCCTGAATA
>OLPE01001541.1_pt1 | contig 12176 bp, 13 predicted proteins | sample 1671901 | NCBI WGS metagenome assembly OLPE01 (sample SAMEA3136624, study PRJEB25190) | human gut metagenome | biome: human gut; feature: human-associated habitat; material: faeces | place: Austria | collected 2013 | reverse complement strand
TAATCGTAATGTCTGGCATGCCACCGATTGCGAAATGACTGATTCCGCCTGTAAGTGCGGTAAATGTCATGATGAATGGAATCCAAAATTTCTTTCAGGGCTTTTATTACGTTTACTAGAAGCCGGAACAGCAATGGGGCTTTTATTCCCGTTACATCCGGTTTATGGAAGAAGCACCGGCAGGCCAGCTGTATCGTGATCTTTATGAGATTTTGAAGGAGAAAGAATATTTTATTCTGACGACAAATTGTGACATTCAAATTCCGAAGGCTTTCCCGGAGGAAAGAACTTGTCAATTTCAGGGGGATTTCAGTTATTTTCAGTGTAGCCAGCCATGTCACGATAAGCTGCATGCCAATGTGGCCGGAAAGACAGTAGAACTTCCGACAAATGTGGATGCAGAGCTCCTGGCGAAGGTCCTTTCCAATCCGGAGATGGCGGCGCTTTTATCTACTTTGGCCAAGTCACTGGAGAGTAAATAAAGGGAAAAGTACTCTCTTTTCATTTGCGTCGAAATGGTAGCCAAGATGGCGACCAATAAATATGAGTCTCTTCGGAGGCTCTTTTTGTTATACCCATTATCCCCGCCTGTATTAAAAATAAGTGGGTATAATGGGTATAACGAATGCAAGGAACCGGACATTCACTCAGAAACGCAGAGGGAGAATAGCGGAAATTTAACGGAAATACATTGCTGAAGTTTCCGATATATGTCATGATATTTCCGAAAGGGACGATGATATGACCGATATTAGATATATTTCAACAAAAGAAGCCGCCGGGATCATGGGCTTATCAACCAGAAGAGTAGTTGGATTATGCAATGCGGGAAAACTGGAAGGTGCTTTAAGAAAAGGTCGCAATTGGATGGTTCCGGAAGAGACGGTATATGCATACCTGGGTACCGCAAAGCCTAAAGAAGAAAATGGAGAGATCCTTTCTTGCGCAGTCGGTAATACATCTTACATGGATGTAGTAAAGAATAGCTATTATGTAGATAAAACGCTTCTGATTCGTGATTTGATTGACGATCAGGTTCCGGTCATTTTGTTTACCAGACCACGGAGATTTGGCAAAACACTTGCTCTTGATATGCTTAAAACGTTTTTTGAAAAAACGAAAGAGGATACATCTATTTATTTTAAAGATAAACAGATTTGGTCATGCGGTGAAAAATATCAGAAGATGCAAGGGGCATTTCCGGTGATTTCCATCACTTTCAAAGATGCAAAGTTTTCGGATTGGGCCAGTACTTATGCGGCAATTAAAAATGTGATCCGTGATGAATTTATGCGGCACAATGAGCTTTTTACAAGCGACAGACTTAATTCGGTGGAACAGGATTATTTGTCCAGAATGCAGACGGATGAGCTGAGTGATGTGGAATATACCAGATCACTCCTGAATCTGGGACGCATGCTGGAAAAACATCATCAGTCTAAGGTAGTCATTCTCATTGACGAATATGACACTCCGATCCAACAGGGACATTCCAGAAATTTCTATAATGAAGTGATTACATTTATGCGTAATTTTATGTCCGGTGGTCTTAAGGATAACCCTTCTCTTGCTTTTGGCGTTCTTACCGGTATCCTGCGTGTGTCAAAGGAGAACCTGTTTAGTGGACTTAATAATCCAATCGTAAATTCTGTACTTGATGAGAAATACAGCAAATACTTTGGATTTACCGTGGATGAAGTGAACACCATGGCAGCATACTACGGACAGGAGGCAAAACTGGAAGAACTTCGTGAGTGGTACGATGGATATCGTTTCGGAAGTACAGAAATCTATAATCCCTGGTCTGTTGCCAATTATTTCTATAATAACTGTCAGGCGAAACCATATTGGACCAATACCAGTGATAATGAGATCATTCGGGAGATCATGATATCTCTTACACCGGATATTGCAGAAAACCTTTTTGCACTGTTGCAGGGGCAGACCGTTCAGGCATCGTTAAATACGGATGTCATCTATCCGAGGATAACGGATGGAACGGATACCATCTTCAGTTTCTTATTACTTGCAGGATATTTAAAACCGGTAAGTGATGCGGTTGAAACAGAATTTGGGACATTTATGGAACTGGCGTTACCGAATAAGGAGATTCACAGAGTTTACAATACAGAGATTTTATCTTGGCTCAGGGGGACAGTGGATGGCAATGTCATGGCAGGACTTGAAAAAGCACTGTATCTGAATGATGGGAAGAAACTTCAGGAATTCCTCCGGAAATATATGATTACCTGCATTAGTTGTTTTGATGGAGCAGCAGAAGGTTTTTACCATGGCATGATGCTTGGACTGGCAGCAGGCATGTCCTCAAGATATTACATCAGATCAAACAGGGAATCCGAAGAGGGAAGATTCGATCTTGTGTTGGAGCCTAAGGTACATTTTTTGCCGGGTATTATCATGGAATTCAAAGCGACAAAGAATGATGCTGGTTTATCTGCATCCGCCGACGAGGCTCTGAAGCAGATTGAGGATAAGCACTATGATACAGATATGAAGGACCGTGGAATCAAGGAAATCGCAAAATATGGCATCGCCTTTGCAGGTAAAAATGTAGAGATTGCAAATGGCTGAAGTTTCAAAGCAGGATGCATACAAGGGCAACTAAACGAAAATAATATTCCGCAATATATCAAAATATAATTGATATATTGCGGAATATTTACTATATTATGCGAAATATATTGCGAAAAATACAGACGTTTTCGTAATAAAGATAGTTTTGATTTTGCCGACTTGGACGAGAATCCTTTTTACTATATGGATCTTAGGGTTCTAAAATTTCCAATTTCAGAAACGGATTATGAATGTGTTCTGACTAACCTTCCAGAAAACGAATTTAGTACAATTGAAATCAAAGAACTGTATGCAATGAGATGGGGAATAGAAACTTCTTTTCGTGAACTAAAATATGCAGTTGGTTTAACTAGATTTCATTTCAAAAAGAAAGAATACGTGTTACAAGAAATCTGGGCACGTCTCATATTATATAACTTCTGTGAGATTATTACAGCACATGTAGTAGTTACCAGGTGTACCCAAAAGTACGTTTATCAACTTAATTATACGTTTGCTATACATATATGCAGATATTTTATAAGTAAAATGGCGGAGAAGTCTCCGCCAGATGTTGAAGCTTTGATAAGTAAAGAAATCTTACCTGTTCGTCCTGGGCGACACGACCCACGCAAAGTCACGCCCAAGAAAGTAGCAAGTTTTCTATATAGAATAGCTTAACAACAATTATAATATACACTATCTTTGGGCAGATGAGAACATCTGTCTGTTTGTGATGCAACAAAAAAGATTTCATGTTGAAATTTGCAAATATCTTTCTTCGCTTATAAAAAATTTCGCATAAGATAATTGTAGACATCCCTTATCTTAATGACATTGGTTTAATAAGGGGAAAGAGGGCAAAAGCCCTCTGACCTACTCTACATTTTTTTCTGTGGGGATTGTTCCGGTTATGCATCCGCCTTTTGCAGCACACAGGCGCAGAAGCCCGGTGCAGGCTGATAGCAGTAAATCGTCAGATACTTGCCGATTTCCGGGCTGTAATCGTGGAGGATGCGTTTTGTGCCGTTGAGTGCAACATCCGCATAAGCCACCAGCCACTTTTTGTCGCCGTTGCGGAACACCTCGTAAAACGAGCGATTCAGCATTTTCTCAACGGGTACACCTTCCATCACTGCCATTTCCGCATTGCAGTACCGGAAGATGAAATCCACGCCATGTCCCTCCGCATTGAAAACAAGCTCGATGACGCAGTAGGCCAGCGGCATCTCATTCAACAGAGTACATTTTTCCAGAAACGTCATGGGCGTGGTCTGGGGCTGCGCATCTGGCAGGGCGTTTAGCCCCATCTGCTTTCGCAAGTGACGGTGGGCACTCAGGCCGCGCTTGCGCCCTGCAAACGTCCGACCATCGGACATGGTATACACTCCGTCCGTGTCAATGTTTATGATGCGTGCACGGTTTACTGCCACACCCTTGTTGATGCGCAGAAAATCCGCCTCCGGCAGAAGTGCAAGCAGCACTTGCAGCGGTGCGAACGGTGTGAATTCTTCACCATCTTCCAGGTGGATCACCGTCCTGCGGCTTTGCCGGTACAGATACAAAATATTTTCTGCGCTGAGTTCATGCTTTTCCAGCCATTTGCTCCAGTCCGTCATACAATGCTCCCTTCTGCCTAATGTTGTTCTTCCTTGATACTATAACACATAATTGCACTTCAGACAACAAATTGACTTAAATTCATTGCAATCATGATGTTTAGACAACTTTTGCAAAGATTTGGTTTGAATTTCTTTCCCAAAGGTAAAAAAAGGGGAAAACATTGACTTTTGGCCGCATCTTGTATATCATAGTGATGTTATCCGAAGTTCCTGATTTTTCAGAGGAAACATTATGAAGAGTACGTATCGGCTAGCAGGCCACGCCATTAAAATCGAGTCACTCTATTCACAGGTACATACGCTGTGTGCAGCCTACCGGGTAGAAGATGATGCCGAATACTGTATCACTACCGCACCCGCCGACATTGCATACGAGCGGCAGCGCTCTGCGCGGGTAGACGAGCTGGAAGGTGCGGCGGTGCGGGAGCACGCAGATCCTTATCTGGAAACGCTGGCGGTCTACCGCAAACTGGCGCAGCTTCTGGTGCAGGACGATATCCTGCTGATGCACGGCGCAGTGGTTGCCGTGGATGGGCAGGCGTATTTGTTCACAGCGAAAAGCGGAACCGGCAAAACTACCCACACCCGGCTGTGGATGCAGCAGTTTGGCGACCGGGCCGTGATGGTCAACGGGGACAAGCCCCTGCTCCATGTCACAAACACGGGTGTGACTGTCTACGGAACGCCGTGGGACGGCAAGGAGCACCTGAGCACCAACACTTTCTGCCCGCTCAAAGCACTCTGCATCCTGACCCGGAGCGAGACAAACCACATCGAGCGCATCTCAAAAAAGGAAGCGCTGCCCATGCTCTGCCAGCAGGTCTACCGTCCGGAAGACCCGGCGGCGCTGGCAAAAATGCTTGCGCTGGTAGACCAGTTGGGCAGTAACGTGAAGCTGTACCGGCTGGGCTGCAACATGGAACCGGAGGCCGCACAGGTGGCCTACCATGGGATGAACCAAGAATAGGGGGAACGCATATGCAAACCATTTTACCGCCGTCTGGCAACACGATGAAGATCCTTGGTAAACCGAAGCCGGCAGAGTACGGCCTGCGCTGGATGACATACGTTCTTGCCCAGCCGGTCGAGGGCGGAGTTCTGGTGTTCCATACCCTCACACGGGCGCTGCTTCTGCTCACGCAGGAGGAGTATACCGCGCCGGACACAGTGGCAGAACTGCGCAGCAGCTGGTTTCGCGTACCGCAGGAGATGGATGACCAGAAATATGCCGACCAGGTGCGCTTTATCCGCCGCACAATGCAGAAGGAACCGGAGCATACAACCACTTATACTATCTTTACCACCACGGACTGCAACGCCCGGTGCTTTTACTGCTACGAGCTGGGGCGCTCCCGCATCCCCATGAGCGACGAAACCGCCCACAAAGCAGCGGCATATATTGCAGCGCATTGCGGCGGTGAAAAGGTCCATCTGCACTGGTTTGGCGGTGAACCGCTTTTTAATAAACAGGTTATTGACATCATCTGCACCGACCTTGCTGAAAAGGGCATCGTGTACGAATCCATGATCATCTCCAACGGGTATCTGTTTGACGGAGCTACCGTAGAACAAGCGGTTTCCCATTGGAAGTTGAAGAGCGTGCAGATCACGCTGGACGGCACGGAAGAAATTTATAACCGCAGCAAGGCATTTATTTATAAGGACAGCCCCAGCCCCTATCAGGTGGTACTGGCAAATATCCAGCGTTTGCTGGATGCAGGGGTTTCCGTCCATATCCGGCTGAACATGGACGAGCACAACGCCGATAATCTGATGGAACTGGCGGATGAATTGCACGAGCGCTTCGGAGGTAAAGGTAAATTTTCGGTTTACAGCCATACCTTGTTTGAGTTTGCAGGCAGCAAAGCACATATCCGTGTCCAAGAAGAACGGCGCCAGCTCTATCAAAAACAGCAGCGACTCCGCAAAAAACTGGACGATTGCGGAATCGGAGCATCGTACTATTTGCGCCAAAAACTGCGTATCCGGCAATGTATGGCGGATAGCGGCGGTTCCCTTACGATCCTGCCGAACGGGGAACTTGGGCTGTGCGAACATTACAGCGAGGACAACTTTGTGGGAAGCCTTGATGGAAAAGCGTCAGAGCGTTCTGTCATCCAAAGTTTTCGAGAATACTGGGAGCCGATTGAGGAGTGCAAAACCTGCTTCTATTACCCCGAATGTATCCGTCTGAAAAAGTGTGTTGAACAGAAAGAATGTTTTGAAGAACTGCGAGCAGAGTACAAAGAATACCTGTTAAAGTCCATGCAAAAAAACTACAACGCATGGCTAAAAAAAGAGCAGATCGATGAGGAAGAACCTCACCCGGACTGCTGACCCTTTGTGTGACGCGGCGCAGCTGCTGCTTCACATAGAGATTCTCTGCGAAAGGAGGTGTGTAAACATGGAAAAGTACGCAAAGGCTCAGATGGAAGTCATCGAGTTTGAAGCCGAGGATGTTATCACGACCAGCGGCTGCAATGGCATGGATGCCAGCATTGGCGGCTGGGGCTGCGGAACCGATAACCCCTCCTGTCCAAGCTACTGCTGGGAGTTCGATATAAGTTGATTTCAGAAAGGGGCAGACCGTTTCGGCGGCCTGCCCCACCCGATTTTCTTTGCCCTGCAAAGGGCGCTGACATAGTTTTTTTCCGAAATGGAAGCGAGGACTTGACTTTATGAAGCAAACAGCGATAATGCTTGGCAAGCAGGTTAAATTATGTTCTGAGTACGGTTTTCTGGCAACCCCTCCTTTCGCGTGACGCGGCGTAACAGCTGTTTCACATAGAGATTTCTTACGAAAGGAGGGAAAAACAATGGAAAAGTATACCAAGGCTCAGATGGAAGTCATCGAGTTCGAGAACGAGGATGTTGTTACGGTAAGCATACCGATTGAGAACTGTCCTTATGATGGTGGGTGTAAGGTTGATAGCCTCTTCTGTACTCCGGACGGTGACTGTTCGCGTGTGCTGTGGGCCGACTAATTCAAAGGCAGGCAGTTTTTGGCTGCCTGCCTTCTTTTTGTATAGAAGAAAGGACGACACGATATGAAACTGAAAGATACCTTTGTGACGCAGGAGATGGACGGCGAGCAGGTGATGGTGGAAGCGGACGGCGGCTTTGCCGGCATGGTGCGCAGCAATGCCACCGCCGCGTTTATCATCGACCAGCTCAAAACCGAAACCACCAAGGAAGCCATTCTGGATGCCATGTGCAAAAAGTACGATGCCCCCCGCGCTGTGATGGCCGAGGATGTAGATATGGTGCTTGGCAACCTGAAAAAAATTGGTGCGCTGGAGAATTGACAGATGGGACGTGCACAGCTGGAAGAACTGAAAAAGCATGGAGTCTATCTGAGCACGCCGCGCGGCATCAGCATGAATCCGATGCTGTACCAGAACGACAGCATTGCCGAAGTTCATGCCATCACACAGCCCCCCAAGCGGTATGATGTTGTTCTATATATCCGTGGAAAAGAACAGGGTGTCATCCACCGCGTTTTACATTTCAAGAATGGCGTGTATATCATCAATGGGGATAACTGCTGGCAAAAAGAATATGTTCAGCCATCCCAGATTTATGGCATCGTCACACGGTTTTATCGGCACGGTGTATGGCATGACGTGACGGAGTGGAGATACCGCCTCTATTCGCATCTCTGGGCAGATTTTTTCTTTCTCCGCAGACCGCTTTTATATGGGAGAGACAAATGGAAGTCGCTAAAACGAAAACTGCACCGATGAAACAGAAACATACCCTGCAATGGCTCAGCGCTGTCACCGGCAGGGCAAAAGGGCTGGTGGGGCTGCTGGTAGTGGTGCAGACCGTGCTGAGCGTTTCCAGCATCGCTTTTGCGTTCGTGCTGCGGCGCATTATCAATATGGCTGTGGACGGGGCATGGGGCAGCTTCTGGGCTGCGTTGGCTGCGCTGGTGGGCATCCTGCTGGGACAGATCATACTGAGCGCAGCAGGTCGATTTTTGAGTGAATACACCAGTTCTGCGGTAGAAAACCGCTTCAAGCACCGGCTCTTCTCCGCCCTGCTTACCGGTGATTATGCCCCGGTTGCGGCGGTGCACTCCGGCGAGTGGATGAACCGCCTGACCTCGGATACCACCGTGGTGGCGGGAGGCGTGACCCAGATCGTGCCCGGGCTGATCGGAATGCTGGTGCGCTTGCTGGGCGCAGTCGCCGCTATTTTGTGGCTCGAACCACGCTTTTTGTACATTTTGCTCCCCGGCGGCGCAGCCATGATGCTGCTGACCTATGCCTTCCGCAAGATATTGAAACGACTGCACAAGAAGATTCAAGAAACAGACGGCGCGCTCCGGGTGTTCTTGCAGGAGCGGCTGGAAAGCCTTGTCATCGTCCGCACCTTTGCCAAGGAAGAACAGATGGCGCAGCAGGCAGACGACCTGATGGACGCCCACAAAGCCGCCCGGATGAAGCGAAGCAATTTTTCCAACCTGTGCAACATCGGCTTCGCCGGTGCCATGGATGGGGCGTATCTGCTGGGCATCGGGTTCTGCGGCTATGGCATCCTGACCGGCACCATGAGTTACGGCAACCTGATGGCCATTATGCAGCTGGTGGGGCAGGTGCAAAGCCCGTTTGCCAACCTGACCGGCTATCTTCCCCGGTATTATTCCATGCTGGCCAGCGCCGAGCGTCTGATGGAAGCGGAAGCATATGTGCCGGCCAGCACCGAAACTGTACCTGAAGCACAGGTTCTGCAGTTTTACCAGACCGAATTGCAGGCGCTCCAGCTGGAACACGCCTGCTTTACCTATCAGCCCCCGGTGCAGACCGAGGGCGAACCGCCTGCCATGCCGGTGGTTTTGCGGGATGTCAGCCTGACCATCCGCAAGGGCGAGTATGTAGTGTTTACCGGGCCGTCCGGCTGCGGCAAAAGCACCATCCTCAAGCTGCTCATGTGCCTGTATCCGCTGGATTCCGGCCAGAGGTTCCTTTCCACGAAAAGCGGGAACCAACCGCTGACCTCAGCATGGAAAAGTCTGTTTGCCTATGTTCCGCAGGGCAATCAGCTTTTGTCCGGTTCCATCCGCAGCATTGTTGCATTTGGGGATGAAAAACGGGCGCAGGATGAGAATGCAATTTATAACGCACTGAAAATCGCCTGCGCAGACGAGTTTGTACGCAGGCTGGAAAACGGACTGGATACCGTGCTGGGCGAACACGGTGCGGGTCTGTCCGAAGGACAGATGCAGCGCATCGCCATTGCCCGGGCGGTGTATTCCGGCCATCCCATTCTGCTGTTGGACGAGGCCACCAGTGCGCTGGACGAAGCAACAGCCCTGCATCTGCTGGGCAATCTGCGCCGCATGACCGACAAAACGGTGATTTTAGTGACCCACCGGATGAATCAGGCAGATTTCTTTGATAAGGAGCTGCGCTTTTCAAAAGATGGTATTTGTGTGAGGGAAAGGAAAACGTGCAAATGAAAAGAAAAACATTATCGATCGTAGTCTTTCAGCCCGTCTACTACTCAGACTATATTTCTAAAGTTGTTACAGCACATACCATGATGCTTGTGTCGTTTGATTTTTCAACGATTCAAAGCGGAACGCTCCAGATTTCAGATATTGAAAGATTTATGACGCTGGCAGACGACCGGAAAGCGGCCAATGAGTTGCGTTATGTTGACCTGAACAGTGCCTTTCAAGCGGTGGCCGACCAGAATGCCACCCGGCAAGAGCGGCAGGAAGCCTATGAAAAATATGAAGAGGAGCAGAAAAAAAGTATTCAGGAACTCGAAGAAAAAATCAGTGCGATCTACAGCCGTTGGGATGAGTATTGAAGGAGCATGATATGGAAAAGACTTCGGAACTTTTGATTTATCTTATGGCCTGTTCACTGCAAGGCACAAAGCCGGAAGGAGCACTGCTTGCAAATATTGACTTGGAGGCGCTGCTTCGGTTGGCGAAAGCGCACTCCGTCTCTGCAATGGTGTGCATGGCGCTGGAACAGACAGATGAATTCCAGCACGCCGCTGAAACCACCAGGCTGAAATGGCTGGACAGCAAAAACAAGGCCGTCCGCAAAAATATGCTGCTGGATGCCGAACGGCACCGGCTGGAAATAGAATTTGCAGAAAATGGCATCTGGTATATGCCGCTGAAAGGCAGCATCCTGAAAGAATGGTATCCTAAATTCGGGATGCGGGAAATGGCGGATAACGATATTCTGTTTGATGCGACAAGGCGGCAGCAGGTAAGAGATATTTTTGTAAACAGGGGCTACAGCATTGAGTCCTATAACAAGAGTAACGATGATGCTTATGAAAAGCAACCCATCTATAACTTTGAGATGCATGTTGCGCTGTTCCACGAAGACTGCTCAACTCTTCAAAAGAAGTATGAGAATGTCGTAGACAGGCTGGTGCAGGACGAGAAGCTACCTTTCCGGTATCACTTCACCCCAGAGGATTTCTATGTGTTTGTTGTGGCACATGCCTACAAACATTACAGTCATGGAGGAACCGGCATCCGGACTCTGGCAGATTTTTATGTTATGAATCGGAAACTGGGGAAGACCTTAGACTGGGAGTATGTAGAGTCTGAGTTGAGGAGTCTGGGCATTCTTGATTATGAAAGGGACAGTCGTAAGTTATCACAGAAGCTGTTTGGAAATACCAAAACCGTGTTGAGGTCCGAGTTGACTGAGGAGGAGAACCAGATGTTTGCCTATTATATGGGAGCGACGACCTACGGGAATCTGTTCAACCAGACACTTCATAGGATGCAGGAATTTCAGCCAGATGGGGAACCGCTCAATACGAAAACCAAGGGTAAATATATCATATCCCGTATGTTTCCAAATATGGAGTGGTGTAAGCGTTATGCTCCTGTGGTATATAAGTTTCCAGTTCTGCTGCCTTTCTACTGGGTATGGCGTTTGATATACAAGAGCATTACGAAACGAAAGAAGGTCACACAGGAGATAAAAGCGATCAAAGCAGGGAAATAAAACTGAAAAATAGGATGAGAGAGAACCCACTGGCGCACTGTGTAGAATCCTACATGGTTTGCTGGCGGGCTTTTTGTGCAATAAGAAATTCCGTTGGAATCCCCTATTGCATAAAAAAACAATGTCATTAAGATAAGGAATATGGTATTTAAAAAGATATGTGATTTCGCATATCTTTTTAATTTTTTTGCAAAAAACACTTGACAAAACGGTCCAAAAATGTGGCGAAGCCCCTTGAATGTATTACATTTTAGGAGGGTTACGCTTATGAATTTTTCAGAAGAAGTAAAAACTGCACTATGGGATTTGATTGATGAAATATCCCAGAACAAATTTAATTATGTTGTCCATCCTAGCAAGGATTTTAGCCGGAAAAAGAAGTGGGATTTTCCTACTCTGATGAAATTTATTATTTCTATGGAAAGTCAGTCCTTGAAAAACGAACTCCATAAATATTTTGGATATAAGACAGAATGTCCAACGAACGCATCTTTTAATCAGAGGCGAGCACAGATTTCACCAGATGCATTTAAAGATTTGTTTTTTTCTTTTACATCACGCTATAACAATAATTCTAATCTTCACAAAGGATGAAAAGCTGATACCGGATGGCTATAAATGGATGAGAGCAATCGTAGCCGGTACAACTTTTCAGGACAATATGGATTTGGATTTGTTCTATGACCAGGAATCCCGCAAGTTCTCGGAACATGGATATATCGGCTTGTATAAGGACAAGAGTATCCGTGCCATTGGTAAGCTGAAAAAGACCATCATCGCAGTTGAAAATAACGGCAGCATGAGTTATCGTGCCGAAAGTGGAGCCGAACCTACCGCAGATGAGATTGAACGCATCAACGAGGCAATCCGTCGTGCAGATAATTATGGATATAACCTTCGGACGATTAGCCATAGATATTTCATCGTTGAAAAGTTCTACCCGATAGACTTTAGAAAAAGCAGTAAGAATCCGATTCAAAAAAGCAAGTTCTTC
>OLPE01001539.1_pt1 | contig 12197 bp, 10 predicted proteins | sample 1671901 | NCBI WGS metagenome assembly OLPE01 (sample SAMEA3136624, study PRJEB25190) | human gut metagenome | biome: human gut; feature: human-associated habitat; material: faeces | place: Austria | collected 2013 | reverse complement strand
AATTGCAATGAAGCTTGCATCAATGGGTTATCACGTGGCAGTTTTAAGATATTCAGTAAGTCCTGTCAGATATCCTATAGCATTATTACAACTTGGAAAGGCAGTAAGTTATTTGTACGAAAATGCCAAGCAGTATAATATTATAAAAGAGAAAATTGCAGTTATGGGCTTTTCGGCAGGTGGTCATTTGGCAGCAAGTTATAGTATTAAGTGGAATGAAGAATGGGAAGCTGAGAAGCTTGGCGTTAGCAGTGAAGAACTTAGACCGGACAGAATGATTTTATGTTATCCGGTAATTACATCAGGAGAATTTGCTCATAATGATTCATTTGAATGTCTTTTAGGAGACAAATATGATGAGCTAAAAGATGAATTATCAATTGAGAAGAATATTAATAAAGACACACCAGCCTGCTTTGTATGGCATACAAAGACAGACAATTGCGTACCATATGAAAATACATTAATGTTAATTGAGAGCTTAAAGGAAAAGAATATTCCAGTAGAAAGTCATATATTTGATAAAGGTGACCACGGTTTATCATTGGCTAATAAGGTTTCAATGGATAAAAACAAATGGGGAATAGAGGAGTCAGTGCAGGTTTGGACTGATTATTTGGAAAAATGGCTGGATGCATGGTGGAATGAATAAAAACTAAATGATTTTAAAAGAATTGCAAATAAGGACACTTTTTTAAACAAAAGGTGTCCTTATTTTTGTGTCTTAAATTTGATAAATTCTTAAATAGAGAGAATGACAATTAATATTGGTCGATGGTTTACGGAGAAAAAACAAAGATTAGTATGCTAAAACACTAAAGGTTAGAAAAAAGTTTAGAAAGAGGGGTGCACATGAACTATTATCTTGCAATAGACATTGGAGCTTCCAGTGGAAGACATATTCTTGGCTCGTTGGAGAATGGTCAGTTGAATTTGGAGGAAATATATCGTTTTGAAAATGGAATGAAGAAGAAAGAAGGCCATCTTGTGTGGGACACTAAGTATCTTTTTCATGAAATACTTGAAGGAATTAAAAAGTGTAAGGAAATAAATAAGATTCCAAAAAGTATAGCCATTGACACATGGGCAGTTGACTATGTTTTGCTTGATGAAAACGATGAAGTAATAGGAGATGTTTACGGATACCGTGATTCCAGAACTAAGGGGATGGATGAAGAGGTTTATAAACATATAACGCCTGAAAGATTATATAGATTTTCAGGTATACAAAAGCAGTCATTTAATACTATTTATCAGTTAATTGCAGATAAGATTCAAAGACCTAATGAACTGGCAAAGGCGAAAACATTTCTTATGTTACCGGATTATTTTCAGTTCTTATTAACAGGAAAGAAGAAATCTGAATATACAAATGCAACATCTACTCAGTTAGTTAAGGTGAACACAAGAAAGTGGAACAGAAAGCTTATGGCGGATCTTGGAATACCAAAAGATATGTTTTTAAGACTTAGCGAAACAGGACAGTACACAGGAAAAATAAGACCGGCAATTAGAGAAATAGTAGGTTTTAATGCAAAGGTGGTTATGTGTGCAAGTCACGATACGGCATCAGCAGTAATGTCAGTGCCTGATATTAGCGGTAATGGAATTTACATAAGTTCAGGAACATGGTCATTAATGGGTGTTGAAAGCGAAAAGGTTATTAATACTGAAAAAAGTATGAATGAAAACTTTACCAATGAAGGTGGTTATGAATATCGATACAGATATTTGAAAAACATTATGGGACTGTGGATGATTCAGTCAGTAAGACACGAATTAGATGACAAGTATTCTTTTGCAGAACTTTGTGAAATGGCAGAGGAATGTAAAACATTTCCGTCAAGAGTGGATGTTAATAGCGATGAGTTCCTTGCACCTGAATCTATGATTGATGCCATTAAGGAATATTGCAGGAAGACTAATCAGCAGATTCCTGAACAAATAGGTGAGATTGCAACAGTAATCTATCAAAGTCTTGCGGAAAGTTATGGACAGACAGTAAAAGAGATAGAGGAAAATACAGGCAGAACTTACGAGGTAATTTATATTGTAGGTGGTGGTTCCAATGCGGAATATTTAAACAAGTTAACGGCAAATGCAACAGGAAAGACTGTATATGCAGGACCTTCAGAAGCAACAGCCATAGGTAACATAATGGCGCAGGCAATAAGAGATGAGCAAATCGAAAATCTTACGGAAGCAAGAAAATGCGTAATGAACTCATTTGAAATAAAAAAATACCAACCTGACAATAATTAAGAGTAGACCATTATGCAAAATTAAATAATGGAAGCATTAGAGAAGGATTATGCAAAACCAAATAACAGAAAAATTAAAAAAGTACACTTATAATTTAAAGGAGAAATATTATGGCAAACGAAAGATTTGAATCAGCAAAAATTGAATATGAAAATATTGGAGTGGATGTTGAAGCAGCAATAAGCAGATTAATGAATGTACCTGTATCAATGCACTGCTGGCAGGGTGATGACGTAAAAGGATTTGATCAGGACGGACCGTTAACAGGAGGTATTCAGACAACAGGAAATTATCCGGGAAAGGCAAGAACACCTGAAGAATTAATGCAGGATATGGATAAGGCAATGTCTTTAATTCCGGGAAAGAAGAAAATAAATCTTCATGCAAGTTATGCAATTTTTGAAGAGGGCGAAGTAGTAGACAGAGATAAAATTGAACCTAAACATTTTAAGAAATGGGTTGATTTTGCAAAAGAGCATAATGTGGGAATTGACTTTAACCCAACATTTTTCTCACATCCAAAAGTTAAGGATGGATTAACACTTACAAGTCCTGATGAAGAAACAAGAAAGTTTTGGATTGAACACGGAAAGGCATGTATTAGAATTTCACAGTATTTTGCAGAAGAAACAGGAATCCCTTGTGTAATGAATATTTGGATTGGTGATGGATACAAGGATGTTCCGGCAGACAGAATGGGACCAAGACAGAGATATAAAGATTCAATTGAGAAGATTTTAGAGCAGCCTTATGACAAGTCTAAGGTTAAGGTTTGTGTTGAATCAAAGGTATTTGGCATAGGCGTTGAATCATATACTGCAGGCTCAGCAGAATTTACTTTAAGCTTTGCAGCAAGCCACGAAGGATGCCTTCCATTAATGGATAATGGACATTATCATCCAACAGAATTAGTTTCAGATAAGATTCCTGCATTATTGTGCTATTACCCTGAAATTGCCCTTCACATAACAAGAGGTGTCAGATGGGATAGCGACCATGTTTTACTTTTGGATGATGAAACAAAAGAGATTGCAAAAGAAATTGTAAGATGTGATGGATTAGACAGAGTTTATATGGCTTTGGATTATTTTGATGCAAGTATTAACAGAATTTCAGCATGGGTAGTTGGTATGCGTAGTTGGCAGAAGGCATTACTTAATGCAATGCTTATGCCAAATGAAGCGTTAAAGAAGCTTCAGAATGAAAGCAGATTTACAGAACTTATGGCAATTCAGGAAGAATTAAAGACAATGCCTTTTGGAGATATCTGGAAAGAATATTGCAAGAGATGTGGTGTTGATGGAGATATTACATGGTTTACTAAGGTAACTGAATATGAAAATCAGGTACTTTCTAAGAGAAAATAATTATGGGAAAGATTGGATAAGTAGAAGCCGGTAACAATCCGTGAAAAAAATAAGACGAAAGAAGGAGAATAACAATGAGTTTTTATGATATAGAATTTGTAAAAGGATTTATCCGTATGTGTGATGACGGTTGGCAGCAGGGATGGCATGAAAGAAATGGTGGAAATCTTTCATATAGACTTTCAGAAGAGAATGTGGAAGAAGCTAAGGAGTATTTTAAGGAAGATAGTGAATGGCAGAGTATCGGTGCCAGTGTTCCGGATCTTGCAAATGAATATTTTATGGTAACAGGAAGTGGCAAGTTCTTTAGAAATGTAATTTTAAAACCTGAAGACAGTGTGTGCATAATCAAAGTTGATGAAACAGGTGAAAAATACAAAATTGTCTGGGGACTTGTTAATGGCGGCAGACCAACAAGCGAACTTCCAAGTCACTTAATGAATCATCAGGTAAAGAAGAAAGCTACTAATGGAGAGTACAGAGTAATTTATCATTGTCATACAACAAATTTAATAGCATTAACTTTTGTTTTGCCTTTGGATGATAAGGTATTTACAAGAGAGTTGTGGGAGATGGCAACAGAGTGTCCTGTAGTATTTCCTGATGGAATCGGTGTTGTAGATTGGATGGTTCCGGGTGGACATGACATTGCAGTGGCAACAAGTGAATTAATGAAAAAATACGATGTTGCAGTTTGGGCGCATCATGGAATTTTCTGTTCAGGTCCTGACTTTGACATTACATTCGGACTTGCACACACAGTTGAAAAATCAGCAGAAATTCTTGTAAAGGTATTGTCAATAACACCTAACAAGTTACAGACAATAAAGCCTGACCAGTTTAGAAGCCTTGCAAAAGATTTTAAGGTTACATTGCCTGAAGAATTTTTATATGAAAAATAAATGAAGAATAAGTTTAGTAAGTTTAACTTTAGATAGAAGAACTTAACATCAGAAGTTTTTTGATTGAAATGTAAAGAGGAGCAACAATGAAAATATATGTAGGAGAAGATTATAAGGGAATGAGCCGTAAGGCAGCCAACATAGTTTCAGCCCAGGTTATTTTGAAGCCTGACAGTGTGCTTGGACTTGCCACAGGTTCCACACCTATTGGAACTTATGAACAGCTTGTGGAATGGTATAAAAAAGGCGATTTGGATTTTTCTCAGGTAACAAGTGTTAACTTAGATGAATATAAAGGATTGTCAAGTGACAACGATCAGAGTTATCATTATTTTATGAAAGAGCATTTGTTTGATTTGGTTAATATTAATCAGGAAAAAACATATGTGCCTAACGGATTAGAACCTGATTCAAAGAAAGCTTGTGAAGAATATAATTCTATTATTAATAATCTTGGCGGAATAGATTTGCAGTTATTAGGACTTGGTCATAACGGCCATATTGGTTTTAACGAACTGGGTGAAGCTTTCGAGAAAGAAACACACTGTGTTGACTTAACTCAAAGCACTATTGAGGCAAATAAAAGATTCTTTGAAAAAGAAGAAGATGTGCCAAGACAGGCATATACAATGGGCATTAAGTCTATTATGCAGGCAAAGAAAATATTGGTAGTGGTTTCAGGAGAGGACAAAGCTGACATTGTGGCAAAAGCTTTTGCAGGTCCGGTAACACCGGAAGTTCCTGCATCTGTATTACAGTTACACAATGATGTAACTTTAGTGGGAGACAAGGCAGCGTTATCTAAACTTTTAAAAATTACAGGCAGGTAAAAGTTATGATTATTAGAAACGGAAATATTTTTTAAGAAGATGGTAAATTCTCAAAAGGGGATTTATTTGTATCAGATGGAAAGATAGCATCCAAGCAGGAAAGCCCCCAAAATGAATCAGATGAAGTAATTGATGCTACAGGATTGTATGTAATTCCGGGACTTACTGATATTCACTTTCACGGATGTGTAGGTTATGATTTTTGTGATGGAACAAAAGAATCATTGGAAAAAATGGCAGAGTATCAGTTAGCTAACGGCATAACTACAATTTGCCCTGCTTCAATGACTTTTTCTGAACGGCAGTTATCGGAAATTTTTGAAAATGCAGCAGAATATAGCAAGGAAGAAAATAATAAAATATCAGGTTCAAAATTAGTTGGAATTAATATGGAAGGTCCTTTTATTTCAATGGAGAAGAAAGGGGCACAGAATCCTAAGTATATTCACAAACCTGACACTGAAATATTTAACCGTTTGCAGGAAAAAGCTAACGGATTAGTTAAATTAGTTGATATTGCACCTGAAACTGACGGGGCAATGGAATTTATCAAAAAGGTAAGTGACAAGGTATGTGTTTCAATTGCACATACAATGGCAGATTATGAAAAAACAAAAGAAGCTTTTGAAAATGGCGCAAATCACGTTACACATTTGTACAATGCAATGCCACCTTACAGTCACAGGGCACCGGGAGTTATAGGTGCTGCCTGCGACAATGAAGATGTTATGGTGGAACTTATCTGCGATGGTGTTCACATACATCCTACTGCTGTAAGAACAACTTTCAAAATGTTTGGTGATGACAGAATTATTTTTATAAGTGATAGTATGATGGCATGTGGTCTTAATGACGGTCAATATACTTTAGGCGGTCAGGATGTAATAGTTTGTGGAAATGTTGCCACATTAACAGGGGAAGGCAATATCGCAGGTTCAGTTACTAATCTTATGAATTGCTTAAGAATAGCAGTTAAGAAAATGAACATTCCATTGGAAAGTGCCATAAAGTGTGCCACAATAAATCCGGCAAAATCTATTGGAATAGATGACAATTATGGAAGTCTGACACCGGGGAAGGTGGCTGATATTGTGCTTTTAGATGAAAATCTGGAGATTAAACATATTATAAAAAATGGAGAAGTAATAAAATGAGTAAAAAACAGGTATTAAATCCTTATTTACCGATAAATGAATATATACCTGACGGAGAGCCTCACGTGTTTGGAGACAGAATATATATTTATGGTTCTCACGACAGGGAAGGGGGCGACAGATTCTGTGAACTGGATTACAGAGTTTATTCAGCCCCTGTAGATGACTTAACCAATTGGAAGGATGAGGGCATATCTTATTCAAAGAAACAGGACCCTTCATATCCTAATGAGGGCACGGATATGTATGCTCCTGATGTGGTGCAGGGAAATGATGGAAGATATTATCTTTATTACGCATTATCAGGAAAATCATTTACGGCACCAATTCACGTGGCTGTTAGCGAAAATCCGGCAGGTCCTTTTGAATATTATGGTTCTGTAAGAAATCAGGATGGAACAGATTTTACGGAAGGATTAACTTTTGATCCGGCAGTGTTTAATGACAATGGCAGAATTTATATGTATTATGGCTGGTCTTTGGCACTTACAAAGGAACAGGTTGAAAACCAGGATGAAGCATTTAAGGAAAAAATGGTTCAGGTAGAAATGATGCTTTTTGGCAAAACAGAAGATGAAGTTAGAAATACACCTAACGGAGTAATGGGTGCCAATGTTGTTGAATTAGAAGATGATATGTTAACAGTAAAGATTAGACCAAAAAGAATTGTGCCCGGCTCAGTGGATGCGTTAAATACAGACTTTGAAAATCACGCGTTTTTTGAGGCAAGTTCAATTAGAAAAATAGAAGATACATATTATTTTATTTATTCATCACAGTGGATGCATGAATTATGCTATGCCACAAGCAAATATCCTGACAGGGAATTTAAGTATGGCGGAGTAATTATTTCCAATGGAGATATTGGATACAATGGAAGAAAGCCTGAGGATAGAGTAGCTTTGACAGGAAATAATCACGGAAGTATAGAATACATTAACGGAGCCTGGTATGTTTTTTATCACAGACATACTCACAAGACATCTTACAGCAGACAGGGATGTGCCGAAAAAATAACAATAGATAATGAAGGCAGAATTGCTCAGGTAGAAATGACAAGCTGTGGTTTAAACGATGGTCCGTTAGAGACAAGGGGAGAATATTCAGCTTTCTATGCCTGCAATATTACTGACGGTCATATGCCAACAATAGAAAGAGATACAGTTGAAGAACAGGTTCCATTTCTTACTAATGATGACAAAGACCATTATCTGACAGATATATCAGATGGAACTACTGTAGGCTTTAAATATTTTGAATTTAATGGAGCAACAGACATTAGCATAAACACAAGAGGAGCAGGCATTGGAAAATTCCAGATTTATGCTGATAAAGAGTTTGTAGGGGAAATAGAAGTTAATGGAACTGATAAGTGGACTAATAATCAGATTAGCGTAAACATAACCGGAACAAAAGCCTTATATTTAAAATATTCAGGAACAGAAACTAAGGATATGTTAAGCATTGAATTTTAATTGAATATATTGAAATTCAAGGACAGGAGGAATTTTATGTTAGAGTTAGCAAGAATTTTTCAGGATAACATGATTTTGCAACGTGAAAAGAAATTAAGCATATATGGAAAAGCAACACCTTCAAAAAAGATTGTTGTAAAGATTCAAAATAGAGAATTTGAAAGCATTTCAGATGAATCAGGACAGTTTAAGGTTAATGTGGACAATCTTGTGGCTTCAAATGGAGAGTCTTTGTTAATAGAATTAAAAAATAATGAAGAGAAGGTTGAAGAATCAGTTACTCTTAAAAATGTTGCCATAGGTGAAGTATGGATTGCAGGCGGTCAGTCTAATATGGAATTTCATATGAAATATGAAAAGCATAGAAATACTGAAAACATAGGCGATAATAGCAATTTAAGATTTTATTCTGTGCCAAAAATAAGTTATAAGGGACAGGATACGGATTTTGGAGAGATTAAAGCAGGAAAATGGAGACGTGCCTGTGAAGAGGATATTGATTACTTTAGTGCAGTTGGATATTATTTTCAGAAAAAAATTTATGAAGATTTAGATGTTCCTATAGGAATTATAGGCTGTAGCTGGGATGGTACAAGGTCAGCAGCATGGATGAGTGAAGAAACTGTAAAGAAGGTTGGAATGCCTTGGATAGAACTTCGAAAGAAAGAAATGGAAGGCATAGATATGGATTATTACAACAGTATAATTCATACACTTAAGTGTAATGATATGTCAGATCCATTTAAAGATCCTGTTCATAACTATATGATGTCACAGACTCCGGGAATGGAGAAACTTAAACAGATGGATATAGAAGTCCACGGAGAGTCTTATAATCAGGATCCGGTTTTGCCGGGAACACAGGGAGCAACTGCAAGTCTTTTTGAAAATATGACTAAACAGCTTAATGGCTTTGGCACAAGAGGTATTATCTGGTATCAGGGCGAAAGTGATGATGAAATAAAGGATTCTTCAGTTTATGAAAATATGTTGGAAGGCTTAATTGGAGACTGGAGAAGAAATTTTGAGGATGAAAATCTGCCATTTTATGATGTACAGTTAACAGGTTTTGATGAATGGTTAGAAGTTAAGGCTTATGATTATCCGGGGCTTAGAAAGTCACAAATAAAGGCTACAGACAAAGCAAATAATGCATACTTATGTTCAATTACAGATGCAGGCAAAAAAGATGACATTCATCCTAAAAATAAAAAAATTGTAGGTCACAGACTGGCAATGCTTGCAAAGAAATATACATATGGTGAAGATTTACTTTGCGATGCACCAAGGTTTAAGTCAGCTACAAAAGCTGGCAATGTTATTACAATTGATTTTGAAAACAGTCAGGGATTGTATATTAAAGATGATGAAATTAATAATCTTGCAATTTACAATGAAAATGGCGAAAAAATTGCCTATAATGCTAAAATTACAGATGATAAGCTTGTGCTTAAATGTAATTTAAGTGAGAAAGAAATGGAATCTAAGCTTAATATTAAATTTGCTGTGGATAATTGGATAAAGGTTAACTTGTATAATAAGGCAGATATTCCGGCAATTCAGTTTGAAACTGAGGTGAGGTAGATGTGTAAAATAAGAAAATACGAAAATAAAGATTATAACAATGTGAAAGATATTTGCTTAGGAGAGTCCTTTTCGGATGGCTCAAATAAACAGTTAGAAGAAGCTTTGTTTTGTGTGTTTGCACAGTATTTTATTGAGAATGAACAGGATAGCTGTTTCGTATTGGCAGATAAGTCTGACAGTTGGATATATTTTATGTACAACAGATTTTAACCGTTGGAATGAAGAAATTAACAGTAATTACTTAAATGACAATAATCCAATTAAGAAGGCAATGAATGACAGTATTGTAAATCTTATGGGAAGCTGTAAGGATGAATATCCTGCACATATGCATATTGATATCTGTAATGAATATCAGGGCAAAGGCTTTGGAACAAAACTGATAAAAACATTGGCACAATATTTAAAAGACAATAAAGTCAAAGGCTTATGTCTGTCAGTTTCAAAGGAAAATCCCAATGCTTATAAATTCTATTTAAGAAACGGATTTAAACTGATAAGTGAAGATGAAAGACAATCACTTTTAGGACTAAAAATATAAATCCTAAACAGAATCTTTAATTGACTTAATTAAAAAATAAAAATATATAACCGATTACTAACCGGATTACTTTAGAGCAACAGATGCTTTAAGTAATCCGGTTTTTTGTACTGCAATTTAGGATAAATATCTTGGAAAGTCTTTTTAAAAGAGCAATATCCGATAAGAGTATGTTTCATTATATGGTTTATGTCAATAACTGAATAAATAGGATATGAAATTGATATACCCAAATTAGTTTTTTTGAAAAAATATAAGTAAATTGAAAGGAGCGTGGAGATTTGAATTCATACATAGGACACGACAGTCAATATTATGGAATGGAAGAGCATACCATTGTAGGAGGAAAAGGTGATGGCATGCATATATTGGAAGTAAATAATGGTTCAGGACTGGAAGCTGTTATATCACTTGACAGAAATGCAGATATATCAAGATTACGATATAAAGGTGTTAATTTGAACTATTTTTCACCTTGCGGGTATGTGGCACCAAATTATTATGATTTCAATGGAACAGGCTGGCTTAAGTCATTTACGGCAGGCTTTCTTACAACCTGTGGTTTGCAGGCAGTTGGAAATCCATGTGTAGATGAGGGCGAGGAGTTGCCATTACATGGTTCAATTGCAAATCAGCCAACAGAACAAAGGGTTTGGTATACGGAAGATAATCAGATGATTATAAAAACTGTAACAAAGGATGAAGTAATCTTTGGAAGAAAGTTACTGCTTGAGAGAAAGTATACATTTCCAGTGGAAAAGAATGAATTTTATATTGAAGATACCATTGTTAACAGGGGAGATAAGAAAGAACCTGTTGAGATTTTATATCACATGAATATGGGGTATCCACTGCTTGATGAGGAAAGCGTGGTGAAGATTGATTCAGAATCAGTAACGGCAAGAAATGAACACGCAATGGAAGACATAGATAACTGGAACAAAATGGAGCCACCTACACCGGGTTACGAGGAAAGATGTTATTACCATAAGATGAAAAATGGTGTGGCAGGAATTTTTCAGCCAAAGAGAAATGTAGGCTTAAGAATAGAATATGACAAGTCTAATCTTGATTGTTTTGTTCAGTGGAAAATGATGGGGGTTAGAGATTATGTATTGGGACTTGAATGCGGAAATGCATATCCTGACGGCAGAGATGTTATGAGAGAAAAAGGAATATTAAAGTTTTTGGAACCGGGAGAGAAGGTTACATACAAACTTAAAATAAAGATGATTGATAAGATGGAGGAATTGTAATGTTAGTAACTTTAAAAGAAGTATTGGAAATAGCAGAAGAAAAGAAAATGGCAGTAGGTTCATTTAATGCAACAAGTGTTGAAGCCTTAGAGGCAATTATTGAAAGTGCGGAAGAATTAGACATACCTGTAATTGTACAGCATGCGCAGTGTCATGAACATATAGTAAAGCTTGATACAATTGCTCCGATTATGATTAAGGCAGCTAAGGAAGCAAAAGTACCTGTTTGTGTTCATTTAGATCACGGTGAAACATTGGATTACCTACAGAGAGCATTGGACCTTGGATTTACATCAATAATGTACGACGGTTCAGTTTTGCCATATGAAGAAAACTTAAAAAATACAAAAGAAGCAGTAAAGATGGCTAAGGAAAAAGGAGCTTCAGTTGAGGCAGAATTAGGTTCAATGGGAAAAAGAGAATCAGGTGCAGGAGACGGTTCAGGTGAAGAAGATGATACAAAGATTTACACAGATCCAATTAAGGCTAAAGAATTTGTAAATGATACAAAGATTGATGCACTGGCATGTTCTTTTGGTACTACACATGGAATCTACTTAAAGAAACCTAAACTTGACGTAAATGTTGTAAAGAAAGTAAGGGAAGAAACAAACAATATTCCTGTTGTAATGCACGGAGGTTCAGGAGTAACAAACGAAGAATTTCACAATGCAATAGAAGCAGGTGTAAGAAAAATAAATTACTTTACTTACATGGACAAGTCAGGCGGAAATGCAGCAAAGAAGTGGATTGATGAATTAGAAGAAAATCAGCCAATATTCTTTACAGACATTGCAATGGCAGCAAAGAAAGCAATGAAAGA
>OLPE01001526.1_pt1 | contig 12309 bp, 9 predicted proteins | sample 1671901 | NCBI WGS metagenome assembly OLPE01 (sample SAMEA3136624, study PRJEB25190) | human gut metagenome | biome: human gut; feature: human-associated habitat; material: faeces | place: Austria | collected 2013 | reverse complement strand
ACCTGGCGCTCATCATGCAGTACAAGTACACGCGCTATCCCGTGTGCCGCGGCAACAAGGACCGCATCGTCGGCTTCGTGCATGTGAAGGACCTCTACACGCTGCCGCCCGACAGCACGATGGAAGACCTGCGCATCCGCACGATCCAGGCCGTGCCCGAGGGCATTCCCATCGCGAAGCTGCTGCAGATCCTGCAGGCGAAGCACACGAAGATCGCCGTGGTCATCGACGAGCACGGCGGCACGTCGGGCATTGTCACCATGAGCGACATCATGGAGCAGATCGTCGGCCGCATCGACGACGAATACGCGCACGGCGGCTCGGAGGACGTGGTGCGCCTCGACGACGGCAGCTATCTCGTGGACGGCTCCATGGCCATCGACGAGGTGGAGGAGCTCATCGGCTTCGAGCCCGAGGAGGCCTCCGAATGCGAGACGACGGGCGGCCTGCTGCTGTCGCTGTTCGACCGCATTCCCGAAGAGGGCGACTCCGTGACCATCGAGCACGATGACCGCAAGGCCACGTTCACCGTCGTGGACATGGACCGTCACCGCATCGACAAGGTGCGCGTAGTGCTTGAGCAGAAGCCCGAGGCCGAAGGCTCGGAGAAGGACCGCTAAACCCTCACGCCCGTGAATCGCTCGGCGTTCTTCCAGAGCATCTTCTCCAAGTCGCCGTCGGAGAAGCCGAGCGACGTGAACGTGTCGTACTCGCGCGCCGGGTCCCACATGGGGAAGTCGGAGCCGAACATCACGCGGTCGGCGCCCCACAGGCTCACGAGCTCGCGCGTGCGCCGATTGCCGAGGAAGGCCAGGGAGCTGGACACGTCGATGAGCACGTTCTCCTCGTGCAGCACGTCGTAGCCGATCTCGGGGACGGACCAGCCGCCGAAGTGCGCCGCGTCCACCACGAGGTTGGGGAACGTGCGCAGGATATTCTTGAGCCGGCGCGGATGCGAGAAATCGGTGCGGTAATCGCCCGTATGCACGATGAGCGGCAGCCGACCCTCGATCATCTCGTAGATGCGCATGAGGCGTGGGTCGTCCATGTTCACCTTCTGGGTGTCGGGATGCAGCTTCATGCCGCGCAGGCCCAGGCCGGCGGCGCGCTCGATCTCCGTCTCGGGGTCCTCGAGGTCCTGGTGCATGGCCATGAAGCCGATGAACTCGGGGTGGAGGCGGCACTGCTCGGCGATGAAATCGTTGATGCTGGCCACGGCGCTGGGCTTGGTGGCCACCGAGTGCACGACGAAGTGCGTGAGGGGCGCCTGCTCCTTCGAGGCCAGCAGGTGCGCCGCCGTGCCCTGCCCGTACATGTCCACGAGGTAGAACTCGCCCACGGCGCCGACCGCCCGCTCGGCGATCTTCTCGGGATAGATATGGGCATGCACGTCGATGACGGCCATGGTTGGGCTCCTTGCTCGCTTGGGTAGGCGGCTCGTCACGAACCGCGCGTATGGTTTCGCTGTCGATTGTACTGCATCCCCGCAGCGCCCGCGCCAATCAGTCTCCCCAAACTGTTGGGCTTCGCAACGAAATCCGCTCCCCTCAATTCGTTTCTTCGAATTGCGTGCGTTTTGTGGAGAGGAAGATAAGGCTTGCCCTCTGCATGAAACATGAGTAATATTCAATCTTGCCGCTTTTCCTGTTTGCAGTATACCGGACAGGAGGGGCAGGCGCCAATGTTGCGGGGTGGAGCAGTCTGGTAGCTCGCCGGGCTCATAACCCGGAGGTCGTAGGTTCAAATCCTGCCCCCGCGACCAATAAATACTAAGCCATCGGCTTGAACCGATGGCTTTACTTTTTTCTCACCAGCAGGTGGTCCGCGAATCTTCGGAGACTTGCTAGCCAGTGATTCAGAGCTCTCGAGCTCGTGTTAGAATTTTTGCATGTAGGCAAGTGGCGTAGTTGGGCGTTATGCGTGACTATGGAGGGAACGGAAGGGTCGAGGTGCGTCTTGGCGAAACGGCAGGATAAACATGTGGCCCTCACTGCCGTGGACCTTTTCTCTGGTTGCGGAGGGATGTCGCTCGGCTTCCAGAATGCAGGATACAACGTGCTTGCTGCTTTCGACAGTTGGAGGCCTGCTGTCGAGGTTTATCGCAAGAATTTCGACCATCCTATCTTTCAACAAGACCTTTCCGACGTGGATGCGGCCATTGCTTCTGTTGAGGGCTATCTCCCAAAGGTCATCTTCGGAGGGCCGCCATGTCAGGATTTTTCGACTGCTGGCCATCAGAACGAGAACGGCGGTCGGGCTATTCTCTCCGTTGCTTTCTCGAAGATTGTGATCGCCGTGAAGCCGCAATGGTTCGTGATGGAAAATGTTGCGACTATCAAGAACACGCAGTCATTCAAGACGGTGTGCGATAACTTCCGCAACGCCGGTTACGGCCTGACCTGCAAAATTCTCAACGCATCCTATTGTGGCGTTCCTCAGACGAGGAAGCGTATGTTTATAGTAGGTGGCCTCGGTGAGGAAGAAGGATTTTTGGAGGCCGAGCTCGATGCTGGACTGGCGGAAAAGCCGATGACTATCCGTGACTATCTCGGCGACTCGCTCGGCATAGATTACTACTATCGCGTACCCACGAACTATAGCCGTCGCGGCGTGTTCAGCATCGATGAGCCTTCTATGACCATCAGGGCTATCGACAGGCCTGTGCCACCTGGCTATACGGGAAATCCTAATGACTCAGCGCCTGTGAGCGAGTCGCGTATACTCACCCCCAAGGAGCGGAGTTACATTCAAACTTTCCCTGAGGAATTCGAATTCTTTGGCGGGAAGTCAGATGTGAACACGATGACCGGTCAATCTTGCCACGTACGTTGCCTCCGCGCTGCTTGCTTATGTTGAAGGGAGGGACGGAGTCGAGTGATGAGGGCGGTCGATATTTTCGCAGGTTGCGGCGGCATGTCGTTGGGATTCGAGCAGGCTGGCATCGATGTTGTTGCGGCGTTTGACAACTGGAAGCCTGCCGCAGACATCTATCGAGCGAACTTTGAGCACCCGATGCATGAGAAGGATCTCTGCGACGAGGACGCCGTCGAAGTCATCAAGGCGCTCAAGCCTGACGTCCTCATGGGAGGCCCTCCTTGTCAGGACTACTCCATTGCAGGCAAGCGCGAAGCCGGTGAGCGTGCGAATCTTACCATCAGGTTCGCGGAGATCGTGTGTGGCGTGAAACCAAAATGGGTGGTGTTCGAGAACGTCTACAACATTGAACGGTTCGGGACGCTGCCTGTTATGAAGGCCATGCTCAGCGAGGCTGGCTATGGCTTAACTGCTCGCATACTCGACGCTAGCAGGTGCGGTGTTCCTCAGGCGCGTAAGCGGTTCATCCTCGTCGGCCATCTTGGTGCGGAAAACGGTTTCCTAGACGAGGCGCTTGAGGCCGGGCTTGCCGAAAAGCAGCTGACTGTTCGCGATTATCTCGGTGACAAATTAGGGACGCAGTACTACTACATGCATCCGCGGAGCTATGCCCGTCGCGGTGTATTCTCGGTTGACGAGCCTTCTGCCACGATACGAGGCATCAACCGCCCTATTCCCGAAAACTATAGGCGTCACCATGGCGACGCGGCAGCTATAGAGGATGGCGTTCGGGCGCTCACGGCCAAGGAACGCAGTTATCTCCAGTCTTTTCCAGAGAGCTTTAAGTTTGAGGGCGCGAAGACGAGCGTTGAGCTGGCTATCGGGAACGCCGTTCCGCCCGCGCTCGCAAAATACGTAGCAACCTGTATAGTTGAATATGAGGATAAGCTAGAAGAATAAGAGGTGGAAGCCTTGTCGTACTTCAGGAAAATCAGCGATTATCGGACGTACTTAAGGCACGACTCGGAATTTCACTACGAATTCAACGCCAACAGCGGTGGGGGCCAAGCATTTCTTGGTGGCAAAATCGTTGACACGGACGGCAACCCTGCTTTGCCAAGCGAGCTTGAGGGACTGAGCGTAAACTTCGCCCTACGTGTACGCGAAAAGTTGGTGAGCCTTGCCAGCAGCGGAAACGGAACCTACGCGGTATCGCCACGCGGCAACGGAAGCCAAAGCATGAAGCTGGGCGTCCAGGGCAAGGTTAATCCGAGTAATCTCGTGGCCGCCGCCCTCATGTTGCCGAAAACCTGTGGCAGGAACATGGCATGTTCGATTTCCGTCTCGCCTTTGACTACCGAGAACTATTGGCTGCGTTCCATGTGGCTCGATGTCGATCGGAGTAGGATTGGAGCCGCAACGTTCATTCCTAAGGATTTCGTCTTCGAGGGTGGGCTCTCCAAGCGGCAAGGCGTAACTACGCAGAAGGATACGGTTACTGGCGACCAGCAGTTCTTCGAGCTTGATTACACTCGGAGAATCGAGGATGTCATAGCCTTGGCCGATGATGCAAACCTGCAGGACTATGCGCATGAGGTATTGGGCTATTATCGCGATTTTTACCTCGGCAACACGAGCTTTGATTATGAGAAGGGCGCAGAGATGGTCGCCGAGCTCATGCGCGACCTTTCGCTTGAATACTGCGATACCTACTCAGGCTATAGCGACCCTCTCGACTTCCTGATGGAACTGAGCGGCCGTGATGCCGACGCCTTTCACGTCGCGCAAAAGAGGCCTAAAGATATTCATCAACCGCGAAACCTGATTTACTTCGGTGCTCCTGGTACGGGCAAGTCTTACGAGTTGAACAAGCTCGCTGTTGGCATAGACGGTGAGCCTGGCTGCTTCGACAAAGCGAACGTTACCCGCGTTACTTTCCACCCAGATTATACCTATGCACAATTCGTCGGTTGCTACAAGCCCTATTCCGAGGCCAAGGAACAAGGGGATGAACCTGCAAGCAAGGTCGAGGAAAAGATCACATACCGCTTTGTGCCCGGCCCGTTCCTTGAGACCTATATCAAGGCCGTGCAGAATCCTGACATGAACCACCTGCTCGTCATCGAGGAAATCAACCGAGCTAATCCTGCGGCAACTTTTGGCGACATTTTCCAACTACTTGACCGTAAGTCGAACGGTGCAAGCGAGTACGAGGTGGCCGTGCCGGTAGAGATGCGCAACTGTCTCAAGCTGCTCCTCCCTGGATACGCCGCCGAGGACCGTATCGGCGATCCGACAAAACTGTTCTCTGAGCAGATGCGTCTTGAGGGCGAGTGCGAAAGGCTCTGCCTACCATCCAACATGTATATCTGGGCGACCATGAACAGCGCAGATCAGGGAGTGTTCCCGATGGATACCGCATTCAAGCGCCGCTGGGATTTCCGTTACATGGGCATCAATGACGGAAGCGCGAAGATAGATGGCATTGTCGTTCCTGTAGGCATCCCTACCCGCATGGTCAGCTGGGATGGGCTCCGTCGTGGCATCAATAAGGTATTGCTTGACGCCGGCGTGAACGAGGACAAGTTGCTCGGGCCATTCTTCGTCTCGCCGTCACGACTGCGCGACACGGCGCACTTCACCCAGACTTTCATGGACAAAGTGCTGCTCTATCTGTTCGAGGACGCTGCTAAGACCAAGAAGTCGAAGGTGTTCAGCCATGAGGGCAACGCCACCTACTCCGATATTTGCGAAGACTTCAAGGCAAGAGGAGAGCTCGCGTTCAAGGGCATGAAGGAGCTTGCGCCTGTTGTTGGCGGAACGATGGAGGATGAGGGTCGGCTGGAAGGCGAGGAATAGACCATGCGGATGGTATACATCCGCGAGCTGTCGTTCCACACGCCGAGCAGTCTCGGGCGCACGCTGCATGTGGAATCTGACAGGGCGACGCGCTGCATTCGGCTGCTATGCGCCCATGGCGTGCTTAAGCTTCGGACCAACATTGACAAGAAGGAGTACGACGTCCCGCACGACGAGCCTGTACATGGTTGCTATCAGTTCGCCTATGTCGGCCTCGTGCTGGTGGATGACCTTTGCATCATCGTGTACCCGAAGTATCTGCCCGAGGTCGACGCCGACGATCCCGATGGTTCGACGCTCCAGGCAATGCGGCAGGTTTTCCGCGTGCTGCGCAAGAGCGGCGGCAGCTACTCGAATATTGCGGCCGCCACCGAGGAGGGCATGCGAGCAAATGACCGGCTTGCACTCATGCTCGTGCTGCTCGAGATGTACGACGAGTACGGCGTGTACTCGAACTACGTGAAGAAGCTTGCCGACAACGGCCCTGGTGATATAAGCTGGGAGCGTACTATTGCCTCCAGCCTGCCTTTCATGAGCAATGGCAACCCGATCTACATCGATTGCAAGACGGTGGAGTCCGACCAGGACGTCGCCGACTTCGTGATGCGCCTGCATCGGGCCGTGCTGACCGAATGTTCGAAGTTCATGCAGGATAGTGGGCTCGCGTCGCTCTTGGCACTCGACGAGGTGTGGCTAACGGATGCCACCGTTGAGGACTTCGGCGATACGGATTTCGTTGCCTATCGACTTGAGCGTGAGCGTGGCGTGCAATTCGTTACGTGGAAACAGGATGTGATTGACCTGTTGCTGCGTTTCGTGGGCGAGGACGATTCGACCGTGCGGCAGGATGTTCCGCTTTGCCTGGGGACATCGAGCTTCTACCGTGTGTGGGAGAAGGCATGCAAGGTCGCGTTCAACGACATGCTGGACGAGCGGCTGATGGACCTTGGCGTTGATCTTACGGAGCCGTTCGTGACGATGGGTGACAAGAAACTCATCGATGCTATCCCAAGGCCGCAATGGACGATACCTGCAAACGAAGACGAAAAGGGCTGTGGGGACGTTGCCACGCTCATTCCCGATACTGTCCTGCTCTGCAATGACAACGAAGGCAACAGCGTATTTGCCATTCTCGACGCCAAGTACTATACGCCGGAGCTTGGCGCGAGCGTCAATGGTGTGCCGGGCGTCGAGTCGGTAACCAAACAGTTCCTGTACCAGGCAGCCTATCGTGAATTTGTGCTTGCGCATGGCTACGCGCGCGTCGTGAACGCGTTCCTGGCGCCTTCGGCTGCGGCTGGCATCGAGCACACGGGGCGCGTGCGATTCCCCGGCGTCATTGCTCCCGAGGAGCCTCCTCTCTCTAATATGGTGGAGTTGTACGCACTGCCTGCGCAGATGGTGTTTGATGCCTATCTCGCGGGCAATGCGCTTGATAACGATGAACTACTCACCGTTATCGGGTGATCGGGCTCGACGGTATCGTTGTCGACGATAGACCGGGTTCAGAAGCCTTTTGCCGATAGGGTAAAGGTGCATTCCTTCGATGCTCCGGCGAAGAGCTCGCGCGTCTTCGCCATAGTAATGTGAGGAAAATATGGACATCACGCGCTCACTTGCCCTCGTGGGTTTTGGATGCGGGCGTTGCAATCCAGTCGTTACGACCCTTCCAGCCCGCTTTTCCTATACTATGCATTCGTATAGGTCCTATATGTAACTTGCTACGTAGTGCTTCTTTGGAGGGTGCGCATGGACATCAACGAAATCAGTCCTCTTGGGTTCGGTTGCATGCGATTCGACGGCCGTGAGAACGACACGATCGACATCGATCACGTATCCGAAATGGTCGACGCCTACCTTGAGAGTGGCGGAAACTACTTCGACACCGCCTGGGCTTATCCCAATAGCGAAGCGGCGCTCGGCAAGGCGCTCGTGGCACGGCATCCGCGCGACTCCTATATGATCGCATCGAAGTGCGTTGCCTGGAACCATTGCAGCAGCTCCGATGACCTGGAGAATCAACTTCAAGAGACCCTTGCCGCCTTGGGGACTGATTATGTGGACGTGTACCTCATGCACAATCTCGGCGGCAAGCGCACGGCGAGTTTCGACGCTTTCGGCGCATGGGAATTCGTCAAGTCTGTCAAGGCGCGCGGGCTCGCACGCCACATCGGGTTCTCCGCGCATTGCACGCCGGAAGAGCTCGAGGGCTTTATCGAGAAGTACCCCGAAGCGGAGATCGTACAGCTGCAGATCAACTATCTGGATTGGAACAGCCCCTCGTTCCGCGAGCGCGAGTGCGTGGAGGTGGCGAACGCTCACGGGATTCCGATCATCGCGATGGAGCTGGTGAAGGGCGGGCTGCTCGCCGAGCCCTCGCCAGCCGTTCGCGCGGTGCTCGACGAGGCTTTTCCTGCCGATGCCTACGCGGTCGACGCTCTAAGATTCGCTGCAAGCGCGCGAGGCGTGGTCTGCACGCTTTCCGGGATGAACAGCCTTGAGCAAGTGAAGCAGAACAGTGAGGCCTTCAGGAATTTCAGCCCGCTTGATGAGGGTGAGCGAGCCGCCATCGAGAAAGCGCAGCAGATCATGGCGCAAAGCGGCGCCATTCCGTGCACCGGTTGCGATTACTGCGCGAAGGTATGCCCGGAAGGCATCGGCATATCCGGAGCCCTCAATGCTCTGAACTACCTGATCAACTTCGACGATCCGTATAAGGCGAATTATCAGCTCGGCTTCATCGTTCGGTTCAACAGCGGCAAGCAGATGCCCAGCGCGTGCATCGGATGCCGCGCTTGCGAAGATGCCTGCCCGCAGAACATCGCCATCATGGACTGTTTCGACCGCATCGAAAAAGAGATCGTGCCCTTCAGCAAGCCCGTCGTTCTGATGAAGCCGTAAACAAGAGAAACGCTGGTGCCGTGCAAGAGCGAACCGAAAGGCGATGACCGACCATGAAGATTGCGAACGTGCGTGCTATCCCCGTCGACCTGCCCCTGCCTCATCCGATGGAGTGGGCCACCGGGCGCATGACCAGCCAGGCGCATGTGCTGGTGCGCATCATGACGGACGAGGGCGTCGAGGGCATCGCGGAGGCCATTCCGCGCGAGAACATCTACGGCGAGACGCAGGTGGGCATGGTGCACGTGATCAACAACCTGCTGGCGCCGCTGGTTGCGGGCCTCGACCCGTTCGATGTGGAGAAGGTGCACGAGGCCATGGCCTTCATCAAGGGGAACCTGGCCGCCAAGGGCGGTATCGACGTGGCGCTGTGGGACATCATGGGCAAGGCGTGCGGACTGCCCTGCCACAAGCTGCTGGGAGGCTACCGCGACAGCATCGAGCCGAGCCGGATACTCTGGCTCACGAGCGACGAGGTCATGGTGGACCAGGCGCGCGAGCTGAGCGCGAAGGGCTACCGGGCTTTCAAGGTGAAGGGCGGGCTGGACCCCGATGCCGACATCCGCCGCGTGCATGCGTTGCGCCGCGCGGTCACGTCCGACACGAGGCTCTATATCGACGGCAACCAGAGCTACACGTACTTCGGCGCGAAGAAGGTGCATGACGCGTTGCGCGGCGAGCTGGACTACTTCGAGGAGCCCATCGCCGCCACGAACGAGAAGGACCGCGTGCGCCTGGCCCACGCCATCGACATCCCCATCGCCGGCGACGAGAGCAACTTCACGCTGCACGACATCGCCCACCAGATAGACATCGACGCGCTGTCCATCATGATGATCAAGATCCCCCGCAGCGGCTTCACCTACGGCCGCAAGATCGCGGCGCTATGCGAGGCGTACCACCGGCCCATGATGATCGGCAGCCAATCCGAGAGCAGCCTGGGGATGGCCACCCTCGTCCACATAGGCTGCGCGCTGAAAACCATCAGCTACCCTTGCGAATTCATGGACTTCGACGACCCCGCCGCTCCGAGCCTGGTCAACGAGCGCATCCGCATGGAGAACGGCCGCGTCTACCCGCCCGAGGGCCCCGGCCTGGGCCTCACGCTCGACGAGGACGCGGTGGAGCGCTACACGGTGCGGGGGTAAGGGCGGCCGCGCGCCCTCACGCCTTCGCGCCCTCGTTGCGGTAGAACGCGAGGAGCACCAGGCCCACGGCGGAGCAGGCGGCCACGAGCAGGAACAGGCCGCGGAACCCGTCGTTCAGCGTCTTCTGGAACGCGTCCTCTATGCCGGCGGCGCGCTCGTCGATCTGCCGCAGGTAGTCCTGCTTGGCGCCCTCGAGCGCCGCAGGCACGCTGTCCTCCATGCCCTGCATCTGGTCGCGCAGGGTGGATAGCGCGCCTTGAAGCGCCTCGGCTCCCGCGCTCGTCGCCGGGGGAGCGGCAGACCCCAAGGTCTCGAGGGCCTGTTCGAGGTCTGCGCGCTGGTTGTCGACAGCGGACAGCGCCTCGCCCACACCGTTTATGCCCTTGTCGATGCCCTCGCCGATGTCGTGGGTTATCGAGGGCGCCATCTGGTCGAACATTCCCGAGGCGAACGCCTTCACGTCATCGACGATAGTGGTGACGTCGGCGTTCTGCAGGCGCTTCACCAGGTCGTCGGGCACGTCGGCCGAGCCGTTGCCGGGATCCATGCTCACCTCGACCGAGTGCAGCGACGAGAAGTCGGGGAGGTTCATGCTGCCGAGTTGGTCCTTGAAACGATCGTCCGCCTTGAGCTCGGCTAACTTGTCCGAGACCTCCTGCTCATGATCGAGCAGCGGCACGTTCACCTGGTTGGGCAGCTCGTCCACCAGGTTATCCTGCACGGTCGCGCCCGCATGGGCGAGGAAGGCCACCATGACGGCCGGGGCCACCGCCGTGCCGATGGAGCGCACGAGCGACAGGGTGGCGAGCGCCGAGTTCGCCTCGGATTCCCTCGTCTTGGCCAGCATCATGTAGTTGAGCGGCGTTCCCATGGTGAACCCCATGCCCAGGCCGATGAGCACGAGGCTCACCACCACGTTCGGCACCGAGGGGACGGCCGTGGCCGCGAGCGCCAGGTACAGCGCGCCGGCCACCGAGGCCGCGAGGCCGAACCCGAGAACCACCTTCACGCCGAACCGGTCGATGAGCTTGCCCGACACCGGCGATCCCACGCCGGCGAACAGCGCGAGGATGATGACGAAGTAGCCGCCCGAGCCGGCGGGCATGCGCAGTGCGTTCTCCGCGAACTGCGGGATGAAGATCATGCCCATCATCACCACGCCCGTGATGATGGAGAGCAGAAGCGTGATGACGATGTTCGGGTTCTTGAAGTACGCCAGGTTCATGACGGGGTCGGCCGCGCGCCGCTCCACGAGCACGAACAGGGGCAGCAGCACGACGAACGCGATGAGGAACGGGTAGACGTCGGGCGAGGCGATGGAGTTCGCGAAGTCGAAGAAGTCGAGGCTGCGCAGGCCGTACAGCAGGCTCAGCACCATCACGATGAGCACGCCGATGCCCCAGCCGTCGATGGGGCGCACGTCGGGCTCCTTGGAGTTCTTGAGCACGAGCGCGCCGGCCGCGAGGATGAACAGGCAGATGGGGATGTTCACGTAGAAGATGAACTGCCAGTTCTGCTGTCCGAACACGTCGAGGATCAGGCTGCCGGCCGAGGCGCCGAACACGTTCGCGATGCCGTACACGCCGCCCACGAGGCCGAGTGCCATGCCGCGTTTCTCCTCGGGGAACGCCGTGCCGAACTCCGCGGTTGCCACGGGCATGATGCCGCCGCCTCCCACGGCCTGTACCGCGCGCGCCACGAGCAGCATCTCGAAGCTGCCGAAGTCCTGCGCGAGGCCGCAGAAAAGCGAGCCCACACCGAAGAGCCCGATGCTGGTGAGGTAGATGGGCTTGCGGCCGTAGCGGTCGGCCAGCTTGCCCATCACCGGGATGGCGGCGGCGTAGGCGAGCGTATAGATGGTGATCATCCATACGCCGAGCTGCTCGTCGACATGCAGGCTGCCCTGGATAACGGTGCGGGCCGGCGTGACGATGCCCGTGTCGAGCGCCCCGATGAAGAGCCCGAGAAGGTACACGACGGCTACGACGACGTAGCCCTTGCTGCTAGAACGCGACATGCTTAGCCTTCTTTCCTGATCATGACGTGCGAATTGCGGGCCATCTGCGCGACGGTGCGCTCGACGGCCAGGCGGTCCTCACGGTCGACGCCGTCGAACACGCCTTCCTCCCACGTGGCGAGCGCCTCCGCCATGCGTTCGATGGCCTGGCGTCCGGCGGGCGAGAGGGACAGGAGCTTCTCGCGGCGGTTTTCCTCGTTGGGCTGCGCGTCCACGAGCCCCTTAGCCTCGAGCTTCGCCACCGTCTTGGCGACGGCCCCCTTGTCGATGTCGAGGTACGACGCGACCTGCTCCTGGTTCGACGTCTTGCGGGCCGCGAGGCACATGATGACGAGCTGTTCGGGGAACCCGAGGCCCTCGTCGGCCATGCACCGCTCGGCAAACACGCGCATGTGGCGCACGATGATGGATATGTCGTTCATGAACACGGCGGCCTCCCCGTCGTCCAGTACGGGCTAATAGTTGTAGCGACAACAATAGCTGCTGCAGCAGGAGGGGTCAAGCAACCTTTGTCATCGGTCTTGAACGATCCTGCGGTTGGCTTGATTAGGAGTTAGGGAACCGCCGATT
>OLPE01001507.1_pt1 | contig 12481 bp, 9 predicted proteins | sample 1671901 | NCBI WGS metagenome assembly OLPE01 (sample SAMEA3136624, study PRJEB25190) | human gut metagenome | biome: human gut; feature: human-associated habitat; material: faeces | place: Austria | collected 2013 | reverse complement strand
TTCGCTCCCCTTCACCTTCGTGGAAGATGCGGGGCGCAGAAGCAGCGCCGCCGGAATGGAAAGAGCCACGAGCACGCTCGCCACAACGAACACCACCGGATAGCCGAAGTTGTTCGCCAGGAAAATGCCCGCAAAGGGCCCGATGGCGCTGCCAAGGGTGATGGACAGCATAAAGTACCCGATGCCCTCGCCCTTGCGCTCGGGCGGCACCACGCTGGTAATGACCGTAGCGATGGTGGTGGAGCACACGCCGTAGGAGAACCCGTGGGCCAGACGCACGCCGATGAGCGCGCCCACCGGCTCGTTCAGCAGGTACAACGCCGAAAGCGCCACCTCGGCGATGCACCCGACGATAAGCAGCGGCAGCCGTCCGAAGCGCTCCATCATCGGCGCGGCGGCGAAACGCGAGAACAGCGTGCTCACGATGAAGGCGCTGGCGCAGAAGGCAGCCACGGCGGCCGGCGCCTGGTACACGGTAAGCGCATAGGCGGTCATGACCACCATGAGCATGAAGTAGTTGCCGGCGATGAAGAAGTTCAGGAAGGTGCCAGCGATGAAGTTGCGCGTCCAGAGCGGTGCGGGCGCAGGCGCGGGCCTTTCGCAACGCGAAGGAATAGCAACCTTGGCAGCAGATGAGGCCATTAGCGGCAGTCGCCTTCTTTCGCGATGAGCACCGTCATGGGCGACTCCTTGGTGACGGCATAGCTCACGGAACCCAAAAAGCCCTTCACGCCGCCTTGGCCGCGACTGCCCATGATGATGAGGTCGCAGCCCTCCTCCTTCGCGCAGTTCACGATGAGGTCGGCCGGGGACGTGCCCTTGAGCACGCGCACCTCAGTCGGGTTCACCATATCGGCGGCGATGGCCTCCAGCTCCTCGCGAATGGCCATGGCGTCGTCCACCATGACGGTGTCCATGCCGGCGGCGGCCGAGCCCGACGAGAACAGGCGCATGACGTGCACGAGCACCACTTCTACCGCCGGGTTCTGGGCGGCAATCTCGCGCATCACCTCCAGCGCTCGATGGGAGGGGGCACTGCCGTCATAGGCGACGAGGATCTTCTTGCACCACATGGGCATCCTTTCTGCTTCGCGCATCGGCCCCGGCACCCCGTCGGGCAACAGGTAACCGAATCAAGTCCGCTTTCCATTGTAGACCCGCCAGCCTGCCGCCACCGATTCTTTGCAAAGTTGTTGCAATAGAAAAAGCCGCCCCCGTCTGACAGCGGAAGCGGCCCCACAACACAATTATTCGAAAGCATTGCGAGGCGGCCCGCCGTAGCCGCGGCGGCTCGCCTGTTCTTTACCATAGAAGGCGTCCGGCGAAAGCCAACGACCTTCCTCAGAAGGCCCCTACTCCGGCTCGACGAACGTGTCGCGGTCGGGGGCGAAGGACTGCATGGCCTCGATGGTGCGGGCGAACAGCTCGTCCAGCTCCCAACCGAGCATATCGGCGCCCGAGGCGATGACCTCGCGGCTCACGCCGGCGGCGAAGCGCTTGTCCTTGTACTTCTTCTTGAGCGACTTCACGTTGAAGTCCATGACCGACTTGCTCGGCCGCATGACGATGGCCGCCCCGATGAGGCCCGTCAGCTCCTCGGTGGCGAACAGGATCTTCTCCATCTGAAGCTCCGGCTTGGGCAGATCGGTGTTGTAGTCGGAGGTGTGCGACTGAATAGCGCGGATGAGCTCCGGCGTACCACCCGCCTCCTCGATGAGCGGCGCGGCGTACAGCGTGTGCTTCTCCGGCTCGTCGTCGTGCTCTTCCCAATCCAAGTCGTGCAGAAGGCCCACGATGCCCCAGAACTCCTCGTTTTCCGGATCGTACTCGCGGGCGAAGTAGCGCATGGTCTGCTCGACGGTCTCGCCGTGCTCGATATGGAACGGATCCTTGTTGTGGGCAGCGAGCAGTTCAGCCGCTTGCTCGCGGGTCATGCCGGCGGAAAGTGCGGTCATGGGCGTCTCCTCTCGTCTTGTTTGTCGCTTCCTGACACTATAACGGGGATGCACCCCCTTGCGCTATGGGGTGCGAAACAAAATTCCCTATGCCCACTTTAGTGCTCGAACAATCCACGTCCTTGTTTCGGGCAAGAATTTCGAGTTGTTAGACTCTCACTGTCGAGCAAAATGATCGTTCCGCTGTAGCATGATCCTGCTGCAGAGTAGTGACAAGGTTGCGACCTGGCCTTTTGCCCAGTTGCCTCGAGATGCGCAGTCGCCAAAGCGATCGACAGACCTGTTAGCGCGCTCCCTTATGTCTAACAACTCGAAATTATGCCCCGAAACGAGCCCCCAGGATTCCCGGGTGCCCGTTCTGGGGCAGCAATGCGAAGAGACCAACAGCAGGATGCTTGCAGCTACGCGACCCGCTTCTACGCGACCCGATTCTACGCGACCCGCTTCTACGCGACTCGATTCTACGCGACTCGATTCTACGCGACCCGCTTCTACGCGACCCGCTTCTTTCCGAAGATGGTCTTGCAGCCCTTGACGGCCAAGATGACGGCGAACACCATGAGCAGCACGCCGATGACCAGCTGCAGCACCGTGGCGGCATCCACCGTGCCCGCGGCCAGAAGACCGATCTTGGCCCACACCGTCAGCGCCAGCGAGGTCAGCGTCACCACCATCATGAACGCCATGGGGACATAGAACATCTTGTTGTTGCGGCCTGCGTTGCCGAGCCACGCGCACACGGCCAGCAGGCCCAAGGCGGCCAGAAGCTGGTTGGCGGCACCGAACAGCGGCCACACGAGCTGGTAGCCGGTCATGCCCAGCCCCACGCCGAGCACCACCGTGATGATGGTGGCGACCCAGGGGTTCACGAGCACCGCGCGCCAACCGGTAAGGTCGCTTGCCTCCATGCCGTGGGGCGTGAAAAGCTCCTGGAACATGTAGCGGCCCAGGCGCGTCGCGGTGTCGAGCGAGGTCAGGCAGAACACCGACACCGCCAGCACGAGCAACGCGTAGGCGACCGACTCCGCGCCGGCGAGCCCGGGCACACAGGCGAGCATCTGGGAAAGGCCCGCGGCGAAGACTTGGGTCGGCGAGGCGTAGGTGCCGTCCATATAGCCGGAAAACACGAAGGCCACCGCGCACAGCGAGATGACCGCCACCAAGCACTCGAGCAGCATGCCGCCGTAGGCGATGGGCTGCGCCTCGGCCTCGCGATCGAGCTGCTTGGAGGTAGTGCCCGAGGCCACGAGGCTGTGGAAGCCGGAGATGGCGCCGCAGGCGATGGTGATGAACAGCGCCGGGAACAAAAAGCCCGAGGCAGCCACCTTGGATGTGCCAGCCGCAGCGGAAAAGCCGGTGAATGCGGGAATGTCCAGCGAGGCGGCGTTGCCCATGACGCCGGCGCCGATGATACCGACAAGCGCCAGGGCGATCATGCCGTAGAGCAGATAGCTCGACAGGTAGTCGCGCGGCTGCAGAAGGATCCACACCGGGGCCACGGAGGCCACGAGGATATACAGGCCCACAAGGATCATCCAGGTGGTGTTGTCCAGCGCGATGACCGGCAAGTTGTAGCCGAGGGCCACGACGACCACGATGATGGCCAGAGCTGAGACGATGTTCGCGGCCGCGGGGATCTTGCGACCACGGGTGATAACGCCGTAGATGACGGCTACCACGATGAACAGCACCGAGATCATGGCCGTGCGCATGTTGGCCAAATTCCCCGTCTCGACTGCCACGGCCTTGGCGGCGTCGTCAGTGGGCACCGGTGCCACAGCAAAGGTGCTCGCCACGATGGAGGCGAAGGCGGCCACCACCAAAATGAGCGTCAGGTACGAGAAGATGCAGAACAGCTTCTTGGCCGTGTCGTCGATGTTCTCGGCAATGACCGTCGCGAGCGTCTGCCCCTTGTGGCGAATGGAGGCGAACAGCGCGCCGAAATCGTGCATGGCGCCGAAGAAGATGCCGCCGATGAGCACCCACAGAAGCACCGGCACCCAGCCGAAGATGGCCGCCTGGATGGGGCCGTTGATGGGGCCGGCGCCGGCGATGGACGAGAAATGGTGGCCGAGCACCACGTAGGGCGCGGCGGGCACGTAGTCCTTGCCGTCCTCGAACTCGTGGGCCGGCGTGGGGCGGTTGGGGTCGATGCCCCACTGCTTGGCGAGCCAGCCGCCGTAGAAGACGTAGCCGCACACGAGAACCGCGATGGCTACCAGAAGAATGATCAGGGCATTCATAACGTACTTCCTCTCTTCTCGCCCTGGGCTTCAAAGAGAGGGCGCGCGCCATCGCAGGCTCGGCCCTCCCGATCTTGCGGAAACGCCGGGGCGGACGCGTCAAGCCGATGCCCATCGCGCACGGCGTCGCGAACAGCGCTGCTCGCGTTGCCGCAACGAGCGTCGCGCACAGCAACGCCGCCGTCGATGAACGCATTGGCCTGGAGCGTTTCCCCCAGCGGTTTTCCCTGTGAATTGGTCGTCACGCGCCCGCGCGACAAGTCGGCCACCGCCAGACGCAGATCGGCCCACCCCCGCCAGCCGAGCGCGAAGTTCTTGCGGAAGCGTGTGCGCCGCACGCGCTCCCACGCGAGATCGTCTACGGCATCGGCGACGATGGCGAGCGACAAGTACGTCGTCATGTGATCGGGCGCGGGCCGCACGAGGGAGAGCCCCTCGCCGGTAACGCAGCCGACCAAGTCGTCCAGCTCGCCTGTGGTCAGGCGGGGCGTGCCCCAGAAGAACAGGTGCTCGTGGCTGGCCGCCTCCCACAACTTCGCGCGCTTGACGAGCACGTACCGAGAGACCGAGGAATGGAACTCGGCGTAACCCGGGAAGGTGCGGCCGGCGAAGTCGTGGTCGCGCTCGACGTCGAACCACGCTTCATGGGCGGCAAGAAGTCGCTCGATGACTTCTCCACGGCCTGCCAACGCCATCGCCTTCTTCCCATTGATGACCGAAAAAGTTAACTTTGCGAGCGTAGTACTTACGACTGGGCGATGCAAGAACTTTTTTGACGGCTCGTCAGGTTTTTACGGAGTGGAAACGCTCGGCGATGCCGCTAGAACACGACCCCCAGGCCATTGCAGATAAGGCCCCAGAACACGCCTATGGCGTACAGCACCGCGATGATGGCGACGTTCTGCTTCCAGTGGCGATTGGCCCGGGCCAGCACGAGCAGCCCCACGCCAGCGGAAACGAGCAGTCCCGCGAGCATGGCCCCAGCACCCAGGACGCCCTCCACATACAGCTGGGCGATGACCACGCTGGCGGCGCAGTTCGGAATAAGGCCCACAAGCGCGCAGGCGAACACCGAGAAGTTCGGATTGTCGCCGAGGAACTGGGCGAGCGCGTCCTCCCCCACCGTTTCCAGCACGACGTTCAGCGCGATGGTGATGAGGAAGATGAACAACGTCACCTGCACCGTATGCTTCGTGGCGCTCTTCAGGATGCCCTTCCAACCGTGCCCATGCTCATGGGTGTGCTCCACGTCATCGTGGTGCTCGTAGGCGCGCTCGGGGGCCTGCTCGCAGGTATGGCAGTCGTGGTTGCAGCCGCACTGGTCCTGCTCGCACAGCTCATGGATGCGCAGGCGCTCCTTGTCGCGGCGCGCCAGGTGCAGCACGGCATCCACGATGAAGCCCATGACCATGCCGATGACCACCTTCGCCCCCATGATGGACAAGATGGTATTGCCGGGCACCGCCTCGGCCAGGAAAATGGGCAGCATCTCGTCGGAGGTGGAGAGGAACACGGCAAAGAGCGTCCCCAGCGTTATCACGCGACCCGCGTACAGCGTGGCCGCCACGGCCGAGAAGCCGCACTGGGGCACCACGCCCAGAAACGCGCCCACGATGGGCCCAGCCGCACCGGCGTGGCGAATGGCCTCCTGGGTCTTGCCGCCGGTCTTGTGCTCGAGCCACTCCATCACCAGGTAGGTGACGAAGAGGAACGGGATAAGGTAGAGGGTGTCGGCAACCGAATGCTCCAGAACATGCCCGGCTATGTGCGTGAATTCTTCCATAGGTTCGTATTGTAGTCCAACGAGGGCGCCGGAATCTTCCACGTCGTTAAACGGTCACCAATGAGAGCGGGGCAGCCTTGAAGCCGCCCCGCCTACTGCAATGTCAAGTTATCGCCCGTCATCGGGCAATGTGGGGCGGCGTTGGCGCACTTGGGGCTTGGGGAACTTCAGGAGCCTTAGGGATGTCTCCCGTCGGAGCAGCTGAAGGTGCAGCGACTTCAGGCGCCGTTGGCAATTCGGTCCCGCATTTCCAACACGCCTTCGTTTCTTTGCCGTTCGACATCCCACAGTTCGGGCACTTTTTGTCCATAGCGATGTTGCCAGGCCTGAAACACATACTCCACCTCCGATATCATGAACTTATATGAAGATGCGGGCATCCCTCACGAGCCCGCATCCGCATGTTAGCAGGATTTTCAGAAGATGTTTTTGTCCGTTCAACAGGGGTTTTCAACAAATACTATTGAGATTTCTCCCCATGTCGCAAAACTGTATTCCCATTTTGGCACAGCCTCGTCATATGCTTGCCAACGCTGCTTTTCGAGCGCCGCAGCGACAAGGCACCCCCTAAAGATATTTCGGTGTTTCAACATGGCACAATGGATGCTGTGGGATTTGCAGAGGGAAATCCCCTCCGTTTCGCCTTTTCAACCATGAGAGCCCACGCAGCCTAGAGTCGAGATTACACGGTGTATTCATCGTTTCTCCAAAAAGGCAGCTAAGCGACCACCTGGCATGCATAAACTATGCTCGATCATCGTCCGCAAGACCGTACTCCGCAATTTTGCGGTAAAGGGTCGATCGGCCCACGCCCAGCAGCTTGGCCGCCATCGAAACGTTGCCGTGCACATAGACAAGCGTTTCGCGAATGGCTTCGCGCTCGATCTTCTCGAGGGGAGCCGGGAACTCCAACTCGCCAAACGTCGCCGGAAGCGCAGCGTCATCGCCATCACGGCCGATCACGGAAACATGTCGAGATTTGAGCACGTCAAGGGGGAGGTCGGACATCTTCACCATGCCGTCCTGCGCCATGCAGACCGCATACTCCACAGCGTTCTTGAGTTGTTGCACGTTACCGGGCCAGTCGAAACGGGAAAGCGCCTTAATAGTTCCCTCTGACAATTCGGGCACTGGCGTGCCCATACGAGCGCACAAATCTTCAATGAAATGGCGTGCAAGACCGATCACATCGTCACCGCGTTCGCGCAAAGGTGGCAGGGATACCGTAAAGCCAGCCAGTCGATAGTAAAAATCTTCGCGCAGCCTGCCCTCTTCGACAAGATTTTGCATATTCTGGCTACTTGCCGCAATGAGCAGGAAATCAACGGGACGTTCTTCCATCCCTCCGACGCGTATGAGCCGTTTCTCGCCAATAATGCGCAGAAGAATAGACTGCATCTTAAAGGAAATATTACCTATGTCGTCAAGAAAAAGCGTTCCCCCTTGCGCCTGTTCGATCTTCCCCGGCCTTCCGATGCGCTGAACGCCATCATATACGCCATCTTCATAGCCGAGCAGTTCCGCCTCAACGAGGTCTCGGGGTATCGAGGCAAAATTCACGGTGACGAACGGCCCCTCTGGTCGACAGTGGCAATGCATGGCAGAGGCGAACGAACGCTTGCCCGTGCCGCTTTCCCCGGACAACAGGATGTTTGCGTTCATAGCGGCAGCGTACTGAGCAGCCGTAACTGCCTTCTTGAGCGCCGGGCTCGCTCCAACCAGCTGATCGAACGTTCGCGCTGCGAACGCACCCTCTTCCGTTATCCCACGCTTATCACACGCCGATTGGCTTTTAAAGCCATTGCCGCTGGCCACAGAGAACCCCATAATCTTGCGGCTGTTGAAGCGCTCATGCACCCGCGACAGCTTCAACTCGTTCTCGACGGCCGCCCCAAGCGATAAGGCCCATCCGAGCAACAGTGGTTGGGCAAAGGGCATGTTGCGCTCGTTGTCTGGAACGATGAGGCTCGCCAAGCTCACGGTGCCGAGAAAGGCGCCATCCTCATCATGAACGGGCGTCGCCACTGTGATGTGATCTTGTAGCAGCAGACAATAATGCTCTGGGCCGACAAGCTGCACGGTCGTCCTGTGCTTGTTGCTAAGAACCGCACACGTGGTACCGGGATCCTCTTCGGTCCATTTCATCCCCAGCCGCAGCTCGAGCGACTCAAAGTGCTCGTTGCGAACGTTACCGTCCACTTTATAGAGCAGCACGCCGTTGGGATCGGTGAAGAAGGCACAACACGTCATGCGTTTTATCAGGTGCTCGTATCGTGCAAGGTTAGACTCTACCACACGCAGCAAATCGGCGTTGTGCTCCCTCAAAGCCACCAATTCGTCCGCAGGGATAACCCGCCCCAATTTTGTGGCGTAGAAGTCGACGCCATTCTCGCGCGAAGCTATCCAAGAGGCTGCGACCTCGGTTTCTACCGGCGCGTCAATACGAAGGCCGGATCGGCCGGCGATGACGTCTTCCTTGTAGGCCTTGATGTCGTATAGTATCTTGCTGTAGGCATCGGAATCGTAGTCGACGGCGTTAAGACGAGAATTCAGAATACTCACGAAGCCCCCTTGCCCCGAGCGTTTCATGGTGCCGCGCCATGCGTACCCCGCTCCCGCAATGAACGCATTCTCGCATACGAAGGCAGTCCTTTATGGCTCCCCCTATTACGCTGAATTCGATTATACCCGAATATCTTGCACGACGGATGGACGCCGAGATTATAAGGGAACCGAATAGGGGAACTGCCTCCGCAAGTCGCCCAGTCGCGACCTTCATAATTTTCTACCGAGCGGACCTCCCGTAGAAATCGCCATAGCGTTCCTGTACAAGGGCAAGCAGCACGCACCCCACTATCAAGGGGAGAGCCATCAAATAGAAGTACAGGGATGCTGGAAGAAACATGCCCATGAGAGCCCCCATGATAACTGGCCCACTGACAGACCCCAAGCGCCCAAAGCCGCTTGCAAAACCACCCCCTGTAGAGCGGATGTCACTTGGATAGAACAGCGAGCTATAGGCGAACATGAGCGAGCTCGCACTGAAGAAACCAGCTCCCGACAGGGCGATGAGAATCGTCTGGAATGCCGTGCCAGGCGCAAACGGCATAGCCAAAAAGCAAATAGCAGCGAGGGCGAGGGTAACTGATATGATGCGCCGATGTCCAAACCGATCAGCTAAAAGCGATGCGACCTGCGTGCCCACCCATCCACCAAGATTCAAGATCAGCAGGAAAAACATGCCTGAATTATAGGCATAGCCTTGATTGATCATGAGCTTGGGCAGCCAATTTGTCATCGAGTACGTGATGTACTGGCAAATGAAGAACAGAAGCCAGATAGCGATTGTGCTTAGTGCCCGATGCTGCACAAACAGCGCCTTCACCGGCGATTTCCCAACATTCCCCGCATTCACGACCAGCTCTTCGTCATCCGTGATCTGCAAATCTGGCCGAATTTTTCGTAGAATCGCGCGTAGCTGCGCCTCCCTCCCCTTCTTGAGATAGGTGAGGGGCGAGTCCGGCACGAAGCGATAGATGATCGGCGTGAGGATGACGATGGGGATAGCGGCAACGAAGTATACCGCATGCCAGCCGATCGCCTCTGTCAGCCACATATTAACCAACGATGCAAGCAGGCCCCCTAACATGAAAGCAGAAGCGACCGAGCCTACGACGAACGCCTTGTTGCGGGCTGGCGCGTATTCAGACATGAGCGTGTACGTGACGACCGGCGTGCCGCCGATGCCCAGGCCGGACACGAAGCGGCAGACACCGAACATGACCACGTTCGTGGAAAACCCTGCCAACACCGTGATAACGCTAAATAGCAGCAAGCTTATGAGCAGGACGTTTTTTTGCCAACCTTGTCTGCGACACGGCCGAAGAACAACGCGCCCAGGGCCATGCCGCAAGGCGCAAGCCCGCCGAGAATCCCCGCTTCAAACGGCGTGACCGCCCATTCCTCCATGAGCACGGAAAGCGTCCCGCCATAAATCATCAAGTCGTAACCCTCGACAATGATGACAAGATAACCCAACACCACGAGTAGCACATGGAACCGGTTGAAACGTGCTTCGTTGATAACTTGCTCAACATTCAAAGCCATTTCCCCTCCAATGGACGTGCCGAGGGTGCTTATGCTGCGCCCTCGGCAAACGGGCTTTTCCCACCGACACCAAACAGGACAATGTCGATCCGACGCCCCTTTGATTTTCCCTACACGTCGGCACCGTACTTGTCTTTTACGACGAATATCATGCACAGCAACGCGAGCACCACCGGCACGGCAAGCACGGTGTACATGCCCATCGAACCGAGGTTCATTGCGTAAAACACGCCGAGGATCGAAGGACCGACGATGCCGCCGATGCGCCCGGCTGCTCCCGCAAAACCCGAGCCCAAGGCACGTACGTCCACGGGATAGTACAGAGTGCTGTATGAGAAGAGGATCTGGCTTGCACCGAAGAACCCGGCCCCAAGCAACGCAACCAGACAACCGACCGCAATCGTGCCTTTCGCGAACATAAGAGCTACCAAACAGGCGACCGTCAGTCCGAGCGTCCAGCAAATGCTCTTGCGCAACCCAATTTTATCGCCGAGCTTCGAGAACAGCAGAACCCCGATGAAGCCGCCTAGGTTTACAAGCAGGAGAAACACGAGACCACTTGTGAGATCGAAACCGGATTCCGCCACAAGTGATGGTAGCCAGTTGTTGATGCCGTAGGTGAGGTACTGGCAAACGAAAAAAACGACCCAGATGCCAATTGTGCTTATCAGGCGATGATCAGAGAAAATTTTACCGACAGGAACCTTAGCTTTCTTCTCGGATTCGAGTTCGAACGCCGTTTGCTCATCCACGTCGGCACCGGGCATAAGTCGGTTTACAACAGATGCCAGCTTGGCGTTTTCACCCTTTGCCAAATAGAACTTCGGCGATTCGGGCACGAAGGCCACCACGAGGGGCGTCAGGATGACAAACGGCGCAATGGAGAAGAAATAGGGTCCCTGCCAACCGAACGCTGGAATAAGTGCAAGATTCAGCAAGTTGGCTGCCACGCCACCGATCATGAAGCCAGCACCCATGAGCCCGAGAACGAAGCCCTTGCTCTTATTGGGGATGTACTCGGAAACAAGCGCGGTTGCGCAGGATGTCGTGGCACCTCCGCCCAAACCCACGAGAAAACGCATAACGGCGATTTGCATTGCATCCGTAGCAAACGCCATGGCAAACGCTCCCAAGCCGAACAGGCACATGCAGATGAGCACGCCTTTCTTGCGGCCGATCCGATCGGCGAGCCAAGTGAGAACCAAGGCGCCCACGAACATGCCAACGAGCGAGCAGCTAGCAAGCAGGCCCGATTGCTCGGGGCTGATGCTCCACTGTTCCATGAGGATGCTCAGCGTGCCGCCGTAGCAGAGCATGGCGTAACCCTCGTAGGCGATATAGCAGAACAGGATGACAATCGCAGCTTTCATTGCCGAGCTGATTCGCTGCTGCTCGCCGAAGGCTTGGCGCAAATTCAATGTTGAAACCATAAATCAAACCCCCTCTATGTTTCCTCTATCGACAATTAAGTAAGCGGGCGCAGCTGGCAGAACCGCAAAGCCGCGCCCGATTCATCCCCTAAACAGCACGCTTCATGGCAAAGTCGCCTAGGTTGAGGCTCTTGTCAGCCGTAAATTCCATGGATTGCGACACATAGCCAGGAGCTTCGACAGTGACTGTGTAGGTACCCAAATCCTTGCGACGGAACCAGAAATCGCCAAAGTTATCGGTCGCCTCGATCCATTTCTCCCCCGTTGCGACGCTTTCAAGCGTCACGCCAGCGCCTTCTATGCATTCATCCGTTTCGGGATCCCACACGTCGCCTGCATAGAAGTAACGAGGTAGATTCAGGTAGTACACCTGCGGGCCTGTTCCGTACTCGGGATGGAGAACTTCGGCATTCGCTATCTCATCCGCGAAATCCTCGTACTCGCCAAAGCGCAGGGCACCTGTCGTGCAAAGGTCGACGCAGTGCGGCACCTCGCCGGCATCCAGCAGGTGCGCACAGCCCGTGCACTTCTGAGGAACCTCGAGCTCCTCGTTCCAATACACCACTCCATACGGACAGGCGTCAACGATCTGTTTCTGACCTTTAGCCTTGATGGGATCGAGGATGACCAGCCCGTCGTCGCGCTTGTAAACCGCACCGTCCCTCGCTGCCTTCATGCAGGCAGGATTGCTGCAGTGCATGCAGGGACGGCAACGGTATGCGATGTTGACTTTGGGAACCTGCCCGTGAACCTCTTCCTCCACCTTCATCCAGAACTGTCCGACATCGGGCTGGGGCAGCGCATAGGGCAGCCACTCGTTGTCAACATGCTCGTCCTTGCAGCCAATCTGGCAGTTATGGCAACCGTTGCATTTGGCTGCATCGATGACGAATACTTTCATGGTCTACTCCTCTCCAACAATCCACGAGGTCAGATTGAAGCCCGTCGCAGGATCGTATTCGC
>OLPE01001505.1_pt1 | contig 12493 bp, 9 predicted proteins | sample 1671901 | NCBI WGS metagenome assembly OLPE01 (sample SAMEA3136624, study PRJEB25190) | human gut metagenome | biome: human gut; feature: human-associated habitat; material: faeces | place: Austria | collected 2013 | reverse complement strand
GATGATTTTGACGATTTTTCTGAATCAGGACTTGCAACAATGAGCTACGGTGGAACCCTCTATGGACTTCCGTTCCAGTATCATACGCCAGTATTGTTTTATAGAAGTGATATTTTTGAAGAGGCTGGACTTGAGGTGCCTACAACTTGGGAAGAATATCGTGAAGTTGCAAAAACATTAACAAAAGAAGATGAAGGCTTCTATGGTACCTGTATAGAAGGTGCGGCAGTTCTTGAACCTGTTACACATTTTCTTGATAAAATTCTTCAGGCAGGTGGAAATTACTGGAACTCGGAAACTGGAGAAATTACATTTGATTCTCAGGCATCACGAGATGCATTAGCATGGATGTATGCTATTCAGAATGAAGATCATTCAAGTCCTGAAGGAGCATTAGGATATGAAAATGGTGACGTTTATAACCTTTTCCTTGAGGGACGCCTTGCAATGGTGTCAGAATGGCCATATTTCTATGCGGGATCACAGGATCCGGAACAGTCAACGGTTGTTGGTAAAGTTAAAGTAGCAGCTCAGCCTAAAGGCGAGGTTGAAACCAGTGGATTGTGGGCATTTGGACATGGGATTGCTAGTGCATCAAAAAATAAAGAAGCAGCATGGTTATACTGTTTATGGTCAACATCAACAGATGTGCTGACAAGATTTAGTATTGCACAGGCAACACCTAATACTAGGGCAAGTGCAATGGAAGGTGTCTTCGCAAGTGAAGAAGTGCCTGATGATATGAAGGAAGTTATTAGAGTTATTAATGATGCTTGTCTGAAAGCGCAGCCAGTAACAGATACGGAGAATTTCCCGGCAGTGCAGGAGAGATTATCAAAAACATTATCTAATGTACTGGCAGGTATTACGACAATAGACGAGGAAGTAGCTTCTACACAGGCAGATTTAGTGGACATTTTTGAAGATTAATCATTTATGTAGTAGCTGATTCCCCGGATTCTTATCTGTTAAGTAACTGTGAGGTGCGCCGCCCATCTTCATCCAAAAATACTCTTTTGGGATGAAGATGGTTCCTCACAGGATATATATTATATTTTTTATTATCAATAAATTAATTCTACCAAACAAGCAGGTATTGATGACAGGAGGGAAAAGGACGCATGTTAAGAAAAAAATCCAAAACAGGCGTACAGAGCAAATGGGTCGGTATTTTTATGACAATGCCAGCAATTGTGGTTATGGTTTTGACTGTTGTATATCCAATCTGTTGGTCTTTTATACTTAGTTTCAGTGACTCCTCTTCAGTATTTTCAGGGCATTTTAATCTGATTGGTTTTGAAAATTATATTAACGTTTTAAAATCGTCATCTTTCCGGAATGCATTCGGAAATACTTTGAAATTTGTAGTATGTAGCCTTTTTTGGGAGTTATTAGTTGGATTTATAATTTCGTTAACTATAAATTCTCAGCCCAAAGGGTATAAAATATTTAACCTTTTATTTACACTGCCTCTTATGATGGCTGCAATTGTTGCTGCGCTTCAATGGCGATGGATGCTGACTGATCAATATGGCGTGGTTAACAATATTTTGGATATTTTTGGAATAAATGGGCCTACTTGGTTTTCAAAACCGGATTCGGCATTCTGGTCAATTATTATATGTAATGTATGGTTGGCTGTACCTTTCTGTATTTTGAATCTGGTAGCAGGACTAATGGCTATTCCAGATTCATACTATGAGGCGGCAAAAATGGATGGAGCAAATATGTTTCATTCTTTTTGGTATATTACACTTCCGCAATTAAAACCGACGGTGTTAACAATTCTTGTAATACGTTTAGCGGATGCTTTTCGTGTATTTGACAGTATATATATACTTACATCAGGCGGTCCTGGAAATGCAACAGAGGTAATTAGTACATATATCTATACAACATCCTTTACGAAACTAGAATTTGGGCGTGCTTCAGCAGCATCATTTCTTGAATTAATAGTAGTAGGGGTGACCTGTCTTGCTTTATATCGATTTATGCGTACTTCTGAGGGGGATATGTAAGAATGAAATTGAAAAAAATAGGATTATTATTTGTTAAATATCTAATTCTTATAGTTATGTTGCTATTTGTTCTATTTCCAATCATTTGGACATTTCTCACATCTATAAAACAGGAGGTCCAGATTTTTGCCATACCGCCAATATGGATTCCGAACCCCGTTTCTTTTAAAAACTATTATGATGCATTTAATAATGGCGATTTTATGCAACGGCTTGGAAATAGTCTCATTGTAGCTTTTGGCAGTACATTTATTTCTATGTTAGTTGGTATTCCGGCTGCATATGGTTTTGCGCGACATCCATATAAAGGAAGTAATGGTGTTTTTCTCAGTATTACTGCATGTAGAATGCTTCCGACAGTAGTTCTGGGTGTTCCTATGTACATGGTATTAAGAAATCTTCATATGTTGGATACCAAAACAGGATTAATTATTATACATCTTCCTTTGCAACTTATGTTAAACATTTGGATGATGTATGGAGCCTTTAAGGGCTTTTCACAGGAATTAATAGAGGCTGGATATATTGATGGATTAAGTCCATATGGTGCATTAATAAGGATTGTCGTTCCAATTACGGTTCCGATGATTATGGTTGCAACAATATTCAGCTTTTTAGCTTCTTGGAACGAGTTTTTCTTTGCGATGTTAACTACTAGCAGTTCAAGAGCAATGACGCTTCCAGTATATATCGCAGGAAATATCACTTCGCAACGTATTTACTGGGGTAGAATGACAGCAATGGGTATTGCTTATGCCATTCCTGCAATTGTATTCACTTTAATTGCGCAAAAAGGGCTTATCAAAGGAATAAGTGCAGGTGCAATAAAAGGATAAGAGGATAACCACATGGACAAAAAGATTAAAGTTGGGGTTGTAGGGTTAGTATTTGGAGGAGCATTTCCAACAATATATAGAGACCATCCATATGTTGAAAGTGTAGCAGTTTGTGACCGGAACGAAGAATTATTGACAAATTTTTCGAAAAAATTTGGCTTTTCTGAGTGCTATAATAGTTTTGATGATTTATTGAACAGTGATGTTGATGCAATTCACATAGTAACCAATATTCATACGCATGCTGATATGGCAATTAAGGTTTTGGAGGCAAAAAAGCACTGCGCTGTTACAGTTCCGATGGCTACGACTTTGGAAGAAATAGAAAAAGTAATTGCAGCTAAAGAAAAAAGCGGCAAGATTTTTATGATGATGGAAACAAGTGTGTATACGTATCAATGTTTATATGTCAAATTACTTTTAGATAAGGGGGAAATAGGAAATATTCAGTATTTGCGGGGAACACATTTCCAAGATATGGAGGGATGGCCTTCTTATTGGAAGGGGTTACCACCTATGCATTATGCTACCCATGCTATATCACCATTGCTTTATCTTAGTGGACAAAAGGCAACGAAAGTACACTGTTTTGGAAGTGGATGTATGAGAGATGAGCTGGTGCAAAATTATGGAAACCCATATCCTGTAGAAACAGCTATTTTTCAGTTAGGAGATGGTAAAGTCGCAGCTGATGTAACAAGAAGCTTATTTGAAACTGCACATGAATATGTAGAAGGATTTAGCGTTTTTGCGGATAAGCAATCATTTGAGTGGAATTATGAAAATGAAGATCCGTATATGCACATTTATGAGAATTCATTGACAAATACTATTATTGGGGATAGAGGCAGATCTATTAGAAGGGAAGTCGTTCATTGTCCAAATCAGGAGAGCATGTTGCCAGAAGAAATTAGAAAATATACGACAGAATTTGTAATCTTGGATCCGGATAATCCTGATATGTATATGAAACAAGGTGGAGGACATCATGGATCACATCCACATCTGGTGCACGAGTTTGTTTCTAGTATAATAGAAAATCGTGAACCGATAATAGATGTTTATACTGCAGCTAATTGGACTGCTGCTGGAATATGTGCACATGAGTCGGCTATGAACGGCGGAATGGAGATAATAATTCCAAATTTTGCAAAACAAGACGGATAAATTTTTGAACACAAGTTGGTTGCACAAAGTTTGTACAAATCTTCAAACTGATGTAAGATGGGATAATCTTGTCAGTTTGAAGGTTTTTTTAGTTAATGGTAAACCATACGTCTCTAGTATTTCTACAGGCTTTAAGTCCTGACTGTGGGTGGGAGTTTGAGTGATCTTATTACATGCAATAGGGGATGGATATGGTTCTAGATAATTATTCTATTGATAATAATTAATAATTAGTAAAAATTATCGATAATTCTTGTTATTATTATTAATTAGAATTGTCTATTTTTGTATATACAGCCAAACTTTTGATGATTTATTGGTGCAATATTGACAACTCATGGCTTGATATGCTAATTATATTATAGCAAGAAGAGAAATAACACTTCGTTTTATTATCGATATAAAAGGATGTATTAACATGAGTAAAATAAAACAAATATCAGAGTTATCCGGCGTATCGGTTCCTACTGTTTATAAAGTATTTAGCAACACTTATCCTACAAGCGCAAAAGCAAAGGAAAAGGTTTTGCAGGCAGCTAAGGAACTGAACTACACACCTGACAAATTGAAAAAGAATAAAAAACCCGATATGTCAAAAGCAATTATCGGTATTGTTGTCGGAAGCGTTCTGAATTCATTTTTTAACCGTATTATATCTGGGATAACCAAGGAATTTGAGCGTTACAACTATCACATTATTGTTCTTTACTGTAATGGCGATCCATTGAAGATGCATAAAAACCTCGAATTACTACAAAGCATTTCTGCCAATGCAATTATCTTTGAGCCAATGGAATCTTATCGTCTTGAAATAGTTGAAGAACTTCGCAAAAATGGAACTGTTATGCTTCAGCTTTTTTCTCAGGTATATAAAAATATCGATGTATTGAGATTCAATGATGAATTAGGAACATATATGGCAGTAAATAAGCTGATTGAATATGGACATAGGTCCATTGCGATGTTTTATAAAAAATGGGATTTATGTCCTGAACGAGAACCTGGTTATATCCGGGCTTTTGAAGAAAATGGTCTTACACTCGATTATGACTATATCTGCAGAATGGATTTTTCTGGAAACATTAGAAATCTCATTCGAGAAAAACTGATCCGTTTGAAACCTACTGCGATTCTTTCTGTAAATGAAATGATGTCGATCAATGTGATTCAGACATTAAATGAGATGAAATTGAAAGTGCCCGAAGATATGAGTTTGATCATATATGACGATCTCCCGTGGGTATGTGCATATGATTACACGGCAATATCTCATCCATTTGACCAGATATCATCTATGGCATGTGAAATTGTACTTAACCGACTTCAAAATGCATGCATGGATAACAGTACCTCGACTATTCTGGAAATAGACCCTATTTTTATTTCAAGAGGGTCAACAACTATTGCCGGAAAACAATAAGAATATTAATGTTATAGCTGTCTGACTGCGCAGAGACTGCATCACATTTATATTATAGGTTTTTTACTCCAAGGAAATTCTAACGAGGAATTTCCTGCCAAAAAATAACACAAAGGAGATAAATTTATGATGAAAAGGTTTTTAAAGTTATTTAGTTGTGTATCAGTTGTTGCAGCAGCAATTACGCTGACAGGAACAAATGTAATGGCGTCTGATAATTCTGAACAGATTACTATTTCTTTTTGGGAGCATATTGCCGATGTTGAATATCAGGCTCCGCAGGTTTGGGATGTTGTGCAAACTTACATGGAACTTCATCCAAATGTAACAATTGAAATCAATGGTGCTGAGATTGAAGAACACTCAACCCGATTAAAACTTGCTGCTCAGTCAGATTCTTTGCCAGATTTATTCTACAGCAGAATTCCGGCTGCAAGGGATATGATCAAAGAAGGCCTCATTGCTGATCTTACTGATGATCTGACATCCGACGAAGATTTCATGAATGGTTTCCTTAGCGGAATGACTGATGTTTTAAATATCGATGGCAGAATCTATGGAATTCCAGCAGAAATCCAGGCTAATGGTATTTGGTACAACAAAGCGCTTTTTGATCAGTGTGGTCTTGAGATTCCTGAGACATATGATGAGCTGCTGAATTGTTGTAAAGTGTTACGTGAAAATGGAATTACTCCCATGGCACGCGGAACCAAAGACAGCTTTGCTGTTTGGTGCCTGACAAATATGTTCTGCAGATTCGGTTTCTACGATCATATCGATAATATCCTTGCCGGAGAAGATAAGTGGAATAACGAAGATTTTATCAAATTCTTTGAGAAGCTTGAGGAAATGACAGCCGCTGGAATGTGGCCGGATAACGTGACATCGCTTGGCTATGCAGAAGCTAAGGAACTTTTTGTTGCAGGCAATGCAGCCATGCTGGATTCTGGCGTATGGGATACAGGTACTTTTGATAGCAGCGAATTCAAAGATTCCATCTATTTCAACTGGGGTCCGACCTTCTCAGATGGTGTAGGCAATCAGGAAGTATCTATGAAGGCTGCTTCTTTCCCCTATTGTGTTTCTGCAAAGGTTAAAGAAGAAGATCCAGAGAAATATGCTGCAATTATCGACTTTTTGAAGTTTTATTATGGTCCGGAAGGAACCAAAATCATTGTTGAAAATAACCAGTGTGTGGCTATCACAACATATGACGTAGATATTGATGCTGAAGAACATCCTGTATTTGTTCGTGTTCTTGAAAAAATCAATGATGACTGGGAGAGCCCAACATTTGCACCGAATATGTACCTTCCGGGAGATCTTGAGCCAGCATATCATGACGCCATTACAGGTGTATTAAATGGTGTATATACCCCTGAGGAAGCATGTGATTATCTAGACACTCAGATGATAGTACTTGGGCTATTAGATTAATCCTAATGTAGTTTCCAGATGTATTTCCCTATAAAGCGGGGATTTGTGCAATCCCCGCTTTTGCTTACAAAAGGAGAGATTCAGATGCGATGGCTTAGTAAGACATCAAATAAAATTATCATGTTGTTGCCAACACTGGCTGTTTATCTAATTTTTATTATTATGCCGGTATTTGTAACCATTTATTATAGTTTTACTAAATTTACCGGTATAGGAGAAACAGTATTCATCGGATTGAAAAACTATCGGAATTTGTTCAGAGACCCTGTCTTTTTCATGGCGTTGAAAAACACTTGCATCGTTCTTTCGATGACCTTGCTAATTCTTCTCCCACTTTCATTTACGATTGCGATCTTTTTGGAACATGTTTTCAAAGGAAGTGAAGTGATGAAAGGTATGATATTTGCACCTTATGTAATCACTCCGGTAATTGTCGGTGTAATATGGATTTTCATTCTCGATCCGCATATCGGCATTTTAAATGCGCTGCTAAGAGCGCTCCACCTTGATGTGCTTGCGTTAGAATGGATTGGCGGTACGAAAATGACCGCATTTTCTATATCGATTGTTTATATGTGGCAAGTTCTTGGCTTTTATGTGACCATATTTATTGCCGGACTTCGGCAGATTCCGTTCGACATCCATGAGGCAAGCCAGATAGACGGAGCATCTAAGCTACAAAATATTTTTTTCGTAACAATACCGATGTTGAAAGAAACTATTACTATTGAAATTGTCCTAATCATTACCGGTGCATTCAAAATATTTGAAACTGTTCAACAGCTGACAAACGGAGGACCTAGTCACACTTCCGAAGTTCTTGTAACTTATATGTATTTTACGACTTTTACTTCAAATAGATATGGTTATGGTATGGCAGTTGCAACAATTTCTTTCCTGTTTTCTGCTCTGTGTTCCGTTCTTTATCTAAAAAATGCCAGTTCACAAATGGATAAAGGAGGCAATTGATGAAAAAAAAGATACATTTTTCCAGGATAGTTGTTGCTATTGTAAGTTTTATTGCTATTTTCCCATTTCTCTGGATGATTCTTTTATCATTTAAGACAGATACACAGATAATGAACAGTCCATTTTCACTTCCAGAAGCATGGAATTTTGACAACTACAGAAGAGCTTTAAATGTACTTAAATTGCCGACCATGTATAAAAATACGATTATTCTGGTCTTTACAACACAGATCATTGGTTTGACAATTACGTTTCTTTCTTCTTATTGTTTGGCCAGAATGGAATTCAAAAGTGAAAAGTTGCAGAAAAATCTCTATGTTTTTTTACTGGTTGGACTGATTATTCCATCTTATTTGCTTTTGTTCCCGTTATACAGGATTATCGTTGCATTAAAGATACAGAATACCTATCTGTCGCTGATTATGCCTCTGACAGGTATGGCAATATCCTTTAATACGCTGATCTTTGTCGGTTTCCTCAGAGGATTTCCCTCTGAGATTGAAGAGGCAGCCATTATGGACGGTTGTGGTCTGTTCAATCTTTGTACAAGAGTTGTACTTCCTATCATGAAGCCAGCGTTTGCAACACTCATTGTATTTAACGTTATCTATGTTTGGAATGAATACCCATTATCTGCAACATTGATAAATGATTCCAGAAAGATGACGATTTCTATCGGCGCTTCACTATTTAAGGGATCTTATGGAACGGACTACAGTGGCATGATATCAGCGGCTGTACTGATCATAGTTCCGCAGCTGATCTTTTATGTTCTTCTGCAGAAGAATATCATCGAAGGTATGACAGCCGGTGCTGTAAAAGGATAAAAATTTGGAGGTCTATTATGAACTTATATACTAAAAACGAATTGTTTTGCTCGAACACACAAAAAATATATGATAATAAAGCCGAAGAAGCTCGTTTCTATCTAGGTGGAATAGGAACCGGTAATTTTTGCGTGGGCTCACGTGGACAACTCGCAAACTGGCAGCTGTTTAATCAGCCTGGATTTGATAATATTCTGCCGTATACTTTTTTTGCGATTAGAACAGAATCTGAAAGCAGTACACAGGCCAAGGTTCTTGAAGCAGAACTCAATCCTCCTTTTTCTGAGCCAGAAGGTGTTTTAAGAAGCCAGATGGGTGGACTTCCGAGATTTCAAAGTTCTGAAATGCGTGCAGAGTCCCCTTTCGTAACTGTTAAACTTGTCGACGATGAGATGCCTGTTGAAGTAGAAATGGAATCTTTTACACCATTTGTTCCATTAAATGCAGATAAATCCGGTATCCCAGGTGCATATATCAAATATCATGTTAAGAATTCTTCCTCACAGACACAGCGTGTTTCTATTGCAGGTTCAATTGTAAACGCTGTTGGCTTTGACGGTTATGACCTTTGGAAACATTTAAAAATACTTGGTAATTCCAAAAACGAATGCAGAAAAAACGAATATGGAATAGGTGTTTTCTTATACGGAGAAAATGTACCTGAACATCATATTGCAAATGGTACAATGTCTCTTTTGACGACAAATTCTAATGTAACCTGCAAACCGTTATGGCTTAGAGGTGATTGGACTGATGGCGCCCAGGATTTCTGGGATGATTTTGTTGATGATGGCAGATTGAATGAAAACTCAACGAAAGGTGACGGCGGTTGTGCCTGGGCAGAAAAATACGAATACAGTTTTCTGCATTTTACAGACGCGATAGGTTCGCTTTGCTGTGAAGAAACACTTCTTCCAGGTGAAGAAAAGGAATTTGAATTTATCCTGACATGGTATTTTCCAAACAGGGTAAGAGGCTGGATCGAGTCAGATTTTGATGTTGAAAGAGTTAGGAATCATGATTATACTGTTGTGCAAAATTACTATGCAAAACAGTACACCGATGCATGGAATGTAGCTGAGTATTTAGCTGCAAATAAAAAAGAATTGACTGATCTTTCAAGAAGTTTTGCAGATGCTTTTTACAGTTCTACTCTTCCAGGATATGTAATTGAAGCTGTTGCCAACACTATCACTGTTCTCAGAAGTCCAACCTGTTTCAGAATCAACGATGGCTTCTTTATGACTTGGGAAGGTGTTAGAGAGGATGTTGGAGCTGGCGCTGGAACATGTACACATGTATGGAACTATGCACAGACAGCCGCTTTTTTGTTCCCGGAACTTGAACGTGAAATGAGACTTATTGAGTTCACTATTGAAGCTAAAGCCGATGGCTTCATGCCATTCAGAACCTATCGGTCTTACGGTCTTCCATCGTGGGATATGGTAGCCTCTGCTGATGGACAACTGGGCACCATTGTTCGTCTCTATCGTGAGTGGCGCATTTCTGGCGATGATGCGTTTATGAAAAAATGTTATCCGCATATGATCAGAGTTATGGATTATTCCATTCGTACATGGGATAAAGATAAAGATGGTGTTCTTGAACAGCCGCAGCATGTAACATATGACACCGAAGTGAGTGGTATTACGAGTATGGTTACCAGTATTTATATTGCTGCATTGCTTGCTGCTTCTTCTATGGCCAAAGCTGTTGGCGATTCCATACTGGCAGATAAATATGAAAGCTTGGCTTTATCAGGTGCAAAAAAACTTGATGAGCTTACATTCAACGGTGAATTCTATGTTCAGAAAACGGATGATATTGATGCTGTGCGGTATCAGTATGGAGAGGGCTGTCTTTCTGATCAGCTTTTAGGTCAGTTTCTTGCATTTGAAGCAGGTATGGGATATCTTCTTCCAGAAGAGCATGTAAAAAAAGCACTGAAATCTATTGTAAATTACAATTTTGTTTACAGAGCAAAAGATTTTCCACATGTTCAGCGTGCTTATATCTTGAATGACGAGAAAGGTTTAACTCCATGTACCTGGCCAAATGGCGGTAGACCAAGAATGCCATTTGTATATTTCGGTGAAGTATGGACAGGTATCGAATATGAAGTTGCAGCACTTCTGCTTCGTACAGGTGAGCTTGAGGATGGATTAAGTATTGTTAAAGCCGTACGTGACCGCCATGACGGTGTAAAGCGTAATCCGTGGAGTGATAATGAATCTGGTTATAATTATGTTCGATCCATGTCAAGCTATGCAATATGGAATGCGTTGTTAGGAATTAATGTCGATAATGTAAATCATACGCTTTCATTTTCACCCAAAATGAATGAAACTAATTTTAAAAGTTTTTGGAGTAATGGAAAAGCCTGGGGAACTTACGAGCAGGCAATTGAAGCTGATGGTGAAATGCGCACAAAACTTAAAGTTCTTTATGGTTCTGTTGACGAACTCAGTATTGCAGTAAGCGGAAAGGAATAACATATGCAGAAAAAAAAGCTTAAAGTCGGTATCGTTGGTATCAGCTTTGGAATGGAATTTGTACCTATTTATCAGCGGCATCCCAATGTCGAAAGCGTTGCGGTTGCTGATTATAACCGTTCACTTCTGGCCACCTGCGCGGAAAAGTTTCACATTCCCGCAGAGGATTGTTACACCAATCTGGATGATATGCTGAAGGATACTTCGATTGATGCGATCCATATATGCACGCCTCCAGCGTCCCATGCCGAGCTTTCAATCAAAGCTTTAAATGCCGGAAGACATTGCGGATGTACGATTCCTATGGGCATGAGTATCGACGAATTATATGAAGTGATCGAAGCGCGAAAGAAAAGCGGAAAGAATTATATGTTCCTGGAAACGACCGTTTTTGGAAGAGAATTCTTTTATGTACAGGAATTATATAAGAAGGGCGAGCTAGGAAAGCTCCAGTATATGACCTGCGCCCATTACCAGGATATGGAAGGCTGGCCGGAATACTGGGAAGGATTTCCGCCGTTAATGCATCCGACCCATGCAGTCGGCCCATGCCTTATGATGCTTGATAAAAAACCGGTATCGGTATATGGCATAGGCTCCGGTCGTGTCAGAGACGCATTAAAAGAAAAGTATCAGTGCCCGTTTGCATTTGAATCGGCATTTATCAATCTTGAGGATTCTGATGTTACGATTGAGATGGAGCGCTTCCTTTATGAAGTGGCCAGAAGCTATCAGGAGTGCTTCCGGGTTTACGGCAGCAAGAAGAGTTTTGAGTGGCAGCAATTATCGGACGAGGATCCTGTTCTGTATGAGAGAACAGGTGATATTCAGCAGGACATGATCGATATTGATGGCGATCCGGACCGGTTTGCCAGAGGAGGCGAGATTATCGAACGGAGAATCAAGGTTCCTGATTACGGATACCGTCTGCCGGAGGAGATTGCTTTCTTTACAACGGAAACCGTATATAACGACGAAAACGAGCATCTTTCCTTTAAGCAGGGCGGTGGGCATGGAGGATCACATCCACATATGATCCACGAGTTTATCATGTCTATCGTGGAGGACAGAAAACCTCTCATTGATGATATAAAAGGCGCTTACTGGACTGCAACCGGTATCTGTGCTCATCATTCAGCAATGGAAGGCGGCAAAAAAGTGTCTGTTCCGGATTTTGCAAAACTGGATTAAGAATAAGATGATGAAAAACGGCAATCTGTAGTAAAAACGGAAGTACCCCCGGGTTGTCGTAAATACTCCGGAAAAATTGAAGACATCAACGGATGGCTCTATCACAGAATACGCATGTGTATATGGAAACAGTGGA
>OLPE01001498.1_pt1 | contig 12528 bp, 9 predicted proteins | sample 1671901 | NCBI WGS metagenome assembly OLPE01 (sample SAMEA3136624, study PRJEB25190) | human gut metagenome | biome: human gut; feature: human-associated habitat; material: faeces | place: Austria | collected 2013 | reverse complement strand
TGTAAATCCATATTTCACCTTCTAATCCATTTGTGCAGATAGTCTCTGCACAAATATTTTTATTCAGCCTATGCTAATAAGTGTCCGATAAATGGTCACTACCGATCACTTATCGAACACTTTTTATCCAATAACCCCAAAAGTGTCCGATAGTGTTCAATAAAGTGTTCGATAAATAGTAATGTGACCACTAAATCACATATTTAGTTGCCGGTCCATTTCCAATCTTCGTAATCAATCCTTTTTCTATCATCTTATCAAGTAATTTTCTTGCTCCTGTCTTTGACTTATAACCACCTATATCAGCGGCTTTTTGAGAAGAAATACTTCCATTCTGCCTGATATACTCAAGTATTTTATCTTCTTTTGACACAGCAGTTGCTATTGCGTGATTTATATTTTCATTTCTGATATCAGCAGCTCCCGGAATATATACCACTTGTCCAACTTCAAGCGTTAATGTTACCCTGTCATTGCGCTCTGAGAAATCAAATTCCGGTTTTTTCCAATTTTGTTCTGCCCATGCTGTCATAATCTTATCGACACCACTTCCGGCACGCTCACCGACATTTACAAACCCAAACATTTTTAAGATATTCGGATTTCGTGGATCACTATTGCCACCTGCATAAAATTCCTCTTTTGTTACCCTGATAGTACCTGGATTGGAAATGCTAAGTTCCTTACCCTTTTTAACAACAAGAATTCCTCGTCTACCATAATAATTTGCATGTGCCAGTGCATTTGCCAATGCTTCTTCCAATGCATCATGCACATCCACTCTATCTACACGATATCCATCTCGTCTGTTTGCAAATGGAACTGCTACATCATCGTCCATTCTGGTACGCACCTTGCAGAAAAAGTCATATATATTGCCGCTCCAATCACCTTCGTTTGAATGTGTCCGGAATAACCAGCGTACCGCTTTATCATCGCATTCCTCACGATAATCCAGAAAATAATTCGGAAAAATCTCCGTAATATGATAAGCTTCTCCAAAGAATAAAAGTCCTGCTATTGTTGGAGATAATGTACCATTCTTATTCTTTGCTGCTGCCCTTAATTTCATAAGGAACTCATCATTTTCCAAAGCATTCCAAGGATGTCCACTGTGAAGCTGTTCAAAAATAATTCTATAACCTTTTATTGTATCCTGATTCAGCACTTCCAATCCAAACTCATCCAGCACTTCCACATCACCAGATACATCTCTCTGGTCAGCAAACATCGCACGGACCGCCTCTTCTGTACAAAGAAAGTCGCCTTCATAATCTCTTTTATAAGTACCTTTCATCGGATCTGTCCCAATGTATACCGGCTTATCGTGCCTGTCTGCCGCAGGAACATCAATTCTTAATATTTTCTTTTCTCCGACAGTCACAGGTCTGACATGATGATTCAGTAAGATGTTCTTTGACACCTTATTCCTGTCATTCAATGTACTCCAAAAGTCTTTCTGATATTTTACAATCTGCTTATCTGTCAGTCCTTCAACAGTAAAAGAATCTCTGTGTTCCCTAATTCCAAGCAGAATCGTACCACCATTTGTATTAGCAAAAGAAGAATAAGTCTCCCATATGCTCTCAGGAAGTCCGCCGGTTGCCAATTTGCATTCTCGCTCATGATTTTCTCCAAGGTTCAATTCATTCAATATTTCCCGTTTCATTTATAAAAACCTCCTACCATGAATGATTATTTGCCAGCTTCCTAACATTTTCTTCCAATCTATCAAAAGTAACTATTTTAAGATTGCGCATATCATACATTGTCTGACTTCTCATATCATGAGCTATATCATTCATATAATCTCTTCTACTGACTACCAAATAATAAAAAATACGGAATATTGGTATATCAATTCCTTTCTGAGTTAATCCTATGTTTCTCATAAAATAATCTTGATTTTTAAGCATCCACCTTTGCCAGTCTTTAATCTGAGCAAGTCCCTCTTTCACGCTTTCGCTTTCAATATTAGCTGTAGAACGGCAATATGGTGTATCTGATTTTTCAAATTCCACCAATACAATACTATATCCATCAGAATTTTTCCCCAATAACATATAATCTACTGCATATTCATTTCCCAATTTCTGTTCTGGAAATAGATACGCATCATGGTGTCCAAAATTATAATCAAGAAATATCGAACCAGGAATAAACCATTTACGATTCTGTTTTATATACTGTTGTATTTCCTGCTCATTCTTAGCCTTATAAATCACATCATGATATTGCTCTGCTTCATCATCAAAATTAAGTTTTTTATACTCCAATAAATGCAAATAATTATTCGGAAACAACGATCTTCTATGCCAAATAAACTCTCTTACTGATTCATCCGGGTGTGAAAATCGTGGAAATTCCCTATGGTTTTTCACACCTTTTCGATTTTCTATTTTTTCTTCTAATTCAAAAGCTTCTCGCTCTTCGTCATTTAAAAATAATGTGTAATCTCGTTCTTGCAATGTCATATAATAAACTCTCTTTCTAAATAAAAGCAAAAGCATCTATCTTATATTTTAGCCAACAAATCCACTTTCAATGCCTTCTTACCTTCCTGAGCCACTTCCACTCCTTGGAATTTCGCATAATTCACCTTTACCCCATCATCCAGGTCAATCTCAATTCTCTGATTGGCTACATGAGCAATTGCTTCATCATATATCTTCATCTCTGCAAGCTGCTTTGTGTACTTTGTTACTGCCTTTGTAGCTTTCGATTTCTCTGATGAGGATGTTGCATTGTCAATCGTATACTGAGCACTCTGCATTGCAGTTTCTACATACTTCTGTGCCCTATGAAGATAATCTGTTCTAACTCTGCCGACTGTGTCAGCATCATATCGATGCATGTAAATAAGTGCTTTAAATCCATTCTGCTTACCACTATCAAACATCCAGTAAATAGGACGTTTTTGATATACTTTCAGATGGTCTGTATAAAAATCTTTTAGGAAATAATTGCGGATAATCTCTCTAGATGTATCTCCTTTGTTTCCTAATGCATTTGCAATAAAATCAAGATTTTCTTCCAATGTATCAGCCCCATAAACCGTTTTAATAAATTCTACCAAACGTCCGACAATATCATCTGAAAAATACTCTTCATCTGTGATAGGAATACAATTATCTTCATCTGGAATAAAAGATTTATATCTGTTACTATCCCATTCTCCTCCTGCATAAATAAGTCCATCCGCTTCAAGAGAATAGCGACCAAACATGCACCCTACTGCGTAAGAAATCAAACTCTTAACATCACGATATAAATCTGCTTTACAGATAGTAATATCTTTATCTTCTACTTCCGATGTTAATTCATCCTGCAAACCATAAATGTCGATAAAAATTTGATTTATTTTTTCCTCATTAGCTTTAAGCTGATTAAAATTATTATCACATTGTCTTGCCCACACTTCAAAAGCTCCTGAAACAGTATTAGTAATATTTTTACATAATGGATGCTTTTTGAAATCCCACGAAATTTCAAATGAATCCCATTCAGTTTTTGAAATGCTAATGCTTGATGACACTTTAGCTTCAACTCCTCTTCTTTTATTGCTGTCAATAATTACTGGTATTCGAGCCATATCACCAACTTGTGTAGTAATTGTCGGATTTAATATCTTAATACAATTTTGCGAAACAGACGAATTTAAAAATCCCAAAACATATGGCAATATTTCTTCATCTGGGAATCCACTAGACCCTTTAATATCAAATATGAATCCTTTTTCAGAATAACGTCCTGAAAAACTTGCACTAGTGATATCAGACCAAGTAATGCTTGGCTTAAAATAGTATTGTAGATTTTGTGGACGTGAGCGTAATTTTCCTTTTTCATCACAGAAATGCTTTATTTCAAATCCATCATTTTCCCAGTTTACAACATATTCTCGATTTCCGTACCATCGGCGAAAAGCACCACCCTTATTGTATGGAAACCATTTTTTTCCACTCTCATTTGCTTCATTGCAACTATTACAACCAAATCCTATACGGTTATTATCAATCTCATACCATTTTCTAAGGAATCGATCATTATCTGCAGTTGCTAATCCCTGTTTAGGCGGAGCAATTTTTCCAATACAATCACATTCTTTAAATGCTTTTCTAATTTGTTTGCTAGCCCAAAATGCAAATGGTACTCCTTCAATATCGAAAAAATTCTTTAAAGGTGTTTCATAAAAATATTTACAATTCAGATTTTCAATTGCCTCCAAAGTCTTTTTTCTTTGAACATCCATTCCACCTTTAAATTCTGAAAGTTTAATGTACAATCCAATATTCTTTTCTTTCTGATTACATAATACAAACGTACAAATAGGTACAGTAGCCTCTTCAAATGCTGAATATTCCATTTGTATAAGAGTCACAACTGACTTATTCTCCAAAATATACTTTCTTAATTCTTGATAACTCTTAATAAACATCCAAACAAACGGAGTCATAAATGCGGAATAACCATTTGGCTTACAATATCCAAAATTACGATATATGAATACGCTAAACAAATCACCTGAATATTCTTTGTAATTATCAACGACAAATTCTTTCAGTTGTCCTTCCAACTTATTCAAGTAAGGTGGATTCGTGCAAACAACCGCATATTTATTGCTCATAATTTCAGCTTGTTTTGTAAGTTGAAACATCAACGGAAGCGTTTCATTAAGCCATTCTGCTGATAAAAAATTAAGCTGTCCTGCACTTTTCTCAACTTCATTTAGGTATGTTCTAAAAGAATCGTAGTCTTGCTTTTCTACTGTTTGTAATGTTCCTATTTCACGAGCATCCTTGTAAGCCTTTACAAGATAATCACCGATTTTGTTTTTTTCTTTATTATTTGTTAAACCGTCACATTCAAACCTATCTATAGAATTACTTTCTTCTACAACAGTAAGATTGTTTTTTATCCCCTGTGTAAGTGCTCTTCGATTATAGCTACGTGCTTTCATCATTACCGCAAAATATGCTAACTGATACGCACGTTTATCTATATCCATACCAAAAATATTGTTTTCAACAATATTTAATGCAGCATCTCGAACAGAATAGCCACCCTCACGATAGATTTCCATAAGTACGTCAAATGCATATACAAGAATATGTCCGCTACCCATACAAGGATCAAAGAATGTCAAATCTGTAGGACTTATCTTTTCATCAACATACTGTATCTCTCCATTTTTAGGTGTAACATAAAATTCCAGTTTCTCCGCCAATTTGCTCTGTGGATTTCTTTCAATCCAATATCTGCCTAAAGAATTGTCTACCATATATCGCACAACCCAATCAGTAGTAAACAGCTGAGTTGCTGCTGGTATATCATCTTTCTTTATTGTGCCTTTGTAAATATTAATAATTTCATCATGTTTCTCAGAAATATAATACTGATACAACCATCCTATTATTTCTACTTGTCCTTCTTTTTCGACATTAAAATCATCTTCCTCAATATCATGAATAAGATGATAAATAATCCCATCTTTATCTGTATAAGAAAGTGTAAGCAATGGTTCCATATAATCTTCATTGCCCTCAAATAGGCCTGGTAATACCTCATGCAATAAATTGCACTGTTTAAGAAAAAGCTTTCTAAACAATGCATCTTGGGAACCATTCATCTTGTCATCAATGATTTCTTCTCTCTCTTTATCTGTAAAATTCCAGTCTATATCAGGAGCCATTGTTACCACATCGGGCTCATTTTTCCCTTCTTTTTCAGAAGAAAGCACACGAACTCTTACAGGATACATATAATCATTCACTTCCATAAAACGGATAGCACAGATTCTGTTAAACCATGTATACGCTACTTCTTCCACTACCGATTCAAAGCCTTTTTCATAAATCTTGGCTACCAGTTTTCTTCTCTGCTCACACTGTTTTTTGTTAAGTGTTACCTCGGTTCCTGCCGCTGTCTTGTATACCTCGAAATCAGCACCTTTTGTAATTGCTTCACTGCAATTATCCGGTGTGATTCCAAGCATACCCGCTTTATCAGTAACGGATGCTATCAGCTTATTTCTTGCATCTATCGCAAATTTCTTAATTGCATTTTTGTTCATGTGCTATATCCTCCAACCAAGCTTATCAGCTCAATGTAATTATTGTGTCTTCTTCCAGTTCATTCATCAATTTCTGCTTCATCTCGACAAGGAACTTATCAATATCCTGCTCTGTCTCTATCGAATATGTTCTAGCCCCTGCCACATTGCTGATGGAAACATTCTTACGTCTCTTTGTCTTTGCTTTAGTCGGTGCTGGAATAGGTTCAATCGGCTCTTTACCTGGTACTACCGGTGCGACAGGTGGTTCCGGTGCAGGCTGATGTGCCCTCTCATATTCATCTATCTCATCCAGACACTTTATTTTTAAAGTATCACTTTCCAGCTTGATATTCTTAATTGCAGCAATATCACTGGATGTTCTGAGTTTCTCCCAGATTTCATCAAATCTCTGATTGATACGAGGACGGAGCACTTCCGCAAATGGCTTAGTATCCAATACTTCTTTCACTTTAAGGAAGTCGTCATGTACTAATGGATCCATGATAGCTGCTTCCTTTTCAAGTAATCCCATATGAAGCTCTTCAAATCTCTTATTTAATTCCGGTAATCTCTGGATCTTACTGAAAGGCTTGCTGTCCTTTACGATAGTCTCTATCTCTTCGACTACCTTTAACAGCTCCTGGTCACTTACATAAGTCTTGCTGTTTCCAAAATATGCAAGATTCTTTACTGCCTCTTCAAAAATCTTTTTCTGATCTCCCTTAAAGAAATCAAATACAGGTGCAGTATCTTCTGCATCATCAAGCAGGTCATCTCTCTTCTTATCTACTGTCTTGAAGAACTCTGTAGGCTCATTGATATCAAGGAGTTCTGCAAGTCTCTTTCTTGCCTCTTCCATCAGTCGCTTACAAGGATATTTCGGATTGATTCTGTACTCTACAAGGATGTCATCGTATACTTCAACTTTATCCTTCGCTCTGTTCTTGAAGCTGCTCATGATTTTGTCATCATCATCACTGGATACAGTAAATCCGAAGTAATCCTTCATAACTTCTTTTGCGGAGCGAATCTGTCCATCAGTTGCTCTTTCTCTGATGTCTATCAGGAGTTTCTCTACATACTCTCGCTTTGTAATATATCTAACCAATTCATCCTGATTCGTTGAAAGTAATGACAAGCTCTGACTGTTAAGAGTAAGAGACACTCTTCCCAGCTTGAACAGCATTGCAACAAGCCACTGCACATCCTTTGGATCAAATCCATAAGGTGCTGCACCAAACTTATCCTGTAATGACTTGAGGGATGTCTTCATATGTCTGGAATTGTTTAATCCGATTACCTGCACCACCTCCTCCAACGCAAGCTTATTTGGTGTGGTATCACTTGTACCAAGGAAGCTCATCTGACCATCGCTGTGTTTAAAGATGGCGCTGATATCTGAAAGCTCCGGTGCTGTCTCCATATAGGTAAGCTTATTGTATTTCATTGCTACGAGCTTACCAAGTGCTTCATTAATTCTAGTTGCCGGCTCCTTAGCTGAAATGGTTGCCTTATCGCCATTTACATAGATATCAGCATTTTTTAATGCATCCTCAATAAAGATTCGGATTCTGTCCTTCTTCTCAATACGCTCATCCTCTTTTGCCCTGCGGATGCTGTCAAAGCTGCCTCTGGCTCCGGACGCATTTTTATTAAGGAATTTATATATTTTGATGGATTCTGTAATCTCATCAAGGAATGTGCTGTCATTTGGCAGCTTTACAATCACACTGCTTTCCTGTGCTGAGAGCAGACGAAGTGCAGAGTCTGCATAATCCCCGCCATAAGGTGTAATAACTGTCACTCCGATATCGTTAGACTGATTGCCCTTGAAGAATCGGTCATCCACCTTCTGGTTGAATGGGAATAAGTAACGGCTGCTGTAACGGTATTTCTTCTCTGTATAGATTTCCTCAAAGATAACTGTAGAAGCCTCTCCGATGATTTCTCCCATCTCTACTGACTCATTATTGATGGCATTATTGATTTCCTGCTCCTCATTTGTCAGGAAGATGTATATTTCACCATTCTTCTGTACAAGTGTCTCTTTAATCAGCTTCTTTAATGATTCTTCAATCTTAGAACGGACTTCAATCCTCTCATCATCAATATTGGAAATCATAAGTGTAGTAAGATTATCTACATTTGCCTTGATTTCCTTGACATATTTAATCATAAAGAGAACTTTCAAAAGCTCTACATCAAACTCATCCAGCTTACTGTTATTTTCTGCATCTGAGATTACCTGACTGTGCTGGTGGTCAATAAACTTATGCAATGGATCGTAGAAGAAGCTAAACGGAACCAATACTCCATCCTCTTTATCCATTACTCTGATTGCCGACTCCTGAAACAGTGCAAGCATAGAACGTGACTGATCAGACAGATGCTTTCCACTAGCACCATGTGTTCTGACGGCAGTAAGTACCTGTCCTAAAAGATTGAACTGATATGGTATGAACGGATAGCAGTCTGCGAAATCCGCCTTATCTGCATACAGCTTCTTGTCCGCTGTATCCGCTGTAAATGTAATAAGATTCTTGATAATTGATTCTTTCTGCTCATAGAGAAGTCTGAGCGTCTGTGTTGCTGTCTCATTCTTTGCAAGCACACGCTTACGAATTACTTCATCAACATTGGATGCCGAAAGAGAAAGTCTCGTATCAAAACGTCCCTGAATCTTAGAGAAGTCATTTCCCTTTGTCTTTGTAATAGAATCAATATCCTCCTGGCTCGTTACGATAACCCATGCCTTACCTTTGCAGGCTGTTCCAAGGTCTTCCACAATTGTCTGGAGGTTGAGCATAAGCTGTGTGTCATCTGCAATATACTGACCGATTTCATCCACTAAGAAGATAACATGATGATTCGGACCTTTCTTCGCACAATATTCCTGCACAAGTGATACAAACTTCTCGATACTGAGGTCATAGCTCCCCTTTGCATTCTTGCACCAGTTGCGGGCTGCTTCCTCACTCATGAAATCCATCTCGACTAATGTCTTTACTACTTTATCCTGAATAACTGCAAATGCCTGTCTCTTTTTCTCCCAAGGTGCTCCTGCATTCGCTTCGAACTTCGCTTTGAACTCTTCAAATCTGCCCTCGTTATCCAACTGGCGCTCAAATTCTGCGAGATAAGGTATTGAACCACAATATCCCTGCATCTCATTGAACACCTTCATAAACACTTCAACGATAGCCTCCTTACCTGAGCCTACCTTCGCTGAGCCTTTTGAATCAATATTAAAAAGCATGACATCTGACTCAATTGTTCCAGCCTTTGTCATCTCTGCAATAAGCATTGGATCTTCTATTTTTTTACCATCTGTAAAATACTCAATGGCTCTTTTACCTTCTACTGTGCTGTTTTTCAATAAATAAGACAGTATTTTCAAGAAGTGAGATTTACCACTTCCAAAGAATCCGGAAATCCAGACACCCATCTTATCTGTATATCCGTCTACACCCTTTTCATAATTGTTAAAGAAATCCCTGAAATGCTTCAGAAGTTCCTTGGTCACTACATATTCATCTAATTCCTGATATACATTTTCTTCATCCGACTGACCCACTTTAATAACGCCCTTGATGTCACGATCAATCTGCTTTTCAAACATATTTTTAATCTGCATTGTATTTCCTCCTCTACACCAGACGGAATGCCCTGTAATAGTTGTGTGAATCCATCGTTCCAAATAATTTCAAATCCTGTCCGCTATACTCTCCCGGATAGAAAAGCACTACCGGCACACTGTCAAGTACCTGATGCAGGTTATTTAAGATGTTGTGGCTTGCTATTATCGGATGGCACTTGCCTACTCCGGTAAGAAATACCACACTGTCTGTCAAATCTTCCTGCAATATTCTTGATATGATTAGATTCAGCTCATTTGTCTCATCCAGTCCCAAAGTCTCTACAAGGCTGTCTGCCATTTCAAAAAATCCATTCTCTTTTTCCAAATCAAAGAATGCTTCCAGATAACCTTCCTCCTGCAATATCTCAACCATCAGGTGAAACAGGTCAAACTCAACTATTCTGAAATCTTTGTTTCCGTTGTTTATTCTATCCTTAAGGTATGCTATATGATTTCTCACATACAGCTCTTCTCTTGGATCATAATCGAATATATAATATCCGACTTCATTTCCAAGTCCTTTATTCTCTCTAAACGACTTATCTGATATTTTGTCTTCTATCTGATTCAGTCTATCATCCAAACTTAACTTTGCCATGCTCAGACTCCTTTAACTGCATTGATATATGCATCCATCCCATTACTGTGAAGTAGTTCCTCTATACGATAATTAACAAGAGCGTGTCTGATTACCCTTGTCTTTGTTGATTCAATCAATCCCGCATCTGCAAGATTCTTCATATAACAATTCTTGAGTTTCTTAATTCCTGATTCTGACCAGCCTGCTACTTCCTCACTTTGAGTTGCCTTATCGTCAAAGAATCCATTTATATCTCTATCTTCTATCGTCTTTTCTCCAAGTATTACCTTGCCACGATACACATCATATACAAATTCAAAAAAGAGCTTATCTGTATTCATAATTGCAATCAGTGTCAGCAGCTTTGCATTCTCATTATCCACTTTAACCAAAAGCTCTACTGCTCCATCAGGCAATGACGAAAGCCGATTATATACATAATTGAATGTCCTCCGTAATCTGGTCTCATTTCTAAGCTGATAAAGATTCTCACCAATTACCTTATCCTTTATTTCATCCTTCGACATACCTGCTGCCATAAGTTCTGCTGTCTGTTTCGTCTCTACAAATGCAAATACCTGAGACACCATGCCTGCACTATAGTTCATTGTTTCCACCATCCTTATTCTTTTCATAGTGGATAATGTCACCAAAGTCGCAGTCTAACTCATCACAGATTTTCTCCAAAATATTCATAGAGACCTTCTCACCCTTTGTCATCTTGGCAATCGTACTGCTGCTTATTCCGAGATTATTAATCAAGTCCACTTTCTTCATATTTTTGTCAATTAACAGCTTCCACAATCCGTTATATGATATTGACATATACATACCTCTTGTCTTTCATAATCACTGTCTGTATTACTATCTATAATAGCAAATCCCATTGTGACCATTTTACCATATATAATGCACAATATCAATAATATTATGAATAAATGCTTCGTTATGTCGAACTTTATTTTTGAGATTATTTATTAAAAGGCAGAGTGTATATTTTCCCAAATTCTACACCCTGCCAAATAGCTATGTTTCTGCTATCAGTTTTATCAATCACCTAAATACTGCTGCATGGCCTTATATGAATTCAATGTATCCGTGTCAGCATCATTGAATGTACTGGAATATGTCTGCAGACTTCCTGACGGATCAGTCGCACAGCCCGTTAAAGCCAAATATGCGTCATAGAAATCTGACAATGCATCGTATGCATCTTTATATTCTTCCGGTGGATTCTTCAATTTTTTCATCAAGCTATTGACTGTATCCTGATTCTTATCAATACTATCAATTTTGCTGCTAAAGCTTGAATCTACAAAAAGATTTCCCAGTGCATCATTAAAATCTGACACGAAATATCCATCCGGTCTGGTATACTTATCTGTCTCATCATCTTTTTCCTTGTATATAGCATTGTACCAAACATTCTTAATCAGATTTCCGCAATCCTCAGCATCTCCTGCGCCCTTGAGCATAGTTACTGTAGCCAGTTCCAAATTATCTGAATATGTCTTAACACTTTCAGCATACTCCTTAGCTGCTTTTTTCTTCTGATACTGGGTAACTCCAAATATTGTTACCCCACCCAGAATCAGAACTGCTATTGCAATTCCTATGATTATCTTAATTTTCCTAGTGACCTTCACACCGGTTACTTCCACCTTCTGTGGCTTTTCGTTGAGCTGCGCATTTAACTGTTCTTCGACCGGACACCCACAGTTAGGACATTCTGACATGCCCTCTATCAGTTCTGCACCGCACTCCATACAATACTTTTTCTCTTCCGGTATCAGTACTTCACCACAGTGAACACATTTTTTTGCTTTATCAGATACCATCGCTCCACATCGTGGACATTCAACCATAGCCATATTAATTTCCCCTTTCTAAACACCTGCCACCTGCAGGTGATACTGCTTTATGATTCTCTGCGCAACCATCCTATTCAAATGATTATTTACCGCTACAGTATTTGTTCCATTTGAATACATAAAGTGTGAACCCTTGCATCTTTTATATTCATATCCATTCGCTACCAGTATTTTCTTCATCAGTCTTGCGTCTATAATCATACTGTCCACCTGCCCTTTCCAGCTTTATCATGATATTCCGCAATATCACTGGCCCATGTGTCATCCAACTCCACACTGCACGCTCTACTTTTTGTGACACCTCTGACAGCTCTTCCAACAGCTTCGTAATTGAGTGCTACTCCATCATGATCATTCTCATATGTTACTGACCTGTTTCTTTCAATAC
>OLPE01001495.1_pt1 | contig 12577 bp, 9 predicted proteins | sample 1671901 | NCBI WGS metagenome assembly OLPE01 (sample SAMEA3136624, study PRJEB25190) | human gut metagenome | biome: human gut; feature: human-associated habitat; material: faeces | place: Austria | collected 2013 | reverse complement strand
CGCGCGCTGCAGCCGCGCGTAAGCCGGACTCTCGCGGCGCTTGCCGGCAGCGGCAGCCTGGCGCGCCTCGTCATGATGGATGGGCCGCGGCGGAGCTACATACGTATAGGCCCCCGCGGCGAGGTCAAACTCGCTGCCGCTGTAGGGCGCGTCCGCGTCATAGCCATACTCGCTGCGCAGGCAGGCGGCGAACGCCGTGCAGGCGTCGTCGTCACCGTGGTTGACGAACACGTGCGCAGGCTTTTGCTCCATGGCGTTGATCCAATTGAGCAGCCCCTGCTTATCCGCATGGCCGCTCACGCCGGGCAGGACGGTGATCTCCGCGTGCACGGCGATCTCGTCGCCGAAGATCTTCACGCTCTCGGCGCCGTCGTGCAGCTTGCGGCCGAGCGTGCCGACCGCCTGATAGCCCACGAACAGCACCGTGCACTCCGGCCGCCAGAGGTTATACTTCAGATGGTGACGGATGCGGCCGGCGTCACACATGCCGCTCGAGGAGAGGATGACCTTGGGCGTCTTGTCGGTGTTGAGCGCCATGGAGTCCTCTTTCGTGACGGCGGTGTGCAGGTCGTCAAAATACAGTGGGTTGACGCCGCTGCGGATGAGCGCGCAGGCCTCGTCGTCGAGAAAGCTCGTGTCCGTCTGCAGGAAAACGCGCGTGGCCTCGTTGGCGAGCGGGCTGTCGACATACACGGGGAAGTGCGGGTGGCCGTGCACCATGCCGGCGTCCTTGATCTGGCGGATGAAATACAGCAGCTCCTGCGTGCGGCCGACGGCGAACGACGGGATGACCACGTTGCCGCCGCGGTCGAGCGTGCGCTGGATGCAGTCCGCGAGCGCGGTCAGATAATCCACGCGCGGGCCGTGGCTGCGGTCGCCGTAGGTCGACTCGATGAGCACGTAGTCCGCGCCCGAGACGGTCTGCGGGTCGCGGATGATGGGCTGGTCGGTGTTGCCGATGTCGCCGGAAAAGACGATCTTCTTTTCCGCGCTGCCCTCGGTGAGCCATGCCTCGATGCACGCGCTGCCGAGCAGATGGCCGACATCCGTGAAGCGGATGATGATGTTCTCGCCGACCTGAATGCGCTTGCCGTAGCCGCACGGGCGCAGCAGACGCAGCACGCCCTCCACGTCCTCGAGCGTATCCAGCGGCTCGGGCGCCGGCTGGCCGGCGCGGGCGGCCTTGCGTCCCTTCCACTCGGCCTCGGACATCTGGATGTGCGCCGCATCGCGCAGCATGATGCCGCACAGGTCGCATGTCGCCTCCGTGGCGTAGACCGTGCCGCGGAAGCCCTGCTTATACAGCAGCGGCAGGTGGCCGGTGTGATCCATGTGCGCGTGCGTGACGAGCACGAACTCGATCTGCGCCGCCGGGACGGGGATGGCGATGTTCTCAAACAGGTCGCGTCCCTGCTCCATGCCGCAGTCGATCAGGCCGTAGTGCCCGCCGATCTCAAGCAGAGTGCAGCTGCCGGTCACCTCGTGGTCGGCGCGGATAAATGTCAGCTTCATGGGCTCGCTCCTTCCGGTTTTCTTTCCCTGATTTTAACACAAGCGCACGGGGAGCGCAACCGCGGCGCGAAAAGTTCACAAATAGCGCCATACCCCGGCGGGGTTCTTCGTCCCGCCGGGGTATGGCATTGCTTATTCGCTTTCGAGCCGCAGCAGGGCCTCGCGGTACTGCACCGTGACCTTGTCGCTCCAGCCGCACCAGTAGTCGATCGCCTCCGATGCGTGCCCACTTGTCAGCCCGTCGAGCACCGTGCGGTACGTCCTGCACAGCTCGCGCATGTCCAGCGTGTACGCCACGATGTAATACGTCACGTGCGCAAGCTCGCGCGACGAGCGCAGCAGGACGCGGAAGATCATGTTGTCCGACTCGGCAAACATGCACACCAGAAACTGATTGACCAGGTCCAGAAATTCCGGCTTGTCCTTCTCGCCATCCGGTGCGTAGGCGATGGCCTCCATCCGCTCGAGCAGCCCGTACAGGTGCCGCATCTGCTCCGTTTTGGGGTTGCGGCCCGTCCAGCGGAACCAGCCGAGCGCGACCATTTCGCGCAGCTCCAGAAACGCATCCACCAGTTCCGGCTGCGGCTTGCCGCCGTGCGTCATGATGGCGGCCAGCGTCTCCAGATTCGCCCGCTCCCAGTAGGGCGCAACATAGGTCGCGTGCCGGGGCACGACCCGCAAAAAACCCAGCCGCTCCAGCTCCTGCAGACCGAGGTGCACGTTCGTCTTGCGCAGACCGTACTGCTCGGCCAGTTCACTCTCCGTCGGCAGCCGGTCGCCCGGTTTGCGCTGCCCGCTGAGGATCTCCTTGAGCATCCGGTCCAGAAACTGTTCTCGTTCCGACCGGTTTTCCGTTTCCTTCTCTTTCGTCATGTTCTCTTTTTCCCCCCGAGACCTCCTGTAGATGCACGCATTGTATTGCATTTTTCGCCCGGTGTAAAGAGAAAATAACAAAATTTTTAAGATTTTCCCATCACTGTACAAAAAACGGGACACTCCGTATCGGAGTGCCCCGTTACCCTTGAAGTATCTAGCTTTTCAGGTGATTATGGGCAGGCTGCGAAACCGACGGCCAGCAGCGTCTGCGCGAGGATGTACGTGAGCATGACGACGAAGTTCTGCTTCGTGGGCTCGGCCTTCTTGACAAAGAGCATGTCGCACAGCGCGCCGTCGGACGCGAGGAAGAACGTCGCGCCGAAAAACGCCACGAGCTTGCCCCACCAGAACGCCGTCAGCAGCGGCAGGATGAGGCTCACGCTCAGCACGCAGAGCATGAGCATATATGCCAGCGACAGCGGACGCAGCGCGCGCGGAATGTTTCTGCGGCTGTTGGCGTACACAAACGCGGCACCGGCGGCGTAGACCGCGCTGATCACGACGATCCAGACCCAGCCGACGCGAATGACATAGTGCGTGTAGATAAAAATCAGGTAGCACACGTGGCCCAGGAAGAACGAGGACGTGCCGAGGACAAAGAACTTTTTCTTGAGCGGCCAGAGCAGAAACAGATCGCCCAGGCAGCCAAACAGCAGGCCGGCGACCACCCAAAGCGACGGCGTGCAGGAAAAGGCGAGGTAGGTCAGCGCGACGACCGGCATCAGCGCGACCTTGGTCGGCTTGCGCAGGTCGTCATCGCCGCGCCAGCAGCTGATGAGGTGCACGATGGCGAGCACCGCCAGGAACACCGGGAATACCCATTTTAATACGATCATCTTATCCCATCCTATCTCCAATCGGAATGTTTTCGGAATCCGTGCAAGTTTACATCTCGTTCATTGACACGGTATTCCGATGCAATTATAATGTATTTGGAAGTTTATCGTCAATGACTATTGGCAATATTTTAATATTTAATATGCTTGAAGGTGTCCGTTCGTGCTTTATTATCTGCTGCTCATTCCCGCCATGCTCAGCACAGCGTGGATTTTTTTTTTATCCCCCGCGCTGAGCTACTGGTGGCTGCTGCCGATCCTGATCGGCTGCTTCGCGGCAGCAAACCTCGTGTACGTGCTGCTGATGTTTATCTGCACGTGGTTTGCGGGGCCGAACAAAATGTATACGCACATCAGCCCGTTTTATCACGCGCTGACCATGGCGCTCGACGGGTGGATTCTCGCGCTCTGCCGCGTGAAGATCCACGTGGAGGGGCTCGAGAAGGTGCCGACGGACACGGAATATCTGTTCGTGAGCAACCACCGCTCGAACTTTGACCCCATGGTGCAGTGGTGGGTGCTGCGGCGCTGGCGGCTCGCGTTCGTGTCCAAGCCGTCGAATATGCGCAAGTTCGTCATCGGCCCGTTCGTGCGTCGGTGCTGCTTCCTGCCGATCGACCGCGAGAACGCGCGCAATGCCCTGACCACGATCAACGCCGCGGCCGACCTCATCCGCGCGCACGAGTGCTCGTTTGCCATCTATCCCGAGGGCACGCGCAGCAAAAGCGGCGAGCTGCTGCCCTGGCACGCCGGCTCACTCAAGATCGCGCAGAAGGCCAATGTCCCCATCGTCGTCGCGACGATCGAGGGCACGGAGCGCATCGCGCACAACGTCCCCTGGCGGCGCTCGCACGTGTATGTGCGCATCCGCGAGATCATCCCGGCCGAGACCGTCAAGGCCACGAAAACGACCGACCTCACCGAGGGCATCCGGAGCAAAATGCTCGCCGAGCTGGGCAAATAATCCTGAAATATCAAGCATTTTCCTCGTCCGCGCACTTGCGGGCGAGGTTTTTTTATACAGGTGAGATAATGTGTCACATTTTTATCAGAAATGTTGAAATTTGTCGAAATACGTCCTATAATACAGGCTGTCCTCAAAGACCACAGACAGGAGGTTTTTTGCAATGACAACCCACAAAAACATAACACGGATCCTTGCGGTCCTGTTGGCCGTACTGCTGTTCGGCCAGCTCGCCGCGTTCCAGATCCCGGCCTTTGCCGCGGACGTCGTGCCGGACGTGCACGACGGTGCGGCCTACATCCCCGACGACGCGGACGTCAATGACCTGCTCAGCCAGACGCTGCTGAGCAACTACAGCGACGTCGGCTGCCAGGAATGGGAGTACCAAGCAACCAGCACGCTGTCCGGCGGCGCGACCAAATGGGTGCCCGTGACCGGCACCACCGCCGGCATCATCCCCGCGCTCACGGCGGGCAAGGCGGGCTTCCCCGCGCTGGATGTGCTCGGCGTGAGCTATCCCGCGCTGGACAGCCAGTCTCCCGCGCAGGACTACGCCGTGCGCCTGAAGGGCACGACGGAGGTCTACACGTTCACGAAGCTGGCACAGCCCGTGGATGCGGACACGGATACCCCGGCCGATACGCCGGCGCAGACCCCGGACACCACCCCGGCTGACACGCCGGAGGAACCGGCCGATGTGCCGGAGACTTCTGGCGAGACCTATCAGGTCAACATCCCCTACACGGCGGACGGCGCCATCGACTTCGGCGCGCTGCGCGCCGCCATCGTCGCCGCCGTGCTGCCCGATGCGGACGCCGCGTCCGTGACCGTGACGCAGCAGCACAAAGGTCTCATCAATACCTATTGGGTCGACCTCGAGGGCGGCTGGGTCGGTATTACGAAGGTCTCTGCCGTCAGTGCGGGCACCTATGAAATGAAGCTCACCGCCAATGGCACGGACACCTTCGTCACCGTGACGCTGAAAGACGCGCGCACGCAGGCGAAGATCGTGCTCAAGGAGGGCGTGTCCGTCACCTACACAAAGGACGCTGCCGCCATGCGCACGCAGATCCTCGACAAGCTCGTCGACTGGTCGCAGACCACCGTGAGCAAGGAAGCCGCGGCCGAGAGCATGGTGCTGGAATACTACGGCACCGGCTACAGCAAGGCCGGGGTCCCGCACAAGGACTGGTACCCGGTCAAGGGCGGCACGGTGAGTTTTGGCATTGACTACACCGCACCGAGCATCGGCGCCGGTGAAAACCAGAAGATCCGCATGAGTTTCCCGAATACGGCAGATTACCGCAAAGGCTCTCAGGAGGGCACGCTCACGGTCGACAAGGCCAATGTGCGCGTCAAGGTGCAGGCGGCCGCCATCTCCGCCGGTGAGACCCTGACCACGCAGCAGTATGTGACCACGAACCCCGAGGACACCTTCAGCATCTTCAAGGTCTACAGCGGCGTGACGAGCGGCCTGTCCGGCATCGTCTACGTGCAGCTCCCGGAGAGTATGGTATCCGAGACCGCGCTGAAAATGCTCGACCCGATCGTCAAGCCCATTCTCGGCAAAACGCTCGCCGAAGCGCTGCAGGACGGCACAACCGTCGGCGAACTGCGTGCATTCCTGAAGAACAATCAAAAACTGCTGGATGGCGCGGCCGATTTTCTGAAGCTCATCGGCGTGGATATCACTGCGTTCACGAAGCTGGTCGACACGCTCAACAGCCTGCCCAGCGTGTTTGACAGCACGCGCGTGGCCTTCGGCTCGCCGAACCGCGCGGGCATGTACCTCGTGACGGCCATCGCCTCGAACCCGAATTACAACCCCGGCGTCGGCACCGGCGTGCTCGTCGTGAAGATGCACACCTCCGGCGCGAGCCTGAGCTGGAACAACAGCGAGACGACCTATGCCGCCAGCGCGCTCAAGGCCGATACCCTCAATGCCACGCTCATGCGCGGTGACAGCGCCGCCGACAATCAGGACGGCGTGCACTACCGCTACATCGGCTTCACGGCCGCGCACAAGCTCTATGTCAGCAGCAAGGCGCCCACCGAGGCCGGCACCTACCGCCAGACCGCCTATATCTTCGGCGGCAACGACATGGCAAAGTCCATCTCCCGCACCGTAACGATCACGGCGGATTAAAACCCAGCAAACTGCAAAAAAGCTCCCGGAGCACGCTCCGGGAGCTTTTTATTATGGACTTAATGGCTGTCGGCCATGCGGTAGCCGACGCCGACCTCCGTGAAGATATACTGCGGCTCGACCGGGTTCGGCTCGATCTTGCGGCGGATGTTCGCCATGTGCACGCGCAGAAGCTTGTTGTCTCCGCCGACGCCGGGGCCCCAGAGCTCCTTCATCATGGACTTGTAGGTGAGCACCTGCCCGGCGTGCCGGCCGAGCAGCGCCACGATCTTGTACTCGTTCGGCGTCAGGTGCGTGTCCTCACCAGCGAGAAAGACGCGGTGCTTGTTGTAGTCGATGCACAGGTCGCCGACGCGGTATTCCCCCGTCATGGCCAGGCCGTCACTCGTGCCGTCGGTGCGCGTGTGGCGCAGCGCCGTGCGGATGCGCGCGAGCAGCTCCACCGTGCCGAAAGGCTTGGTCAGGTAATCGTCTGCGCCCATATCGAGCGCGGCCGCCTTGTCGATCTCCGCGCTGCGGGCCGAGATGATGATGATCGGCATCCGGCTCCAGGTGCGCACGGAGCGGATGATCTCGCTGCCGTCCATATCCGGCAGGCCGAGATCCAGCAGCAGCACATCCGGGCAGTGCGAGGCGATCATCTCCAGCGCGGTCTTACCGTCAGGCGCCAGCAGGATATCATATCCGTGCGAGCGCAGCGCCGCCTGCAGGTACTTGCTGATGCCGGGATCATCCTCGACAATGATGATTTTATCACGGATCATGTGTTCGATTCCTCCTCCGCCGGCAGCCAGAAGCGGAACTCCGCGCCGCCGTCGATCTTGTTTCTTGCATAAATCTCGCCGCCGTGCGCGCGCACGATCGCGCGGCAGACGCTCAGTCCGATGCCCATATGGCGGCTGCGGTCGGACGCCTCCACCGCGCCGAGCGGCAGATAGCCGTCAAAGAGCACACCGAGCAGCTGCGGCGGGATGCCGTCGCCGTTATCGGCCACGGTCAGCCAGATGCGGCGGGCATCTTTGCGGATCTCGATGAAGATCTCCGTCGCCGACGGGCTATGCTTGGCGACGTTCTCCAGCAGGTTGAGCAGCACCTGCTCGATGAGCGTGGCGTCCATCGGCACGAGCAGGATCTCCTCCGGCTTCGAGACCGTGATGGGGATATCGGTCTTGCAATTTTTGCGAAAGCGCCGGATCGCACTGCCGACGATCTCCTCGACGACCTCGTCCGATTTCTCAATCACGACGCCTTCATCGCAAAAGCGCGTAACGGACAGGATGTTCTCCGACAGGTGCAGCAGCCACTGCGCGTTCTGGTGGATCTCCTCGACCATGCCGTGCCCCTCGTCCGTGAGCGTCTCGTTTTCCTCCACGGTCGCGCTCAGGCCCATGATGGCCGTCAGCGGCGTGCGGATATCGTGCGACACGCTGCGCAGGAGATTGGCGCGCATGCGGTCCCGTTCCGCCTCGTAGCGCAGCTGCTCCTGCCGCTTGATCTGCGTCGTGAGCGTGCTCACGAGAATGCTCACGACCAGCATGACCGCAAATGTCAGCGGGTAGCCATCGATCGACATGTTGAATTCGTGAAACGGGTAGGTAAACAGATAGTTCACGCTCACCACACCGACGGCCGACGCCAGAATGCCGGGCCAGTACCCTGTGGTAAAGCGCGAGACGAGCACCACCGCCAGAATGAACACGGAGGTGGCAAACGGGTTGTTGTCGTCATAGCAGGCAGACAGCAGCTCGCACACGCCGACGGCGCAGCCCATGATGAAAATGAACATGATCGTATCGCGCAACCACTGCGGCATGCGCTTCCATGCTTTCTGCATAAGCACCCTTCTTTCCGAACAGCCGTCTCGGCTCCACTGTCAGCATAGCACATTGTCTGTCCAAACGCGACGGTCTTTGCAGCCTCAGGCGCATTCTTTTCCGCCTTCTTAACGGCTGCGCAGCGTTTGGGCCGCTGTTTTCCGGAAACTTAGCGCATAGATTCCTTATAATGAAGTATCTTCACAGATTCCGTCCGGACCCCGGCCGGGACATCGGGGGAAAGGAGGCAGTCACATGATCTTTGCAGCAGTTGGCGGCGGTATGATCATTACCTGCGGCGCGTTTGTGTGGTACATCCTCAAGCGCTGATGCGCGCTACCGCGTCGAGGGAGAAAAAACGGAAAACATAAGTGATGTATCCAGATCTATCACGACAAAGGCCAGCCGGAAGCGGTTTCCGGCTGGCCTTTGTCCTATTTTTTCAGCGAACGATCGCTTTCGTGCACAGCCAGTCGCACCAGTCAAGGTCATACTTGGCGTAGACATGGGTGCTGTCGCCGCTGGCATCGGCACGCAGATTGCCGTTTTCGTCGTCGAAGAGCTCGTTGATGTCGATGTAGAAGATCGTCTTACCGTCGGCGAGGGCGGCGAGCTTTTCATTGAGCTTGTCAATGCGGGGGTTATTGAATGTTGCGTCCGTGCTCGAGCGCGAGGGGCCAACGTGCAGGTTCGCCTCGACGAAGATGATAGCGTCCGGCTGCGCGGCGCGCACGGTGTCGATGAGCGAGGAGAACTTGGCCGTGATGTCGTCGAGGTCGTTGCCGAGCTCGTTGATGCCGAGCATAATGTAGACCTTGCCGAACGTCTTCTGACTCAGCAGCTGCGGCAGTGTGACGGTGCCGACATTTTTCACGGCGATGGCCTTCGTCTGTGCGACGTAGACATTCAGGCCGACGTCGGCAAAATACGTCGCGTTTTTCAGGCTGCCGTATTCGGCGATGCCGACGGTGCGCGAGTCGCCGATGAAAAGCGCGTCGTCAAAATACGAGGCATCCACGGTCGTGAACTGAAGCGGCGTCGGCTCCGGCGTGGGCGTCGGCTCGGCGGTCTCCTCCGGCGCCGCCGTGACGGCCGCGGCCGGCTGCTTGCCGACACTGCTGCGGTCGATCAGGCCGCGGATGAGAAACGGCGCCGCCGCGATGGCGGCCACCAGCAGCAGGATGAGGAAATGTTGCGGTTTGATGCGTTTCATACGTCAGCGCTCCTTAGAATCGGAAGTACATAAAGGGGTCGTTCATGCCCTTGCTCAGGCAGAACAGGCACAGCCAGAACAGCACGGCCAGAATGACCGCCCCGGCCCACGTGCCCTTGAGCCGGCGGTACACATATGCCGGCAGCGACGTCGAGCACACGAGGCCGAGCACGAGGAACACCCCGTAGGTCTTGCCGTACTTGAGAAAATCGAGCGGGTAGGTCGCCGCGTGCGAAAACAGCGGCAGCAGCCGGCCGAAATACGCGCCGAGCTGCCCGAGGTCCGACACGGAGAACACCGCCCACGACAGCGGAATGAGCACGAGCATGTACAGGTGCCCGAGCACCGGCCAGCGGTCGAGATATTTCTTGAGCCAGAGCTTTTCGACTGTGAGGATTCCAAACAGGCCGAGGCCCCAGAGCAGGAAGTTCAGGTGCGCGCCGTGCCAGAGCCCGGTCGCGACCCAGACGACCAGCAGATTAAAAATCATGCGCCTGCGGCTGCAGCGGCTGCCGCCGAGCGGGAAATACAGATACTCGCGGAACCACGTGCCCAGTGTGATGTGCCACCGGCGCCAGAACTCCGTCATGCTCAGCGCGAGGTACGGACAGCGGAAGTTCTCCGGCAGGTGGAAGCCGAGCATCCGGCCGATGCCGATGGCCATGAGCGAATAGCCCCAGAAGTCAAAATAGAGCTGGAACGAGTACGCGAACGCGGCCATCCACGCCAGCGGCGTCGAGAGGCTCTCAAAACCGATCGTGGTCACATCGCTCCAGAGGCCGCCGAGCTGGTTGGCGAGCAGGATTTTGAGCGCCATGCCGAACACGAACAGCTTCAGCCCGTCCACCGCCTGCCGCAGCGATACATCGCGCGCGCCGAACTCCGGCTGCAGCTGCGCATAGCTCGCGATCGGGCCGGAGACGAGCTTCGGGAACATGGTCAGGTATGTGCCGAACGTAAGCAGCGAGCGCTCCGGCGCGACGGTGCCGCGGTAGACATCGATGAGATAGCCGCCGGCGGAAAACGTATAAAAGCTGATGCCGACCGGCAGCGCCCAGCCCAGCAGCGGCACGGCCGCCTTGCCGCCGGACACCCAGCCGAGCACGCCGTTGACGCCGGTGAGCAGGAAGTTGAGATATTTAAATAGGAACAGCCACAGGAAATTGTAGCACAGACCGACGATGAGCCACAGCTTTGCGCGCGGCTTGTCGCGCGTGATGGCAAGACCCAGCCCGTAGTTGACCAGCACAGATGCGGCCAGCAGCGCAAAGTACGCCCACTGACCGTCCAGCCCGATGATATAAAACACACAGCTCCCCACCAGCAGCACGGCATTGCGCGCGCCGGCCGGGCGCGACGGTGTCAGATAATACACCAGCAGAAATGCCGGAAAGAAGCAAAACAAAAACGACAGGCTGCTGAAAACCACGGACCCTATCCTCCTGAACCCTCGACAAACCCGCAAAAACAAAAAATTTCGCATGAAAAGGGTAGCATAAATTTCGGCATTTGTGTGCATTTTCCGACAAAAAAACTGCACAAACTTTCTGCCCGTTATTTGGTGGTTTTCGTGGGTACTGCTGCGCGGGCGGAAACGCGCGGCAGAAAAAGAAAAATCTCCGGCGCTGTGCGTTTCAGCGCCGGAGATGCTTCTCTTTTCTCAACATCCGATGGGCCGGGATGTCTGCATGTCAGCTCAGGAGCACTTCGTCGGACTCGACCTGCGCGCCCGCCACCTCGGCGAACTTTTCAAGCAGGTCCTGCTTCGTGAGCTTCTTTTTCTCCTCACCGGAAATGTCAAGGATGATGTGTCCCTCGTTCATCATGATCAGGCGGTTGCCGTGCACGATGGCGTCTTTCATGTTGTGGGTGATCATCATGGCGGTGAGCTGGTTTTCGCGCACGATGCGGTCCGACAGCTCGAGCACCTTGGCCGCCGTCGCGGGGTCGAGCGCCGCGGTGTGCTCGTCGAGCAGGAGCAGCTTCGGCTTCTGCAGGGAGGCCATGAGCAGCGTCAGCGCCTGGCGCTGGCCGCCGGAGAGCAGGCCGACCTTCGCCGTCATGCGGTCCTCAAGGCCAAGACCGAAGCTCTTGAGCTTCTCATGATATTCCTCGCGCTCCGCCTTCGTGACGCCCCAGCGCAGCGTGCGCTTCTTGCCGCGGCGCGCGGCGAGGGCGAGGTTCTCCTCGATCTGCATGTTCGCGGCCGTGCCCATCATGGGGTCCTGGAACACGCGGCCGATGTACTGCGCGCGGCGGTACTCCGGCATGGCGGTCACGTCCACGCCGTCGAGGATGATGCGCCCGTCGTCCACCGGCCAGACGCCCGCAACGGCGTTGAGCATGGTGGATTTTCCGGCGCCGTTGCCGCCGATGACGGTCACGAAATCGCCCGGATTCAGGTGCAGGGACAATCCGTCGAGCGCCCGCTTTTCGTTGATGGTGCCGGGGTTGAAGGTCTTGGAGATATGGTCTAATGTCAGCATATCACTTACCTCCCTTCTTCAGGCGGTGGAACGAGCTCTTGGCCTGCCCCTTGAGATACGGTACGGCCAGGAACGCGGCCACGATCACGGCGGTGAAGAGCTTGAGATCGTTCGGGTCGAGCTTGAGCCAGAGGATGAGCACCATGACGAGGTAATACACGATGCCGCCAAGGATGACAAAGCTCAGGCGCACGGAGAAGTTGCAGCCCTTGCGGAAGAACGCATCGCACAGCACCTCGCCGATGATGACGGCGGCGAGTCCGATGACGATGGCGCCGCGGCCCATGTTGATGTCGGCAAAGCCCTGGTACTGCGCCATCAGGCCGCCGGAGAGCGCGACCATGCCGTTCGAGAGCGACAGGCCGAGCACCTTCATGGCATTGATGTTGATGCCCTGCGCGCGGCTCATCGACGGGTTGGCGCCCGTGGCGCGGATGGCGCTGCCCTGCTCGGTGCCGAAGTACCAGTAGAGGAGCGCGATGAGCACGGCCGCGAGCAGCAGACCCTTCCAGATCGCACCAGGCACGCTGCGCAGCGTCAGAAACAGGCTGTACTTATCCGGGTTGACCGGGGTGTTGGCCTTCATGCTCATGATGCGCAGGTTGATCGAGTAGAGCGCGAACTGCGTCAGGATGCCGGCGAGGATGGCCGGGATGCCGAGCTTCGTGTGCAGCAGGCCGGTCACGAGACCCGCGAGCAGGCCCGCGACCACGGCGGCCAGCAGCTCCGC
>OLPE01001492.1_pt1 | contig 12618 bp, 13 predicted proteins | sample 1671901 | NCBI WGS metagenome assembly OLPE01 (sample SAMEA3136624, study PRJEB25190) | human gut metagenome | biome: human gut; feature: human-associated habitat; material: faeces | place: Austria | collected 2013 | reverse complement strand
AAATTTATATAAATTTATATAAAAAAATACGGCACAGCTAAAAAACTGCGCCGTATTAAGTAACTGTTATTATTACTTAACGATTTCCTTAAGAGCCTTTGGCTCCTTAGGCTGATGACAGCCATACAATGAAGCTGAACCGCAAGCCTTAACTGCTGTGTTCATGCCAACCTTTGCTGCTGCTTCCATGATTTTTCTTGAAATCTTCTTCATAACAAATTCCTGCCTTTTTATTTTTATTTTCTGTCTAAAGGACTTTACCTTTTGACAAATATATGATAACATATTTTGGAATAAAAATCAAATGATTTTCTTAAAAGAATAATCTTTTTACATCAAATGCGGAATTTAATAATTTATTCATAATTTATTCATATTTTATAAACAAACGCTTAAAACTTTATACATTAATAAAATAATTTTCAAAAAATCTATAATTTCTTTAAGTTTGTTCACAATTTATTCGAATTTATATGTTATAATGGTTTAATAAAGAAATACATAAGTATTATTTGAATTATTATAAATATTATAACGAATGGAGAGCAATATGATAAAAACAGCTATTTGTGATAATAACCTTAATAACGCAATTATAATAAAAAATTCTATTGAACAGTTCTCAAATAAATTTCGTCTGAGATGCGATATAAGCATTTACACCTCCGGAAACGAGCTTATAATTGATCATCATAAATACAAAGCAATATTTATCAATACTAATATCAAAGATAAAAGCGCGGACAATATTGCCAGATACATTCGAATGTCGGGTGAAAAAACAAGGCTTATTTTTATTTCCGACAATGAAAGAACAGCATGCCAAATTATAAAATACCAGCCGTTCGGTTTTATACATAATATCAATCTTCAGTCGGAGCTGACTGAATTGCTGCCCTCTCTTTTTCTTGAGATTAACGGCGAGGACCAGTATTTCACATTTAAATCAGAATCGGGTACAGTAAACCTGAAAATAAAGGATATTAACTACTTTGAAACCTTCGGCCACGTTATTGAAATAAATACAGACAATAAGGTTATTCCTATCAGAACAACTCTAAAGCTTCTGGAGGATAAATTTAAAGGCTTCGGATTTTTCAGAATTCATAAAAGCTATCTGGTTAATGTCAGATCGGTATTTTCAGTCAATCGGCATTACGTTACCCTTAATAACATGAAAACCCTTCCCATCGGAAAAAGCAGAACAGAGGTATTAAATAACATAATCAAATACCGATTTGCTCAGCATAAATCGAGTTCTGCTGATCCGTGTTCAATAAGACTATAAATAATGAGGTTAATAATACAGTATGAACGAATATATAAATATTATCTGGCACCTTATAGAACTTGCAGCCTGTGTTGTTGAATCAATCATGATAACGTCTTTTATGGTGAACATGCTTGGATATAAGGATCCGAAATATAAATTTACAAAATTTATGCTATGCGTAGTTATTTCTGTGATAAATTCAACCGTTGTTTCAACAATTATACCGGTGGATTCTTTTATCGGATCTATGCAGATGATAATATGTCTGATATTTTCCTTGATATTCCTTAACGGACGGATATTCTACAAAATTCTTACATCATTACTGTCAGTATTTTTTGTATTAATTATAAACTCTATTATTTTAACGCTGGTTAGCTGTATTTTTAAAACGCCGATTTACATACTGATATCTTCGTCCGGTATTGTAAGATTATTGATATTAATTTCTACAAAATCCATTTACTTCATTATTACAAAATTTATTATTAAAATCACCAGAAATAAAAAGCTGCATTTTTCAAGAAATGAAAGCAGATATATAATGAGCGTATTTATATTAACGATTGTCGCATGCAATATACTTTTTGAGGTTATTTCATCAGTAAAATATTCAACGCCGTTTTCATTAACCGCTATCGCGGTATTAGTTTCAATAAACGTTTTAAATTATTTAATAATACATAAATGTCATCAGATAAATATAAATAAGGCAAAGATAAACCGTATAGCTCAGGAAATAATAAGGCATGAGGAACAGATAAACCAGTTATCTGCCGGTTCACTGAAAACAAATAGAAAAAGTCAGGAAACCTCTGAAAAGAACGAATGCAATAATTTTGAAAATCCTGCTTTTACTAATTATAAAAGTCTGAACACTATTATCAACAATGCGGTAAAGGACTGCCGTGAAAAAAATATTTCAGTTAATTGCAGTATTTCGCCGTATATAGAAAACTTTCCGGAAAACGAGATAATTTCAATAATTTCAAATACCCTTAAAGAATCTATAAGCGCATCAAGAAGCAGCAGCTTTCAGCCGACGATAGATCTCGAAATACTGAATAATAAAAATTATCTCAGCATTATTATTTCTCACTATCTCAAAACTGCTGATATTTATCTTACGGACGATATATCAGAAGATGAAATTACGGTTCCTTTTAACCCTTATCATAATAAAAAAATTTCAAATATAATGGATAAATATAACGGAATTATACTTTTTAATAAAAACAGAAATAAGATCATTACAAATATATGGCTTGATTTTTCAAAGGCGTCCCTTATCAAATGATATAAACTCCCGCCTTACTGCTGAAGCAAGATAAAGAGATCCGCATATTAAAACCGCAGCGTTTCTTTCTTCTGCAACGCCGACCGCCCTTTCAATCGCATTCTTATAATCCATTGCTTCACACGGGCATGTAAAATAATCTTTAAGCTCTGCCGACGGTATGTTATTATCAATATAACCGTCAGCGCATATTGCGGCATCAAGAATACCGGACAGCCGCTCTGCCGCATATTTTACGTCTTTACCTCTAACCATTCCCACAATACCAATAACCTTGCAGTCCAGCTCATTTAATATTTCTATAAGAGAATCAATACCAGACATATTATGTCCGCCGTCGGCAATGACAGGCGGATTTTTGCTTATCAGTTCTATTCTGAGCTTAACCTTAGCTTTTTTTATTCCGTCCCTTATATTTTTATCTGAAAGATCAAAGACGCCCTTCCTTAACAATTCGGCGGCTTCAATTGCAGTTAAGGCATTATTAATTTGGTGCTTTCCGCACATTCTGATCTGAAATTCTTTTCCCTTATATATAAATCTGCTGCCTAAAATATTTGAATCTAAACAAATGCAGTCAGCAGTATCCGGTATAATCAGCAAACTATGGCTTTTCTCGGCTTTTAATTTTACAATTTCCAATGCTTCAGACGTATTGTCAGACGCTAAAATAACGGGGCAGCCCTTTTTTATTATACCTGCTTTCTGTATAGCTATTTCCCCTATAGTGTTTCCCAGAATCTGAGTGTGATCCAAGGAAACGGAGGTTATTACAGACAATAAAGGATCGTCGATTATATTTGTAGCGTCAAGCAATCCGCCTATTCCCGCTTCAAGAAATACAATATCGCATTTTTCCTCTAAAAAATAAATCAGCGCAATAGCAAATGTTATTTCAAATTGTGAATAGCATTCTCCTGATACTGCTTCTTTCACCCTGACGCATATCTCTCCAAGTCTTTCGTCAGATATATTTTCTCCATTTATTCTAATTCTGTCATTATATTTTTCAATATAAGGAGATGTAAACTGGCCCGTTTTATACCCTGCCTGAATAAAAATATCCGACAGATATTCAAGTGTCGATCCCTTACCGTTAGTACCTGCTATATGAACAAATTTAAGCATTTTATGAGGATTTCCAAGTCTTTTTAGCAAATCAGAGATTCTTGACAAATCATTAACCCTTTTTCCCGAATGGCTAAAGCCTTGAACATAGCTTACAGCGTTGAATGACATAATAATTCTCCCAAATAGTTTTTTGTTTATTATAGCACTCAAGGCACAATTTGTCCATATTGTCACCCATATATTAAATCAAGGTTGACAATACAGCTAGCCTGTGATATAATCAATAAAAAAGTAAAACGGAGGTTTTTCATGGAAACAATCAAGGAAAAAAAAACAATTAAAACAACAGATATGGTCTTATGCGCAATGTTTGCCGCGCTTATTGCTGTAGGAGCGTTTATACGAATACCTATACCATACGTACCGTTTACTTTGCAGCTATTCTTTACAACACTTGCCGGACTGCTTCTGGGACCAAAGCTTGGAGCTGCCAGTTCTCTTGTTTATATGATTACAGGTCTTATAGGAATACCTATTTTTACTGAAGGCGGAGGTCCCGGATATATTTTTAAGCCCAGCTTCGGATATATAATAGGCTTTGTAATTGGCTCGTTTGTAACCGGAATGATTGCGTCAAAGACTGCAAGACCGTCGTTTAAAAGGCTTTTAACAGCTTCCTTAGCAGGACTTGTTATAGTATATGCAATAGGAATGATTTACTGCTTTCTTATTACCAATTTTTATCTTGGAACTGATATGAGTGTAAAAACAGTGTTTTTATACTGCTTTCTATTTATCATTCCCGGCGATCTCGCCTTAACATTTTTGGCGTCATTTTTATCACAAAGACTAATACCCATTCTTAACAGAGAAAGAGAGAAAAAATGAGCAATATTAATAATTTAAAGGAAAAGGTTTTATCAGGAATAAATATTTCCAAACAGGAAGCTATGACTTTGTGGAACAGCGATTATAATGAGCTTTGCAGCAGCGCTGATGAAATCAGACGACATTTCTGTGAAAACCGATTTGACATATGCACAATAATCAATGGAAAAAGCGGAAAATGTACTGAAAATTGCAAATTCTGCGCTCAATCCTCATTTTATCATACTCACGCAGACGAATATCCTCTGCTTGATACCGAAAGCATAGTAAATGAAGCCGTAAGCAACTCAGAGCAGGGAATTCTACGATTTTCAATTGTCACCTCAGGAAAAAGGCTCTCGGATTTAGAAGTTAATAAAATGTGTGAAACTATAAGAGAAATACATAAAAAAACAAATATTTCCGTCTGTGTTTCATTCGGATTGCTTAATGAAGAACAATATAAAAAATTAAAAAATGCAGGAGTATCGAGAGTTCATAATAATCTTGAAACTTCAGAAAATTATTTTAAAAACGTCTGTACTTCTCATACGTTTGAGGATAAGATACATGCTGTCAAAGCGGCACAAAATGCCGGACTAAGCGTATGCAGCGGAGGAATAATGGGACTTGGTGAAACTGACGAGGACAGAACTGATATGGCTTTTACATTGCGTGAGCTTGGTATCAAGTCTGTTCCTATCAATATGCTAAATCCTATTCCCGGTACGCCGTTTGAAAATAATCAAAAATTGACCGAAAAGGATATGTGCCGTATCTGTGCAGTTTACCGTTTTATACTTCCGGACGCGTCAATACGTCTTGCAGGAGGAAGAGGTCTTATGGAAAGTAAAGGAAAAGGATGCTTTAAATCCGGAGCAAACTCAGCCATTTCAGGAAATATGCTGACTACATCGGGAATAACAATTAAAACTGATATGAAGCTTCTGAAGGAACTGAATTATAGGACGGCGCTTTGCAATGAGTAAAGGAATATTTGTAACAGCTACAGGAACGGACATTGGCAAAACCTATGTTACCGCTCTTATTATCAAAAAGCTTAGGGAATACGGGATAAACGCAGGTTACTACAAAGCGGCGCTGAGCGGGGCGGAAACTATTAAAGAAAGCGACGCAGGCTATGTAAACCAAACAGCCAAAATAAACCAGAACCAAGAATCTCTTATATCTTATTTATATAAGTCTCCCCTTTCTCCCCACCTTGCTTCACAAATTGAAGGAAATCCTGTGGATTTAAATAAAATAAAGGACGACTTTAAGTCTGTTTGTCATAAATATGATTATGTTACAGTCGAAGGAAGCGGAGGTATTATATGTCCTATACGATGGGATAACAGCGAGCATATTTTACTGGAAGATATAATAAAGACCTTAAAGCTGAACACAATCATTATTGCCGACAGCGGTCTGGGAACAATTAATGCCACTGTTCTGACAACAGAATACCTTAAATCTAGAAATATAGGAATTAAGGGAATTATTTTAAATCATTATACAGGAAATCATATGCAAAAAAACAATATGGACATGATTCAGGAACTAACGGGCGTTCCGGTTATTGAATGCGTAGCTCCGAACGATAAAAATATAAATATAAGCAAAAATGCTCTTGAAACGATTTATGAACAAATATAATTACTAAAAACCTTGCCGCTTTATTTTATATATCGGCAGAACGGAGATTAATATGACTCTTGAAGAAAAAGACTTGAAATATATCTGGCACCCCTGCTCACAGATGAAGGATTATGAAGAGCTTCCGCCGATTGTTATAGATCACGGAAAAGGCGTTTATCTTTACGACAAAAGCGGAAAGAAATATATAGATATTGTAAGCTCATGGTGGTGTAATCTTTTAGGGCACTGTAATCCTGATATAAATCAAGGAATTAAGGAACAGCTTGATAAACTCGAACATGTAATTTTTGCAAATTTTACACATGAGGGAGCAATCAGCTTATGCGAGCAGCTATCAGATGTAATTCCACCAGGATTAAGTAAATTCAACTTTTCTGACAACGGCTCGGCCGCTGTTGAATGCTCTTTAAAAATGGCATTCCAATATCAGTATCAGACCGGTCATCCGGAAAAAACGCGATTTATGTGTCTTTCAGACGGCTATCACGGTGAAACCATCGGCGCTCTTTCAGTGGGAACGCTTGATTTATACGCAAAAATATATCAGCCTATGCTTTTGAATACTATTCGAATTCAAGCGCCTGATTGTTACCGTTGTCCTTTTGAAAAATCTCGTGATAACTGCAAATGTGAATGCTTTAAATATGCTGAAGACGCATTTGAACAATATGCTGATGAAACATGCGCAATGATAGTTGAACCGCTTTTACAGGGAAGCGCGGGAATGAAGATATATCCGCCTTTATATCTTAAAAAGCTGCGCGCGCTATGCGATAAATACAATGTTCTTTTGATAGCCGATGAAATTGCAACCGGTTTCGGCAGGACGGGAAAAATGTTCGCCTTTGAACATGCGGGAGTATCTCCGGATATAATGTGCATATCAAAGGGACTGACTGGCGGATATATGCCAATGGCAATTACAATTACAACAGATAACATTTATAACGCATTTTATGATGATTACAGCTCTGGCAAGGCATTTATGCACAGTCATACCTACAGTGGCAATCCTTTAGGCTGTGCCGCTGCGCTTTCTGTATTGAAAATTTTCCGTGAACAGCCGATACTTAAAAATGCTTCAAAAACTGCACGATACTTAAACAGCAGACTTAATGAGAAGCTTGGAAATCACAAAAACATCGGTGAAATACGTTCAATCGGGCTTATTAATGCAATAGAATTGGTTACTGACAAAAAATATAAAACTCCTTTTGACAGCTCGCTCAGAATTGGTTATCAGATTTATAAGGAAGCATTAAAGCTGGGGCTTATTCTACGTCCCTTAGGCAATGTTCTATACTTTAATCCACCTCTGAACATAAGTAAAGACGAAATTGACCATTCAATAGAAATATGTCTACAGTCTATTATAAAGTCCCTGTAATTACTTACAGGGACTTAACAAGGGAAACTGGAAGAAGAGTGAGATAAATAATTCAGTTCTCTTGTCGTCAAATTTATAATGTCTGCTATTTGTGAGAGCAGATCTACTAATATGCGATTCAAGTAAAATGTAAATTATATATATAGATATACAAAAACATTATTCGACAAAATTTATATTGCCTTATTTCTATACTTTTATTATACAACTTTTATATTGATTTTTCAATATAAAACATCATTTTTAATTGTAAACTTTTTGTGAACAACCTGCCAATCCCTGTTAATGTAATCAAGCGATTTCTATTTATAGTCTTTTATTCAGCTTTTGACTCTTCCATAATAATTCTTGCAATTTCAATCGCGTCATAAAGATCCGTTACTCCATCGCGGTTTATGTCCGCAAGAAGTTTTGTGTCCTCGTCAAATTCAGATATATCCATTATATATTTTGAAATCTCTATCGCGTCATATAAATCTACCTTATCGTCGTTTGTCGCGTCACCCCAAATTGGCTCAACATTATATAAGCCGTTTGACATGGTATCAGATACAGGCATAATCCATGCAACGTCTACTTTATCAAAATTTTCATCCTCCGCATAATTCATTTCAATTTTATCAAATATTTTATTCAATTCTTCGTATAAAGACCATAAATTTTCTGTATATTTATCATGTTCAAAGGACACTTCATAACGAATATAACTCGTTGGATAGTAAGCACTATTTCCTATCTCAACCGATTCTATTTGAAATTCTGATTCTGCAAACTCTGAAAATCCATATAAACTTTTATCTACATCTATGGGTTCACGTTCGCGAACTTCATTATCAGTTGGATTATTGCACTTAATAATGATATCAACTGAATCTGTTGATACAGCCATTTCCGCATTATTTATATGAGTTTCATAAAAGATTTCAGCAGTTTCTACTATTCCTCTTATTTTCCAAAGTTTAATCAATTCAACCGCTTTTTCTTCCGTTAAATCTTCACCATTTATAATATAAGTACAGTCGCTGCCTACAGGAGTTGTTATCGAACCTCCCATATAAATCCCGTTAGCAAATGATCCGCCTAATCCAACAAATCCAATATTAGAAGTATATGCTGATATTTCTGCATTTTCAATATCAAGTTCTTCTGCTGTCGGCGCTTCTCCATTCGGCATTGTTACAATAATACCTTTATACTCAGTTCTGACTGTTTGCTTTACCGGATAATTTTTATGCATTGTTGAAACAACACCATATTCTTGCACTATAATAGACTCAGTCATACCGGCAGAAACAGACATTGCTCCGATTGACGCTATCATAACTACCGATGATATCAATGCTAACAGCTTTTTTGCTTTTACCATAATAAAATCCTCCTTAATCAAAGATAATTATTGGAATATGCAAATTGCATTATTTCTGGTCGTATTCTTGTACCAGTTGTATCATCATAAATTCCATAACCTCCTGATACAATAGAGATAGCTGTTCTATATTTTTTTATATTATATTCCTCATTAGAAGTATCTTCTACACCAAATACACTTTCAACATATATAGGACCTCCACTTGAATTTTTATAGCTATATAAATCAATAAAATAATACATTAAATCGTTTGCTTCATATTGACGATTATTAAGATTAGATATTTTTAAATCTCTACCTAAATAGCCTAAACAATGAATTGGTACATCTTTATTTTTTAAAGAATCTGTACCCATACCTAATATATATCTGCCATATTGACTTAAATCTTCACTAACCGTCAAAATAGCATAATCATAATCAGGTGTGTTGTTTGAAGGTAATAATCCATTTTCATGATCTATATAATTTTGAGGAACATGTACAGAAACAACTTCTAACTCAGTCGATTGACTTGTGTATGGATTCGAATCCGGTATTGTCACTTGTATAGAATACCCAAAATATTTTCCATTTTCCGCATCCTTTGAATAAACCAAATGTGCGGCCGTCATTATTTCATGATCGCCAATTATAAAACCAGTGCCACTGTACAAATAATATCCATAATAATGCAAAGCAACAACCGCAGTATCCAAATCAGCATTAGGTCTTGGATCTACATAATCGCTCATTGATCTTGCCGTCATAGCGGTTATATTCTGATCAACGGGAATTTCCGGAAGATTATAAGTTTCCTGTGTTCCTGTTGCATATGTATATTTTACATAATCCGTACCTCCGGTTGCGCCGACGCTCGTCATGCTGTCATATCCGCTCATCACCAAGGTAAAACACATTACCAAAAATACCGCCGCTGCCGACAGCTTATTTTTATATTTAACCATAATTGTTTATCCTCCTTTTACTGCATTGTAATTGTAACATCTCCAACCATTGCTACGTACGCCATAATTGACATATAATCCAAATGATCTACTACCCCGTTATTATTTACATCAAGCGCCGTATTATCAGACGCTTTGGAATTTCCCGATAAAGCCATGCTAATGGCTACCGCATCAGCGATATTTACACGTCCGTCATTATTCACGTCATAACCTTCCGGAGCAACTGCAGATACATTCATGGACGATACCGCCATAATTGCCGCAGCCGATATTGACGCGAAAATTCTTTTACACTTCATAACATCTCATCCTTTCTTAAACCAATCGTCCAGTTATTCCTTCTATTATTATTATATAATAAGAATCAAAAAAATACCATTAGCATTTTTACCAAATATATCCATAGTAATTTGTTACATTTAATAATTTATGAACTACATATGAAGATTTTGTTGACAGACTATTAATATGTAAAAACTATAAACCAATCAAGAAATAACCTTTGTTTTAAAAACATCTTGAAAAATAAAGCAAAAGTTGTTATACTATAATAAGTATTTTACAGCAAGGAGGTTTGAGCTGATGAACGAATCATATAGTTATCTGATAAAGTTTTTGTTTATGTTTCTTGCGATACTGGCTTTAATTTTCATTTTATCGCTTTTAACTCCGAAAATGGCGGCTTTCGTCGATAAAGTAATAGCCAAGCTCTTTAAAAAGAGTCCCGAAAGGGTGGACGATGATATATATAAGGTCAGGAGCATATACGACGCTCCGCCGAAGGACGAAAAGAATGAAAAAAATTCTGATAATCTAAATTCAAATAATAACGGAGATGTTAAAAATGGCTAAGAATAACGGAAAAATGGTCGAGGCTATAACGCCTATGGACGAAGACTTTGCTAAGTGGTATACGGACATTGTAAAGAAAGCGGAGCTTATTGAATATACCAGCGTTAAGGGCTGTATGGTAATCCGCCCTTACGGTTATGCGATCTGGGAAAACATTCAGAGCATTCTCGACAGAATGTTCAAGGAAACCGGTCACGAAAACGTCTGCATGCCTATGTTTATACCGGAAAGTCTGCTGCAAAAGGAAAAGGATCATGTTGAGGGCTTTGCGCCGGAGGTTGCATGGGTGACGCACGGCGGCAGCGAAAAGCTTGAGGACAGGCTATGCGTCAGACCGACGTCAGAAACGCTTTTCTGCGAGCATTATTCAAATATAATTCACTCATACCGCGACCTGCCTAAGCTTTATAACCAGTGGGTAAGCGTTGTAAGATGGGAAAAAACTACAAGACCGTTCCTGCGCTCAAGGGAATTCCTCTGGCAGGAGGGACATACAATACACGCAACCGCTCGGGAAGCGGTTGAAGAAACCGAACGAATGCTCAATGTCTACGCCGATTTCTGCGAGAATTATCTTGCTATGCCGGTTGTCAAGGGCCGAAAGACCGACAGCGACAAATTTGCCGGAGCCGAAGCGACCTACGCCATAGAGGCGCTGATGCACGACGGTAAAGCGCTCCAGGCCGGAACCTCTCATTATTTCGGCGACGGCTTTGCAAAAGCGTTCGACATACAGTATACCGACAAGGAAAACAAGAAGGTTTATCCTCATCAGACAAGCTGGGGCGTTACAACCCGCCTTATCGGCGCTATAATCATGACTCACGGAGACGACAGCGGTCTTGTTCTTCCGCCTGCAATCGCGCCCGTACAGGCGGTAATAGTGCCTGTGGCTATGCATAAGGGGGGCGTCCTGGAAAAGGCGAAGGAGCTTTATAATAAGCTGATTTCCTGCGGAGTCCGCACAAAGCTTGACGATACCGACAATTCCCCCGGCTGGAAATTTGCCGAATATGAAATGAAAGGAGTCCCCGTAAGAATCGAAATCGGCCCTAAGGATATCGAAAATAATCAGTGTGTGGTCGTAACCCGTCACAACAGGGAAAAAACCGTTGTTTCACTTGAAAACATGCTCGAAGTATTTTCCGGTACCGTTATGGATAAGCTCAAGGAAGTTCACGACGGTATATACGACAAAGCGTTGGAAAACAGGAAAAACAAAACCTATTCCTGCAAGTCCATTGAGGAGATAACGAAGGCTCTCAATGAAAACGGCGACGGCTTTATTAAAGCGATGTGGTGCGGAGACGAGGCCTGCGAGGAAAAAATAAAAGAAGAGACCGGCGTAGGATCTCGCTGCATACCGTTTGAGCAGGAAAAGATTTCAGATAAATGCGTTTGCTGCGGCCGACCTGCGGATAAAATGGTTTACTGGGGCAAAGCATACTAAAATAAAAACGGAGGTATTGGCAGATACCTCCGTTTTTTTTCAGCTTTTTAAAAGCTGAGCAAAAATGTTTCTGCTTTTAGAAAAAAGCATAGCAAAATTATTTTTCATTTCTTTGCTCGCAAGGTTTAGCTTTTAGAAAAAGCTTGGGAAAAGTTATTTTTCATTTCTTTGTTCGCACAAAGAAACGAAACAAAGAAATGCGCCGGCTCATTCGCCGCCGGACCGCTTATGCCGCATAAAGCGGCAAATTTTATACATGAATTTACAAATATAACTGTTTTCTCACCCATTAAAAGCTTACATATCTTGGATGGAATATTCTCCCATATTTTATAAGAATGTGGTTTAAGTGAATTTTTAAAGTAATTATTCAATGCCAATAAAAAAGTAATATATATCAACATCTAACGCTCTGGAAATATCAAATAGAGAATCTAAGTAAA
>OLPE01001491.1_pt1 | contig 12650 bp, 9 predicted proteins | sample 1671901 | NCBI WGS metagenome assembly OLPE01 (sample SAMEA3136624, study PRJEB25190) | human gut metagenome | biome: human gut; feature: human-associated habitat; material: faeces | place: Austria | collected 2013 | reverse complement strand
GGGAGTAAATTCCACCACCAAATGTGGTGGTGGAATTTAAAATTTCATTTTTGGCGTAGAAAACAAGGTACAATCAGTTGTTGTATTGTGTCGATGGTAGGCGTATAATAGTTTAATAGATGTAGAACATTACTTAAAAGTACGATTAATGAATGATTTGAGTGATAATCCGAAAGAAGACGGGTATAATATAGTAAGGCTATTTCTGCAGTACCATCCAAATGCAGAGGCGGATATTCAGAGTAAAGCAGATAAATACTCATTTTGTTCGGATTTGGCAGAGAAGCATTTGGATGAGTATAAAGAGCCGAAGAAATTAGCTGTATGGAATATTGTTGAATTGTTCTCTTTTGGAAATTTTATGGAATTGTACGAATTGTATTACCAAATGTATCCATCATTCAACTATTCTGATTATTTAAAATCTATCAAGTTTATAAGAAATGCGGCAGCACATAATAATTGTATTCTAAGTACGCTAAGGAAACCTAATAGTCTTAAAAAGTTCAGTAAAACAAAAAAGCTGGCAAATATACTCGGAAAGATACCTGAATTTCGGGAGTTGGATAACAGGGATGCTATGATGAAAAATCCGGTTATTCATGACTTTGTAACATTACTTTTTGTGTATAACGATGTTATGAAGGTATCGGCAACAAAAAAAGCCAGAAATAGAAAAATGGAAGAAATTTGTCATCTATTTTGTGATGAGGATGGAAGAATAAAAATCCTAAGCATACAAATTTTTTGCAGTAGATGGTTGACAAGAGTGTTGGGAAAGAGTAGAATACCTTTCATAGAACAAAAATCGTTAGAGGTTTTTACTAGGGCGGTGCGTGCACTAAACTAGATTTGAGCTTATTGAATAAAAAGGTTCACTAGAGAATATTGTGTGTGTTCTGGTGAGCCTTTTTAGTATTTTACCATAATTATTAGTATTTTGAGTAATTGCATATGTTTACTGTAGGGGTAGCCGTGCTAGGCTATTTCCAAGCCGGAAGGCTCTGATTTTCCAGATAATGATTTTGGAGAGTCAGGGCCTTTCTTCGTGCTGAAAAGCACGGCTACGGGTGCCTGCTGTCAACATATGAGAGAACTTTTGGTCAAGTTGGCCAAAGAAATCGCATAGACACAGGAGCTGTGGTATACTGTGTCTATGCGAATTTATAACAGTCTTAGGACAATGTATTGGAGGTAATGCAATGGAATTTGAACTGCTTGCAGATAGTATTAAGCAAATAAATGATAAAGCAAGTTCAGCAGCAAAAAGTGCTGTAAATCAGCTGTAAATCAGCTCATGACATTGCGCAATTGGGCGATTGGTTATTATATAGTTGAATATGAACAAGATGGCAGCGACAGAGCAGAATATGGTTCTCATCTTTTGAAAAATCTGGAAAAGCAAATTGATCAAAAAGGAATGAATTATACGCTTTTTAAGGCTTGTAGACAGTTTTATAAAGTATATCCTCAAATTGGTTCGACAGTGTCGAGCGAATTTAAATTACCAGATTTTGGAAAAAGTTCGACAGTGTCGAACGAATTTGTAACAGATCCAGATGTTTTAGTTAATAACTTGTCTTTTTCACATATTCGAGAAATTATGGTATTAAATGATGCGTTTGAACGATTTTTTTACGAAACAGAGTGTATGAAATGCAACTGGAATGTAAGAAAACTCCGCAGACAGATAAAAACTAACCTTTATGTAAGAGCTGGTATCATAAAATACACATAACGATTCAGAACCCCATCTTGATTCCGCTTACGCTGCATCTCGATGTTGCTTCTCGCTATATGAAATTCCACAAAAATAGCTCATTCATGTAACCATGATTCGCAATTTTTCTTCCATTTCGCATGGCTCTGAATCGTCAAAAACTCGCAAATAATTTGAAAGCAGGGAGTTCTTTCATGAACATTACTTCAAAATACCGCTCTCTTTCGATTCAGGCACGGGCGGCAGCGGTAGCCAACGTAGTGCTGAACTTTATTTTTATCCGTATTTTCGGTTATGTTGCAGCCGGTTACACGACGCTGGCATGCTATATTCTGTATTCGGTTGGACACTATGTGGTGAGCAAACGGATTCTGGTGGCAGAAGGCATTGAGGAAAACCTGATGGATGCCGGATTTCTGCTGGCATGTTCCGCATTTCTGATTGGAGTAAGCGTAATCTGCAATCTGCTGTTCCCATACAGGATCCTGCGGTATGCGATTCTGTTCGCAAGTGCAGGCCTGGTGTTCTGGAAACGGGAACTGTTGATGAATACGATGGCAGACATCCGCAAAAAGTAAATCAAAAGAAGAAAGAAAAGGAAAATTTACATGAGTACCAGTATTTCAATAAAAGAATTAAAAGAACTCGATCCGTCGAGCTATCAGATCGTGGATATCCGCGACGCAGTAGAGATTTCCCACGGAGCCATTCCGGGGGCGCTTGCGATGAAGACAGAAGAAATTGAGACCAGCGATGCGATTGATCGGACGAAAAAGATGATCATCTGCTGCAGCCGTGGCCGGTTCAGTGTGGCAGCCGCAGAAGAAGCAGGACAGGAAAAAGAAGTTCATTCATGTACAGAAAAATAGAAGAAACGCCGGCGCGGAAGATTTTCAGCCATCTGGACACCTACAACCGGTATGAGAAAGGCATTCGTGAGATCCCGTTGGACTCGCTGATGCTGCTGGCAAAGACGTACGACTGCAGTCTCGATTACCTCGCAGGTATTTCCGACCAGCCGCGAAAATATGGAAAATAATGCCAGAAACCGTACCGCTTCTGAAAAAATACGGTTACAGGCAGCCTGAAAGAGAAAAGAGGCTGTCGCACGAATAGCAAATTTCGGCATCCCCAGTAATAATTGAAAGGATCCCAGCATCATATCGAGCGATTCATCCGGTATAAGATCCCCTTTTCACTCAGGATATTTTCATAGGATTCTTGACGCTTCTCTAAGAAACTTTTGGAGATGTACAGACGTTTATTCCCTTTAGCACGGGAACATCGTTCTTTATACGGACAGCCTGTAGGTACTCTTGGTTCAGTAGGGTGACCGCCTCCTGTATTTTCAGAAACATATTTTCTTCCCATTCGTTCCAAGCGACGTACCATCTGATAAAACAGGGCTTCGCAGGTGTCTGCCAAAAATCCAGTACGGAACCTTGCAATCGTGCTGTGATCCGGTGCTTTCTGACCAGCAAGCAGCTACATAAAGTTAATATCACGTTTACAAGCGGTTTCAATCTTTCTGCAAGAATAAATATTTTGGGAATAAGCATAGGTCAGGATCTTGAACATGGTCTTTGGGTCCACTGCCGGATTTATGCCTTTGGTAGAGTACGCCTGATACAGTAAACTGTAATCTAAATCCTCCAATTCGTGGCTCAGCAGTCGGACAGAATCATCATCAGGAACCAGACCTTCCAAATTTAATGGCAAAACCAGTTGATAAGGCTCGCCGAATTCGGTATAATTTTTATGGTATTTTATGTATTTGGTCATACTTAATTATACCATGGATTGCGGGCTCTTCGGAGTCCGTTTTCTGCTTTTGGACATAAAAATGGAGCTATTGCTCCATAGATGATTACTCATCTATTTTGCAACAGCCCACTTGACTTCTCTTAATTGTGCACATCACCTGAAGCATCTGATTGCAAAATTTCTACAGAATGGATTGCATGAGTAAGATATGCATCCGGTGCAATACAGGATTCAAACTCCCAAACGGTATCGTAAAAGGCCGAAAAAATTCGATTCAAACTAATTTTGTTCGGAATACAGATATTGTAATACGGTGTATTTCTCCTAAAACGCAAATAAGAAAACTCATCTGCAAAAAACAGTGTCGGTCTTGGGATATGCTGGTAATCAGACAGCAAACCATTCGGCAAAATCTTAATCTGAAGCGCATTTGAAATTTCATGCAGATGTTTCATATGCTTAAAAAAATGAAGACGCTGTTCCGGCGAAAGCTGAATTCGATAACCATAGAAATCCAATTCGCCAGTAACTGTAAAATCTGTAAATGCAGAAGCATAAATCAGTGCTCTTATCGGTGTAACAGCAAGTATCTGCGATACCAGAGAATGCATTTTTTGAAGTACAGGTCTGTATGTCTTTCCTATAAAAGAGCCATACTTATCAAGCAGCTCATTATGTAAATCAGTTGGAAGAAAATGTTCTGTAAAATGTCCAAGCAGACAAGAAGAATTCCGGGCAAACAGTGAATGCTCATATTCGTAAGTACGAATCATTTCAGGAATAGATGTCCGTCGAATAAGCAATGTTTCTTTGCTGCAAAGTAATTTTAATTTGTAATAAAGTTCCGTTGAAAGAGACGAATCTTCAATTGTTGTAACAGCAAGACAATGGTTCTGATCAACTAACATACCTGAAAGCGAATAAATATCTTTAATCGCAAAAACCATTTTTTTCTGTGCCTGTGTTCCGCAATAAAGATTAAAATCAATATTCGAAAGATTTGAAAGCAAATTCATCAGGAAACCAGCCGTATAAACCGGATTATCTGAAGACGATTCCAAATCAATCATTAAAGAAAAATGAACTCCTGGAAGCACAAGTCCTCTGTCATTGTGCATGCTGTTAAATTCAGCAATTAAAAGCTGATAATTCGTGTCTACATTCAGAATATCTACCATAGCATAAATATTTAGCGACTGTACTTTACGGAGTGATGGATGTTTCATTTTAAAGATAAACTGATCCAGTGTAAGTTCCGGATAATATGAAATTTTAGTAGCCACTTTAGAACCAGTTGTTACCTGAAGTTCTTTTACATATGTATATTCAGATTCGAGATGATCGTAAATCGCTTTCTGAAGATTCGAAACGTCAGAAATTTGATATTCTTCTAAAAAAGTGTCCCGGTTATCATCAGTCAGAGCCTCAACAATACACTGGCTGATATTCTGCAAAATAATTTCGTGATTTTTTTCTGTTGGAAGTGATTTTCCACTAATCCATTTGCTTATATAAGATTCATCATACTGCACAGCTTTGGCAAGTACATAATTTTTTAAATTGGCCATAGATGTCAGATGCTCTAACAGAACACTGAATCTGTTTTTTTCTTTCATAATAATCAAAAGCCCCTCTCTTCTATTATAATTTTAGTGTACTGCATACAAAATAAGAAAACAAGAACATTTATACAAAAAATTTCCTATTGAATGAAATCCTGAAAAAAATGAATTAGTTGATTTGTTTGATTCAATATGCCAAATTCACCACTTCTATTGAAAAGGAAAAATATCCATGATAGAATACGAATCGTCATTATAAAACAAATAAATAATCGGAAAAGGAAGTAAATAATTATGGAAAATACAGGAGCAACATTAACTGGAAAAGCGAGCGTTGATAAACCATGGTTACAGTTTTATCCAGAAGCACTGCGCAACGTTGAAGTGCCAACAATAACTGTTGAAACGTTTTTAAGAGCAAAAAATCCAGACGAAAATAAAATTGCATTTGAATATTACGGAAACAAAATTACATGGAAAGAATTCTGGGGAGAAGTTGATAAAGCAGCAAAATCTTTAAAGATACTTGGATTTGGTGAAGGAAACAGAATTCCTGTATTTCTGCAAAGTGTTCCGGCACATTTTATCCTTCTGATCGCAGCAGAAAGAATCGGAGCTGCAATTATCTGCAGAGATGACATTCCAGAAGAATTATGTTTTGCAATCAGAAAATCAAAATCAGAGACAGCATTTGTCATGGATTATACATCAAAGTCAGATGAAGATCTGTTCCGTGCAACGACACCAATGAAGCGTGTAATTAAGGTTTCTCCATATGATTATGCAGATAGAAAATCTGTCCCGGACTATGTTGAAAAAGAAATTGCATCCAGATATACCGGTGCGATAGAGACAACAGAAGGAGATCTTACATGGGACGAGTTCCTGGCACTTGGGAAAGATTATACAGAAGACTATATGGCACAAGAAGATGTGAACAGACCAGTATTTGGCGCATATACAAGCGGATCCACAGGAATCTCTAAATTAGTTATTCATTCTTCTTCTAATATAGTAGCAACTGCATTCCAGATGTCCATCTTTATTCCGCCGTCAGATGTACCGGAAAAATGGTGGCTGCCAATCTTACCACCTGCACTGATTGCAGTAACTGTATCAATGGCAATCTTCCCATTGTCAGCAGGACTGATTATGGTACTTGATCCATTCTGTCCGCTGGAAGATATTGATATCGCATTTATGGAGCAGAAGCCAAACTTCTGGGCACTGATTCCAATGTTCTGTGAAATGCTTATGAAGAGTGACAGAATTCCGGAAGATTACGATATGTCTCATCTAAGAAGTATCGGAACCGGAGCTGAAGCAATGAACGAAAGGAAAACACAAGAAGTAGAAGCATTCTTCCATAAGCATAATGTTAAAGCAACTTTAAGTGCCGGATATGGTCAGAGTGAAGGATGTTCAAACTTTACACTTCCAAATCCGATGTTCCCGCTGGTAGACGGATGCGTTGGAATGCCAATGCCGGCAACAACTATGGCAGTATTCTCAGAGGATCTGGAAGAACTGAATTATGGAGAAATCGGAGAATTATGTATGACGGGTCCTGCTATGATGCTCCACTATGCGGGATGGAGAGGTGATGAACTTACTGAAAGAACACTGATCAATCATCCAGATGGGAACTGCTGGTTACATACGGGAGATAAAGCTTACATCAATGAACACGGAATTGTATACATTCTTGGACGTGGAACAACAAAGCGTTTCGGTGGCGGAGAACTTTACATGATGAGAATGGAGACAAAAGCAGTACGTGTAGCTGGTGTAGAAGATGGATTCTTCTGCTTTGTACCAGATCAGGATCATGAAGGATATTTCCTTCCATATTTCTTTGTAATCCTTGATGAAACAAAGAGTCTGGATGAAGTAAAAGCAGGTCTTGCAGATGCACTGGAAGAATATGAATATCCGGTAGACATCCGCGTAATCAAGGAAAGACCGTATTTCCACTTCAAGACAAACAGAAAAGAACTCACAGCAGCAATTCTTGAGGAACTGAACTAAAAAAGACTCCTCTGTTGCATCAATATGTAAATTTATACAAATAAGTAAGAAAAAACTTGATGATTCCCCGTATTTTAACAAATCATAAGATACGGGGGGATTTCTTTATTACGTTTATACATGCCAGAAACCTGAAAACCAGACTTTTCGATGTGTTTTTGTGCTAAAAAACGTCAGTATGTCTTGAACAAAACAGTTAGCAGTGATATATTAAAGTAAATACCTAATTACTATATTATATGCAAAAATATATGCAAAATACGAATTACAGTAGCATATAATAGAGGGTGGAGTATAAATAAAATACAATGGAAATGAGGTGGGGGCAAACAAAAAACGTAATATGAATTGTCTAATACAAACACGAAAGGAAGGGTAGACATTATGAAAAAGAGAAGTAAAATGCTTTTGAGTTTATTCCTCTCTACTATAATGGTATTCAGTGTAGTGCCTTCAACAGTTTTTGCAGAGCCTGCACATGAAGAAACACCAGCAGTGCAGGAAAATACTACAGAAGCCGTGCAGGATAACACCAATACAAATGAGGCAGAAGATCCAGCAACAGAAGATTCTGTGACAGAAGATGATGCAACAGAAGCAACTACTGATTCTTCAAACACAGATAATGATGCTGTGGCCCAGACAGATAATGATGAAAATAAAGTAACTATTTCAGGTATTACAATACAGACACCAGTCATCCAGTTCAAGGGTGCTAATGCAGCAGTAGCAGAAGCACTTACAAAAGATATAAAGATTGATGAAAGCGATCCGGCAATCCAGAGCCTGCGTGAAGCATTGGGGGATCTCGAAATGGTTGGCGGAGAAGCCGGCACAGAATCCAATGAATCTAATATCAGCACAGCAGACCTGTATGAAGCAGATGAACAGGCTGAAACCAAGAAGCTGACAGCAGACCAGATTAATACAGTTGTTGGTATGTATCAGCAGTATCTGAATCAGTGGTCAGCCAATGCTAATGTACTCGGTGTTCAGAATCCATTCTTTCTGGATTTCAACGATGATACAGATGGTCTTGGTATCCTTGGTGAGATGCTTGCCTTAGACGGCAAATCTGTTCAGGATGTCAGAGATGGCAAGGTGAGCTACGATGACCTGACAGGTATGATCTTTACTTTCACATATGGTGATAAGTTAGGTATTAAGTATTATGGTCCAGATGTAACAAATGCAAGAGATGAAGCTCTTGCTGCAGTTACAGCATCAGGTGCACAGACAAAGGCACAGAAGCTGCTTGTTCTGAATGACTGGTTGGCCCATAACAATACATTTGATATGTCCTACATCATGAACTCTGGTAAGGAATCAGATGATGACAAGCCGATGATTGCAAAGGATCCTCAGAAGCAGGAGCATGAGGATGAAGTTTACAATGAGATCTATAAGGTTTACGAACCACAGATCAAACAGAATTTCCATGATCAGATTTATGCAGGCATTGAGAAGGATTTGCTTGTAAAATTTTATAAAAAAGCTATTGCTCAGACTTTGGTGAAGGCTGGACAGTCTGAGGAAGATGCGAATGCATATGTAGAAGCTAATAAAGAAGCTATCGAGAAGGATCCGGAAGCATTTGTGAAAGAAAACCTTCCAGACGCAGCAGAACCATTGAAGCAGGAGGCAGATAAATTTATCAAAAATGCTGAAGAAAAAGGCGTTGAGGTTTCTGAAGGCGTTACGATGACTGTTGAGCAGCTTACTCAGCAGCAGTTAGATAGCGCTACGAATCAGGCTGCAACCGGTATGACAACTGGTGTCATCAACTATTGGGAAGGTACTCAGTTTGGTGCATTCGGTATGGGTACATCTGTATGTCTGGGTTACTCCAGAGCTTTTTCATATCTTGTGCAGTGCCTGGATAAAGATATTTATCTTAAAGATCCAAGTAAAGGTTATGACAGCAAGAAAACTGTTACAGCAGATGATGGTACAACTTCAGAAGTATGTGATAACTGGAAGACAGCCAAAGAACTGTACTATGGTTCAGATGGTAAGACACTGGATATCAATGCAGGCTACACAGTTGACCTTGTAAGAATTTCCTTCCAGTCCAACGTTACAATGTATGGCGAAGAACAGGAAGACTTCGGTTCCGACCATTACTGGAATGCAGTCAAGGTGGATGGTCAGTGGTACTATGTAGACCCTTGTTATACAGATGTCTACACAGAAGTTATGAGTCGTGACCGTGTCGAGACAGATGGTGATATGAACCATGTCTTCTTCCTGTTCAGCGATACAGATGCAAGAAAATTGTATCAGGGTAACTTTAGTGTTTTAAGATCACTTTATCAGAATGAAGCAACAGATACAACATATGAAAAAGCATGGATGGCTCGTGCAGCAAGTAATGTTTACTATGCAGATGGTTATGCTTACTATATGTATGATTCGACAGACCTGTTTGACAGAGTAAGCAGCACAAGCATGAATCAGAGCCAGAAGGCTGCAGAGTACAAGATTGTTCGTCATAAACTGACAAATAAGGATACAGGCGATGGCGACAGCGATTATGAGACACTGATTAATTTCACAGACAAGAAAAACGACGATGATGACGATACATTTGTAAGCGTTCTGAACAAAGACGGTAAGATGGAGAAGAATGATCTTCTGACCAAACTGTATGCACAGTTTGTGGATGAACAGAGCATTTACCCATCCATCGGTCTGACAGCAGCACTGTATACAGATGGTAAGATTTACTTCAACGTATCCAACGATATCGTTTCCTACAATCCTGCAGACGGTGCAGTAGCCGTTGTGAAGGAATATAACACAGTATCTGCAAAACGTGATACAACCAAGTTATTTGGCGGTATGGCATTTACAACAACAGATGAAAAGAGTGCAGATTTCACTGTCACAAATCATCCAATCGCAGGTCTGACTGTGAAGGGTGACAAACTGGTTGTTTCAATCGGTACAAACTTCGCGTTCATTTCAGGTAAGAGCAAACTGCTTGACCATTCCAGCTACGGTTATGAATTCGAAGAGACAGATTACAATCCGACTTATACAAACTACAAGAAGTATCAGCAGTTCATGGGCAGTCAGAGCAATGATAATGACGAGTTCATGTGGTCAGCTAACTTCGTTGATACAGTTGATATGAAGACACTGACAGGTACTTCTCATAATTATGAAACAGTTTCTGAACCTGCATACTGCGGACGTAATGCATTTACAGAAGAACGTTGTTCTGACTGTGGTCTGATCAAAGCGGGCACACGTGTAGAAGCAAAGAATACAGCACACGAACATCATTACATCAAGTTCCATGAAACATACTATACAAAGACTGATAGCGGTAGCTGGAACGAAGCGGACAACTATGTTTGCCCAGAGTGCGGTGCTTGTATTACAGAACCTGTTAAGCCCAAATATGAACAGGCTAATTCTACATACGAGAAAAGAAAAGCTATCTGGGATGAAGCTCAGAAGAACGCAGCAGAAGGACATGCTTACACAGCAACAGATGCTGAGTGGAGCGATGATCACACAAGCGTTACATTCCAGAATCTGAAATGTGAAACTTGTGCAAATCAGATCAATAAACTGGATTGTCTCCTTGAATCAGATGAAAATGCAACAAACAAAGCTAACAGAGATTCTATTGAGAAAGCTCTTGCAGAAAAAGTAACTGCAACGGCTAAACTTGTTAGTCACACTGGTACATGTGATCAGGGTGTAACATCTACTTACAAAGCAACAGGTAAGACAGATGATGGTTACAGATATACTGCATCTGATAAGAAGACATCTGACGCAGGTCAGCACCAGTACACAGGTACATGGGCATGGGAACCAGTAAAAGATGACAACGGCAATGTAACTGGATATACAGCATCTGTAACAGGTGTTAAGTGTTCTGTATGTGATGATGAACCTAAAGCAGAGCAGATTACAGTTGCTGATGCAGTTAAAGATACAGAGAAATCTGTAGCTGCAACATGTACAGAAAAGGGTAAAGATGTCTATACAGCAACAGCAACAGTAAAGGATGCTGAAGGTAAGACAGAAATTGGTACATTAACAGATACATATGAAGTTGAATTGGCAGCCCTTGGCCATAAGTATGGTGCTCCTGTATGGAACTGGACAAAGGGTGAAAACAACACTTACACAGCAACAGCAACATTTACATGTGCAAATGATGAGAAACATGTAGAAACAGTTGATGCAAAAGTAACTGAGAAATCTGATGGCGCAACATGTACAGAGGCAGGTAAGATTACTTACACAGCTACAGTTACATTTGAAGGCAAAGATTACACAGGTACTAAGACAGAAGAAGTAGCAGCTCTCGGTCATGACTACAAAGTCTCAGAAAAAGACGGATGGAAATGGACAGCTGATAAAGAAAAAGGATATACAGCTGTTGCAACATTCGTATGCAGCCGTTGTAAAGATTCTCATGACGTAACTGCAGATGTTGTTAAAGAAGACAAGAACAGTCAGATCATCTACAAAGCAACTGCTAAATACACAGATAAAACTGGTAAGGAATTTACAGCTACAGCTACAAAGAGTACAAAAATGTCCGTATCTTACATAGTTCACTGTCAGGATTATGGCTGGGAAGAAGAATGGAAGAAAGACGGACAAACGTCTGGTACAGTTGGTGAATCAAAAAGATTAGAGGCTATCCAGATTAAGTTACCAAATGGTGTTTCTGGATCTATCGAATATCGTACACATATTCAGGACATCGGTTGGGAAAAGAACTGGAGTAAAAACGGAGAAAAATCCGGTACAGAAGGACAGTGTAAACGTCTGGAAGCAATCCAGATCAGACTGACTGGTGAAGTTGCAGAGAATTATGACGTATACTACAGCGTACATGCCGAGAACTTCGGATGGCTCGGATGGGCTAAGAATGGCGAAGAAGCAGGAACAGCTGGTTACGGATACCGTCTTGAAGCAATCAAGATTCAGCTGGTTACCAAAGGGGACAAAGCACCAGAACTTATTGGTACTATCAAAGAAGCTATGAAAGCAAGACTGGTCGGATACCAGACACATGTACAGGACTATGGTACACAGGCATATGTATATGACGGTGCTATGGCAGGTACAGAAGGCGAGTGCAAACGTATGGAATCTATCCGTATGAAACTCCCGTCTTCAGTGAACAGCTCAATCCAGTACAGATCTCACGTTCAGGATATTGGATGGGAGAAGAATTGGGCATCTAACGGATCATTATCCGGAACAACTGGACAGTGTAAACGTCTGGAAGCAATTCAGATCAAACTGTCTGGTGATGTAGCAAAGAACTATGATGTATACTACAGAGTTCATGCTCAGGATTATGGATGGCTTGCATGGGCTAAGAATGGAGAATCTTCAGGAACAGAAGGATACGCAAAACGTCTCGAGGCAATTGAGGTTCGTCTGGTTCCAAAGGGAACAACTCCAGACCTTCCAGCATCAGCAAATGAAAAAGCCTTCATCAAAAAAAAATAACAAAGCTTAACTTGCAAGGGGCTGTCGGGAAATGAACCGCTCCCCGTCAAGTAGACAATTGAAAAAATATAAATTTTTCCTGCCAG
>OLPE01001487.1_pt1 | contig 12678 bp, 8 predicted proteins | sample 1671901 | NCBI WGS metagenome assembly OLPE01 (sample SAMEA3136624, study PRJEB25190) | human gut metagenome | biome: human gut; feature: human-associated habitat; material: faeces | place: Austria | collected 2013 | reverse complement strand
TTCGGCTGCATGGAGCCGGCGCCGAACTGCCCGGCGCGCAGGTAGGTCTCCGCCTCGTCCACGCGCAGCTCGTCGAGTTCCCGCTGCTCCGGCGTGCCGAAGTTCAGACAGACGTGGTCGACCGCCGTGAGGATGAACAGATAGTCCGCGCCGACGGCCTCAGCCAGGCACGCGGAGGCAAAGTCCTTGTCGATGACAGCGTCCACGCCGTAGTAGTCCCCGTGCGAATCGCGCACGACGGGCACACCGCCGCCGCCGCAGGCGATGACGATATACTCGCTGTCGAGCAGGTTCAGGATCGAGCGCCGCTCAGCAATGTCCACCGGCTTCGGCGAAGCGACGACGCGCCGCCAGCCGCGGCCGGAGTCCTCCCGCATGCGCAGCGACGGATCGTCGCGCATCATCTGCTGCGCGGCGGCCTCGTCATAAAACGCGCCGATAGGCTTCGTCGGCTCGTCGAATGCGGGGTCGTCCGGGTCGACGACGACCTGTGTGACGACCGTCGCCACCTGCCAGGGCATGCCGCTCGCGCGCAGCGTGCGGCGCATGCCCTGCTGGAGATGATAGCCGATATAGCCCTGGCTCATGGCCGTGCACTCCGGCAGCGGCATGGGCGCGACCTTGGGGTTCGTTTTCGCGGCGGTGTCGAACGCCGCCTGGATCATGCCGACCTGCGGGCCGTTGCCGTGGCTGATGATGATCTCGTGGCCCTGATGGATGAGCCCGACGAGCGCCGGGCACGCGGCAGCCACGCGTTCGCGCTGCTCCGCCGGCGTGTTGCCGAGCGCGTTGCCGCCGAGGGCAATGACGATTCTGGCCATGGCGTCACCTGTGCTGCGGCGCGGGCTGCTGCTGCGTGATGCAGTGGATGTTTCCGCCGCCGAACGCGACCTCGCGCGTCTGCACGCCGACCACGCGGCGGTCGGGGAACATGGCCTGCACCTGCTGCACGGCGAGCGCGTCGTTCGCGTCGCCGTACTGCGGCAGGATGACGCCGCCGTTGACGATGAGGAAGTTCATATACGACGCGATGGCGACCTCGCCGTCCTCGCGCGGGATCGTGCCCTCCACGGCGTCGATCGTCGCCGCGCCCTGCAGCAGGCAGGGCTGCTGCGTCAGGCAGAGCTTGTGCACCTTCAGCTTGCGGCCCTTGGCGTCCGTCGCCTGCGAGAGCATGTCGTACGCGTCGCGCGCCGGCTGATAGAACGGATTCTGCGGGTCGTCCGTCCAGATGCAGGCGACCTCGCCAGGGCGGATGAAGCAGGCCACGTCGTCGATGTGGCCATTGGTCTCCTCGGGATCGATGCCGTCACGCAGCCAGAGGACCTTCTCGCAGCCGAGATAGTCGCAGAGCATGCGCTCGATGGCGCCGCGGTCCATGTCGGGGTTGCGCCCCTCGGACAGCAGGCACATCTCGGTCGTGAGCACGGTGCCCTCGCCGTCGACGTGGATGGAGCCGCCCTCAAGCACGAAGCCCTCAGTGCGGTAGGAATCGACGCGCTCGATCTCGCAGACCTTCTGCGCGACCTGATCGTCGAGATCCCACGGGAAATAGAGCCCGTCGACCAGCCCGCCCCAGGCATTGAACGTCCAGTCCACGGCGCGCACGCCGCCGTTGTCGTTGACGAGGAACGTCGGCCCGCAGTCGCGGATCCAGGCGTCATTGCTCGCCATCTCGACGACGCGCACGGCGCGCGGCAGGCGCTCGCGCGCGTTCTGGTACTGCGCCGGGGAGACGCAGACCGTCACGGGTTCAAACTGCAAGATGGCCGTTGCCACGTCCAGAAAGGCTTTCTGCGCGGGCTTGGCGCCGTCGCGCCAGTTGTCGTTGCGCTCCGGCCAGAGCATCCAGACGCCGGCCTGCGGCTCAAACTCCGCAGGCATCCGGTAGCCGTCGAGCTTCGGCGTGGAGCCGGTGATTCGTTTTGCCATAGTGGTTCCTCCTAAGAATGATGCCGGCGCGCACGCGCCGCGATGAGAATTTCGCCGATGACGATGCTAAGGATCGACCCAACGGTGATCGGCAGATAGCCGGAGAGCGTCTCACTGTCGAATGACAGCGGCACCGCCGTGAAGAAGATCGAGATGAGGATGAGCGCCATGGGCACATAGGCCAGCACGCGCAGCATCCCGCGCCCGCCCGGCACGCGAAACGGCCGCTCGGAATCGGGGTCGATCTCCCGCAGACGCAAAAACGCCGGGAACACGGGCGCATAGCTCAGCAGGAGCATGACAAGGTTGAGCGCGAAAAAGCTCCAGAACAGGGACGAGTCCGGCGAGAGCAGCTCGATGATGATGCCGAGGATGCATACGACGCTCGCAACGATGCCGCTCGTGAGTGCGGAGCCGATCGGCATGTCGTTTTTCGCCCAGCGGCGGGCAAAAATCGCGGGCATGTCGCCGTTTTCGGCGGCGTAGGCAGCCGTGGAGTTCACGCCCATGGACCATGAGATCATGTTGCCGAACAGGGTAATGAGAAACAGCAGTGCCACCGCGCCGACGAACAGGCCGCTCGTGCGGCCGGTCATGAGCGAGACGGCGTCGATGAGGCCTGAGTCCTCGCTGATCTCGTGCGTGGGGATGGCCGCGCCGATGCCGAAGGCCGAAAACAGGTAGATGAGCGCGATGACAATGCCGCCGGTGATGATGGCCTGCGGGATCTGGCGCTTGGGATCGCGCATGTTGTCGGCATACGTGCACACGACCTCGAAACCGAGGAAGTTGAAGATAATGACCGAGATATACGACAGGCTGTGCAGGTCAAACCCCGGCAGGAACGTGCGGAAGGCCATGTCGTTGACAAAGCCGTTTTTCACGACGTAGACGATGCCGAGCACGCCGACCGTCAGCGCGAGGATCATTTTGATGGCGGCGCTGATGTTGAGGATGAGGATGCTGTCGCAAACGGGGTAAAACGCGATCCACGTGACGATCCAGATGAAGGCCAGCTCGATGAGCAGCTTTGCCAGCCACCCGAACTGCAGTCCCATGAGCACGCTCAGCAGCTCCGGGCACACGACGGCGAGCGAGGCCATCCACAGCGGGAAGTTGATCCAGTAGTACCACGAGGCGCGCGCGCCCCACTTCGAGCGCGGGAACGCCTTGTTGATCCAGTCATAGAGCCCGCCGTCGCCGGTGTACGTCGTGCCGAGCTCGGACGAGATCATGCCGTACGGCAGCAGGAAGGCGATCATCATGAACACCCACCAGAAATACTGGCTGTTGCCGATGGAGGCGACGGGCGCCGCCGCCTCCGCCACGAACACAACGCAGATGACCGAGAGGACGACGTCCGCAAGGCGGAATTTTTTCCGTTGTTCCATGGTGTCTGCTCCTTTGGCAGCCGGTCAGCAGCCGCCGAGCCGCGCGTCGAGGAAGGTGTCGAGCTCCTCCTGCGCCGCGGCGAGCTCCAGCTCCGACGGGCAGCGGCGGCAGCGCGTGAAATACACCAGCAGTCCGCGCATGGCCGTCAGGCGGTTGCCGGCCTGCTCCCAGCAGAGGGAGGCGGCGGAGTCGGCGACCTCGTCGGTCACGTCCTCGCCGCGCGTGGCGGGCAGGCAGTGCAGGAACTTGCAGCCGAGTGCGCCGAGCTGCATGAGCTCGCGGTTGACCTGATAATCCGCAAAGACGCGCACGCGCTCTTCCTTCGGCATCTCATTTTCATACAGGCCGTACCAGACGTCGGTATAGATGAAGTCCGCGCCGCGCACGGCGTCGCGCTCGTCCGTGACGGCCCAGCTGCCGCCGGAAAGCTTGCAGTTGGCCTCGAGAATGTGCTTATGGTCGGCATTGAGCTGGTGACCCTCCGGGCCGTAGTGCACAAAATGCATGCCGAGCTTCGTGGTGATGAAGCCGAGGGACGCGCACACCTGCGTGCCGTCGCCGACAAAGACGACCTTGCAGTCTTCCAGCCGCTTGCCCTCGGGCAGGTTCTCCTTGATGGTGCACAGGTCGCCGATCTCCTGCGTGGGGTGGTTATAATCGCTCATGCCGTTGATGACCGGGATCGTGCACGCGTCGGCGAGTTCCACGACGGTCTTGTGCTCGATGACGCGGGCCATGACCACGTCGACCAGGCGCGAGAGCACCTTGCCGGTGTCGCCGATGGTCTCATGCCCGCCGAGCTGGATCATGCCGGGGCCAAGATACTGTGCGTGGCCGCCGAGCTGGCTCATGGCCGTCTCGAACGACACGCGCGTGCGGGTGCTCGACTGCTGAAAGATCATGCCGAGGTTCATATTTTTCATCAGCGGGGGATAATAACCCCGGCGGATGGCGCGCTTGATGGCGAGCGACAGGTCGATGATGTCCAGCAGTTCCTGTTTTGTGAAATCGTTGGTGTCAATAAAATCTTTTTTGTACATATCCATTCCTCCAAAGCCGCAGTTTACGGGATTTGCTTCCCGGTTATTGTCGGCGGATTTGCGTGCGGATATGCGCGCCGGACGAATTTTCCGTTTTCGCGGCACAGATCGGTGCCGTTTTCCCGTCAAATAAAAACACGCCCGCAGAAACGAACGTTCCTGCGGGCGTGCCGCGTTGTTTTTTAAATTTGATATGTATGCGTCTACTCGCCCTCGATCGTGCGCACGTACATGCCCAGCTCGCCGGGCAGATCATGGATCTCGAGCGCGCAGCCGTCCATGGCGGTGTTGTGCACCGCAATGCGGAACACGAGCTGCAGCTGCTCGGGCACAACGGCGGAGTATTCGCCGATGTCCATGACGACGCGCGTCAGGCGCGTGAGGCCGTTTTCCGCCATCGCCTGCTGGGCGATGTCAAAGACCTCCTTGGCAATGGCCGCCTCGTGCATTTATTTTTTCTTCGGCTGGCGGCGGACATTGCGCTCGCGCACCAGATCCTTCTTGAGCGGCTTGCAGAAGAGCACGCGGTCGCCGTCGACCATCTTGCGCACGTCCTTCGGGCACTTCGTGACGCACACGCCGCAGCCGATGCAGCGCTGGTACTCCACAAACACCTTGCCGCTCTGCGCGTTGAAGCCGGTGGCCACCGTCGGGCAGAAGTGGTTGCAGATGTTGCAGCCGTTGCAGTTTTCGGGGTGGACGATGACGGGCTTTGCGTGCGCGCGCATATACAGCGGCTGCATGCCGCCGCGCGTGTAGGAGCCGAGCATCTCGCAGCACTGCGTGTCGCAGTTGCAGATGGCGGTCGTCTCCTCGTCCATGTTGCAGGCGTAGTGGAACACCTGGTGGACGCAGCCCTTCTTCTCGCAGTCAACGAGGATCCGGCGCGCCTCGGCCTTGCTGACCTGGCGGCCGATGCCGAACTCGATGATCTGCTTGGCCATGTTGCCGACACACAGGCACACCTCGTCCGGCGTGGGGTGCTTGGGCTGCATGCCCTCTCTGCGGCGGATGTTGCGGCAGAAGCAGTGCATGACGCTGATGGGCGCATCGTCCGGCAGGCTGTCGAGGTACGCCTCGAGCTGGTAGCTCGGCACGACGCTCGTCGTGTCGTTGGAGAGCTTGCGGTCGACGTGCACGACCTTGCCGGCGGCCTTGCCCTCGAGCGGGAGCGCCACCTCCATGTGGCCCTTATCACCCTGCAGCTTTTTAAGGTTGTTCATGGCGGCGTAGCCCGTGCGCAGCGGCTCGACGTTGAGCGTCGTAACCATGTTGATGGCCGAGGTGAACAGCTCCGACGCCTTCTGGATCGTGTCGCTGTCCTCGCCGGTCGAGAGCGGGAATTCAAACCAGCCCGGCAGCATCGGCGCGAGGTCATACGTCGGCTCGGCGCCGTCATAGATCTTCAGCAGGAAGCCCTTGCGGCACATGTCGTAGAGCGTGCCGGCCCAGTCACTGCCGGTGTAGAGCGCGCGCAGCTCTGCCTCCGTGTTGCCGCGCAGCTTCATGCCCATCATGATGTCGTACTCTTCGTCGGTCACGAACAGCTTGCAGTATTTTTCAAACTGCGGCACCGGCGGCTGCGGCACCTGCGTGACCGCGTTCATGCGGTTCATGAGCTTGAGATACTTCATGTAACCCATCTTCTTCGTTCCCCTTTCCTGCGGACGGCGCTTCCCCCGCGCGCGTCCGAGCACCGGTTTTTCCGGCAAAATTTTTGCATATACAGGTTTACTTTATCACTTTGTTTATCTTTTAGCAAGTCCTTTCTTCCGCCTCTCAGGCAGAAAAACGCGAAATGTCCGTTAATAATCATTTGTTACACATATTGACATGATTCGGACAAAGTTCTATAATGAATATGCGTTAACGTTCTGCGCTTGTGCAAAATGTCGAATTTTCATCGACTGCGCGGAATCTGTGCATCGAAGGAGGGAATACGCGAATGAGAGACCTGAAGCACCTGATCTATTTTGAAAACCTGCTGCAGCAGGCAAACAACGACCTGGTTCAGGCCGCCTGTGGGGACGGGCGGCTGGCGCTGGCATGGAACTGTTCGTACATACCGGAGGTTTTGCTGGATACGGACAAGTGTTTTGGCGTGCGTCTGCGCGCGCCGAACTGCACCAATCCCGACATGGCTACCTATTATATGACCAACCGCTCGTGCCCGTACTCCAAGAGCATCCTCGAGCGCGCGTTCGAGGGCGGCTACAACTTTATCTCCGCGCTCATCGGGCAGGAGTGCTGCACGACGATGAACCGCATGGAGCAGTATTTTGAATACTGCGAGCTGATCCCGAACGAGAAATTTTTCTGCACGTATCTCGACATGCCGCTGCGCAAGACCGAGTGGCACGCGGGCTACTACCGCCGCCAGATCGAGCAAAAGATCATCCAGCCGCTCGAAAAGGTCTACGGCGTGGACTTCTCGGAGGAAAAGCTGCGCAAGGCTGTCGAGCAGTTCAACGAAGTGTGCCGCATCATCACGGAGATGAACGAAATGCGCATGGCGGACAACCCCGTCATCACGGGGTATGAGTTCCACGTCATCCAGCTGTGCACGCAGACGTGCCCGAAGGATCTCATCCTGCCCTACCTGCGCGAGACGCTGCAGGAGCTGCGCACGCGCGAGCCGGACCCGAAACCGTGGTACCGTGCGCGTGTGCTCATCGCCGGCAGCGAGATCGACGACCCCGAGTTCACGAAAATGTGCGAGATGGCCGGCGGACTCGTCGTGGCCGACCGCTACTGCTTCGGCTCGATGCCCGGCCGCGAGGAGATCCCGCTCGAGGAGGGCAAGGACGTTCTGCAGTCCATCGCCGACTACTATATGTGGCGCAACCAATGTCCGCGCGCCATGGGCCCCGAGAACATCATCGCGCGCAAGAAATACATCTTCGATCTCGCGGAGAAATACCGCGCCGACGGCATCATCGTTGAGAACATGAAGTTCTGCGAATACTGGGGCTACGAGCGCGCGCAGGACGGCATGTGGTTCTACGAGGGCTATGAGCTGCCGCGCAGCATCCCTGTGTGCCAGATCGAGAAGGATTACACGAGCGCCGCCTCCGGCCAGCTGCGTACCCGGTTCCAGGCGTTCATCGAGTCGCTGGAGATCAAAAAGATCCAGGCGCAGCAATAAGGGAGGGGTTCAGCTATGTGGAAACGCAAACGCACGCTCAAAGAAGAATACGGCACGCTCGGCCACTTCCTGCGGGGTGACAATGAGTGCCATTATCTCGGCGACCTGTACATCGAGGGCACGAACTTTTACTTCCACCGCGAGTGGCGCGGCGTGAAGGACACGGCCTATGCCTTCGCCCGCTGGCTGCAGACCTGGGGCAAGATGGCCGGGCTCATCGGCCGCGACCCGGTGCGCATGATCCGCGCCTTCTGGAAGTATCGCTGGCTGAGCGCGTATCTGGCCACGCCGATGATGGTCGATAAATGGATCGAGGGCGACCGCGGCATGGTCCTGCGCGCCGACCTGACGGCCATCGACTGCATGGTGTCCGACTCCATCACGACGCTCTGGCGCGAGATCCGCGCCGACCGCCGCTTCGGCGAGAACAAGTGGACCGAGCGCACGATCGCCTTTGACTACACGCTGCCGAAGCACATCATCTACGGCTTCCCCGGCTACTACGGCATCAACATCCAGCAGCACGCGGCGTTCATGGTGCCGATTCTGAACAAGAACCTCGGCTCGTACTACGTTGATCAGGCCGTCAGCTGCGGCATCCCGGGCGACATGTGCACGCTGCCGCTCGTGGAGACCGGTGTCGCCGTCGAGGGCGAGTACCCCGACATCGGCAACTGCTGGCTCACGACCAACAACCCCTGCGACGCGAACATGATGGACAACGTCGCCATGTACCGTGCGCTCTCGAGCGACGGCAAGAAGGCCGTGCACCCGTTCACGACGCCGCTCATGTACGACGACCCGACCTGCAAGGAGCTCGGCGTGCACGAGGTGTACGACGCCATCCACTTCCTCGAGGAGCAGTTCCACCAGCCGTTCAACTGGGACACGTTCATCCAGCACATTGAAAACACCAACCAGTTCAACCGCGAGGAGACCGAGCGCTGGGACGTCTATGCCAAGACGAACAACGGCGCGCTCAACCCCGTGTGCCAGGGCCTGTTCCGCATCTACTTCTACCAGCAGGGCGGCAACGAGTACTTCCTCAAGGCCTCGCACAAGCTCATGCGCATCTTTGATAAATGCGTGCGCAAGAACATCAATACCTTCCCGCTCACGCGCCACCGCGCCATTGCCTGGAGCTGCGGCTCGACGTACTATGCGCACGGCGTGCAGTGGCTGTATAACTGCTGGGGCATCCTGTGCCTGATCAACATGGACTCGCTCACCGGCCACAACATCGTCGACACCGAGGACCGCGACATCATGATGAGCGACGTGGCCGACTGGCACGCCCGCACCCCGATGCGCACGCACACCGTCGGCGGCAACCGCCACATCATGCAGATGTGGGAGACGGCGGAGAAGTTCAACTGCGACATGATCCTCATGTACGACGACATCGGCTGCAAGGGCATGGCCGGTGCGCAGGGCCTGATCGAGGAGGAGATCCGCAAGCACGACGAGCGCTTCCACACGGTGTGGATGCCGCACTCGCTGATGGATCACCGCATCGTCTCGCCGGCTGAGGCGCGCCGCACCGTCAACGAATACATGATCAACGTCATGCACGAGGAGCCGGTCGATTCGTCGCTGCTCGACTTTGACGACAGCATGGGCTGGTAAAGGAGGTCCACCGATATGAAATGCAAATTTGCGCAGTTCCTGTTCCGAGCTTTTGGCATCACCGGCGGCGCGCTGGCCGTGCTGTTCGTGATCTATTACTATAACCTCGACATGAAGCTCATGCGCTCCGTCGTCGTGCCGTTTTTGAACAAGCACTATGACAGCGTCAAGCGCGAGCACCAGATCTGACAGGGGAGGAGCAAACCATGGCAGTCAATCATAATGTCAATCCCCGGCCGCTGACCGCCGAGGAAAAGGAAAACCGCGCCCGCGGCGTGTACGACAGCTTCGCGACCTATGTGGTCTTCTGCGGGCACTGCCGCCACGTGCGCAAGACGAATATGTACATCATGCGCGCCGAGGCCTTCATCGACGAGCTCAAGGCCCGCGGCGAGGTCTGCCCCCAGTGCGGAAAACAGGAGTGGACGCTCGGCTACCCGATGGGCACGACCACCGGCTTCGTCAAGTTCTGACACATGCACCACAACAGGCCCCCGCTGCTTTCCGGGGGCCTGTTTTTGCACACATTCCGGCACATTTGCACATCACTTGTTTCATATTGCGCCAAATGGGAAATTTTGTTTCCCCACGTGCGCGCGCATATGTTATAGTAGTGGCAATCTCAGCGCAACAACATGAAGGAGGAGAGACCATGGCACAACTCAGACCGAAGATCGTGAAGCTGGCGAAAATCATTGGGGGCGTCACCGGCATCACGACCAAGATCGACGAAAACGCGCCCGAATACTACTGCATGGCAGGCATCCTGACCGACGAGGAAGCGGATGTCGCCATCGCGGCCGGCCTGCGCAAGGAGCGCACCGCGGCCTATCTGGCCAAGAAGGTCGGCAAGACCGTGCAGGAGGTGCAGCCCCTGCTCGACAACCTCGTGTACTACGGCATCTTCCGCCGCTCGCACAACGAGGCGCTCGGCGAGGACACGTATTACATGCAGATCTTCGCGCCCGGCATCCTCGAGATGATGGTCAACCAGAAGGACCTGCTGGAAACGCATCCGGAGGTCGGCCGCGCGTTCGAGGAGTACACCCGCAACCTCGCGGCAAACATGGGCGCCATGATCCCCGACGGCTACGGCCTCATGCGCGTCATCCCGGTCGAGAGCGCACTCGAGGGCATTCCCGGCGTGAACGAATTTGAGCGCATCTCGCACTATCTGGACAAGTACGACCGCTTCTCCGTGTCTCCGTGCTCCTGCCGCGCATCGCGCACGAGCATCGGCGACGGCTGCGGCCACCTCGATGAGGACATGTGCATCCAGATGGGCAAGGGCGCCGAGCACTACATCCGCTCCGGCCGCGCCAAGGAGATCACGCGCGAGCAGGCGCTCGAGATCATCAAGCGTGCCGAGGAAAACGGCCTCATGCACGATATGGTCAACATTGAAGAGCCGGGCGAGAGCGCGGCCATCTGCAACTGCTGCGCCTGCGCCTGCTTCGGTCTGCGCGTTGGCCTGATGTACGGCGCGCGCGATGCCATCCGCTCCAACTACGTCGCCGAGGTGGACGAGGCCAAGTGCGTCGCCTGCGGCCAGTGCGTGGAGACCTGCCCCGGCAATGCGCTCAAACTCGGCCAGAAGCTCTGCTCGACCGAGGACCTGACACAGAAGCCGGACTACGTCAAGCTCTCCGAGACCCTGCGCCCGAAGCGCAGCTGGGACCCGAACTACCGCGAGGATCACGAGGACGTCGTGCCCACCGGCACCGCCCCGTGCAAGACCGCCTGCCCCGCGCACATCCCCGTGCAAGGCTACCTGAAGCTCGCCGCGCAGGGCCGCTACACGGACGCGCTGGAGCTCATCAAGAAAGAAAACCCGTTCCCGGCCGTCTGCGGCCGCATCTGCAACAAGCGCTGCGAGGCCGAGTGCACCCGCGGCGACGTGGACGAGGCCGTCGCCATCGACGAGGTCAAGCGCTTCATCGCCGACCACGACCTGCACGAGGCCACGCGCTACGTGCCGAAGCTGCTCAACCAGATCGGCCGCCCGTACACGGAGAAGATCGCCGTCATCGGCGCCGGCCCCGCGGGCATGAGCTGCGCCTACTACCTCGCCAACAAGGGCTACCCCGTGACCGTGTTCGACCGCAACCCGGTGCCCGGCGGCATGCTCACACTCGGCATCCCGAGCTTCCGCCTGGAAAAGGACGTGCTCAACGCCGAGATCGACATCCTGCGCGAGATGGGCGTCGAATTCCGCTGCGGCGTCGAAGTCGGCAAGGATGTCACCATCGAGCAGCTGCGCGCACAGGGCTACAAGGGCTTCTATGTCGCCATCGGCGCGCAGAAGTCGGCAAAGCTCCGCATCCCGGGCGAGGAGCTCGCGGGCGTCTACGGCGGCGTGGACTTTCTGCGCGCCGTGAACCTCGGCCAGGAGACGCATATCGGCAAGCGCTGCGCCGTCATCGGCGGCGGCAACGTGGCCATGGACGTCTGCCGCAGCGCGGTGCGCCTCGGCGCGGACGAGACGTACGTGCTCTACCGCCGCAGCGAGGCAGAGCTGCCCGCCGACCCAGAAGAGGTCAAAGAGGCGATGGAAGAGGGCGTGCAGTTCCGCTTCCTGACCGCTCCGGTCGAGATCCTCGGCGCGGACGGCAAGGTCACCGGCATCCGGGTCGAGCGCATGACGCTCGGCGAGCCGGACGAGAAGGGCCGCCGCAAGCCCGTCGGTACCGGTGAGTTCGAGACAATCGCGGTCGATTCCGTCATCGGCGCCATCGGTCAGACGGTCGACTGGGGCACACTCGACGTCGGCGCACTCGTGACGACGAAGAAGGGCACCGCCGAGGCCGACGCGCTGACCTATCAGACCGCGCAGCCGGACATCTTCGTCGGCGGCGACTGCTACACCGGCCCGAAGTTTGCCATCGACGCCATTGCCGCCGGCAAGGAGGCCGCCATCAGCCTGCACCGCTATGTGCACCCCGGCCAGACGCTCACTGCCGGCCGCGACCGCAGAGTGTACAAGGCGCTCGATAAGGACCATGTGCTCATCGAGACGGCCGGTTTCGACAAGGATCACCGCCAGACGCCGGGCTACAACGCCGCCAAAGCCAAGACGTTCTCCGACGCGCGCGTCACGTTCACGGAGGAGCAGGTGCGCAAAGAGTGCGCCCGCTGCCTCGGCTGCGGCGCCACGAAGGTGGACAGCTACCTGTGCATCGGCTGCGGCCTGTGCACCACGAAGTGCAAGTTCGACGCCATCCATCTCAAGAAGGTGCGCGACTGGCACGCAGGCTCGTATGAGACCATGCCGATCAAGGTCGCCGAGGGTGTCGTCAAGCGCGCGGGCAGCATCGTGAAAAAGGCGGTCAGCAAGTAATGCACGAGCTGGCACTGTGCGACGCGATGCTCAAAATGGTGCGCGACATCTCCCGCGAGCAGGCGCTCGCGGGCGTGCGCAGCATCACGGTCCGCGTCGGGACGCTCTCGGGCGTCGTCCCGCGCTTTCTCACCGACTGCTGGACCGCCGTGACCGACGGCACGGAGTATGACGGCGTGCCGCTGCGCGTCGAGATCGGCCCGAAG
>OLPE01001484.1_pt1 | contig 12715 bp, 8 predicted proteins | sample 1671901 | NCBI WGS metagenome assembly OLPE01 (sample SAMEA3136624, study PRJEB25190) | human gut metagenome | biome: human gut; feature: human-associated habitat; material: faeces | place: Austria | collected 2013 | reverse complement strand
GAAGAGTGATCTGCATATCCGTAATGGGCGCCCCAGTGAGCACGCCCCGGTGCTCTTTTTCCTCCAGATGGGTAAGGATCAGTCTCTGCCAGTTCCGGTCCAGCACATCCTCACTGCAGGCTGTAAAAAACTGCAGCCCACTTCCCGGCTCTCCTGGCTCCAAAAGAAGATGTACTTCTGCATAATGGCGCAGGGGTTCAAAATGTCCCACCCCTTCCACTGGTGCTGCAATTGTTTCCTTATATACAATATTTCCAGCTCCGAAATCCACAGCCACATGGAACCGCTCCCAGATCAGCCTTTTCAGGATCTCAATCTGCACATCCCCCATAAGCATGGCGTGGATTTCTCCCAGCTGCTCATCCCACACAATGTGAAGCTGTGGATCTTCCTCTTCCAATTCCTTCAGCTTCTTTAACATCTGGTGCACATCGCAGCCTTCTGGCAGGATAATCTGATAGTTCAGTACCGGTTCCAACACTGGCATGTTGGAATTCTCTGTCACTCCAAGGCCCTGACCTGGAAAAGTGTGGGAAAGACCTGTTACTGCACAAACCGTTCCAGCTGGTGCTTCCTTCGCCAATTCAAACCTGGCACCGGAATAAATCCGGATCTGGTCTGCCTTTTCCTCCCAAACTTCATCCCCTGCTGCCATATTTCCCTTGCTGGTGGTAAGAAGCTCCTTTACCTTCAGTGCCCCACCTGTAATTTTCATATAGGAAAGGCGGTTTCCCTGATCGTCCCTGGCAATTTTATAAACCTTTGCGCCAAAAGCCTCTGGATATTCCGGACATCTGGTGTACCGGTCCATTCCACGGATCAGATTCTCTACACCGTTCATTTTCAGGGCAGAGCCAAAATAACAGGGGAAAACCTTCCGGTCTGCGATCAGGCTTGCAAGCTCTTCCTCTGACACTTTCCCAGTCTCCAGGTATTTTTCCAGCAGTTCCTCGTCACACATGGCAAGGCTTTCCAGAAATTCATCTGAAAATTTCTCCGTAGTCAAATTCTGCAGCTCTTTTTCCCCAGTCAATGCTTCTGATTGCGAATTACCATCTGCTGCTCCAGTTTCCGAAAAATCCATACAATTCTCATGCAGCCGCTTCTTCAATTCTGCCAGAAGTGCATCATGATCCGTTCCATCCTGGTCCATTTTGTTTACAAAAATAAAGGTAGGAATCTCATACCGCTCCAGCAGCTTCCACAAGGTCACGGTATGTCCCTGCACCCCGTCTGCACCGTTGATTAGCAGAACTGCATAGTCCAATACCTGCAGTGTACGCTCCATCTCCGCCGAAAAATCCACATGTCCGGGTGTGTCCAGAATAGTAACCCTGGTCTCCGGAAATTCCAGTACCGCCTGCTTGGAGAAAATAGTGATTCCACGCTCCCGCTCAAGGGGTGAGGTATCCAGATAAGCATCTTTGTGATCCACTCTTCCTAATTTTCGTATCTTACCGCTTAAATATAAAAGTGCTTCTGACAATGTAGTTTTTCCCGCATCTACATGCGCCAGCAGCCCCATACAAATGTTTTTCTTTCTTTTTTCTGACTGTTCACTCACGTAAACGCCTCCTCGTTCGACTGTGCAGTGTCCGTCTCCCAAGCTCTTTCTGAAAAAGTTTGGCACACTCGGATTCCTGCACAAAATACCTTTTTAGTATATCACAATAGGAGGCATCAGTCGAGACACAGCACTTGAAATATTGCGCATAATCTCGTTTTCTATTATTTTGATTTTAAAATTATTTTATCTTTACAATATTGGGCAACATGATATAATTCATACGTGACAAAAATCGTGTAATTGCTCAGCACCTTCACAGTTACACAATCGTACAATATGCTGTAGATCCTCCAACACGAGCTGTTGAAAATTCCATTTTATGGAGCATGATACAGATACAAACAGTAAACAGAAAGCGAGAAACTACCATGAATCCTTTAAAGAAACTATACTGCCGGATTTTTCAGAATGTATTCAAATTCGCCCTTCCATTTCTGCCTTACCGGAATCCGGAGATTATAGGCAGCCTGAAGGCAGTCCCTGATGTATTAAAGAAGAAAAAATGTGAAAGCGTACTGATTATCACAGACGCCGGGATCCATAAGCTTGGCCTTACCGGCCGTCTGGAAAAGGCGTTGATAAACAGCAGCATTTCTTATATCCTTTATGACAAAACAGTGGCAAATCCTACCACCGAAAATGTGGCTGAGGCGCTGGAGCTTTATCACGAAAATAACTGCAAAGCCATCATCGGCTTCGGCGGCGGTTCCAGTATGGACTGTGCCAAAGCAGTGGGAGCCAGAGCTGCAAAGCCCCGCCAGTCCCTTGCCAGGATGAAAGGAATCCTGAAGGTTCATAAAAAGCTCCCCCTTCTCATTGCAATTCCAACTACAGCAGGAACTGGAAGCGAGACTACACTGGCTGCCGTCATTGTAGATGCCGAAACCAGACATAAATACGCCATCAACGATTTCCCATTGATTCCCCGCTACGCTGTGCTAGACCCAAAGGTTACCTTAAGCCTTCCGCCATTTATTACCGCTACCACAGGTATGGATGCCCTCACGCATGCAGTAGAGGCTTATATTGGAAATTCCACCACACCAGGAACCAGGAAAAATGCCCTGGATGCAGTACAGCTGATTTTTGAAAATCTGGACACCGCCTACACCGACGGTACCAATAAAGAAGCCCGCCGGAATATGCTCCGCGCCTCCTATTTTGCCGGCTGCGCTTTTACCAAGTCCTATGTAGGCTATGTGCACGCAGTTGCCCATTCCCTTGGGGGACAGTACAACGTTCCACACGGACTTGCCAATGCCGTACTTCTTCCTTATGTTCTGGAAGCTTATGGAAAAACCATCTACAAGAAGCTGGCCGCCCTGGCTGTTGCCGCAGGCACTGCCACCAAAGAAACGCCGAAAGAGGAAGCTGCATTAAGCTTTATCCAGGCCATTAAGGATATGAAGGCCCGCTTCGGAATCGGCGATACCATCCCGGAAATCCAGGAAGAAGATATCCCGAAGCTGTCCCATTATGCGGACAAAGAAGCCAATCCCCTGTATCCCGTACCGGTACTGATGGACGCACAGGAGCTGGAAAAATTTTATTATATGCTGATGCCAGAAGAAACCCCTGCTCAGTAATATCGGTACTTTTTTTCCAAGACTTCTCAGCCGCTTACATTATGTCAACTATTTGACTCTTAGATTGATGAATACAAATTCAGAAAGGATACTTCCATGACTCAGGACACAATCCAGGAAATCATCCGCAGACAGCGGAACTATTTTTACACAGGCGCTACCCTGGACATTGAGTTTCGTATCAATGCCCTGAAGAAGCTGCAAGCCTCCATCCAGTCCCACCAGGAGCAGATCAACACCGCCTTAAAAGCCGACCTTGGAAAAAGCAGCTTCGAGAGCTACATGTGCGAATCCGGTCTTGTTCTCAGCGAGATCACCTATATGCTGAAGCACATCCGCTCTCTTTCCAAAGAAAAAACAGTGCACACTCCACTTGCCCAGTTCCATTCCAGAAGCTACATGAAACCGTCCCCATACGGCGTCACCCTGATCATGAGCCCGTGGAACTATCCCTTCCTGCTCACCTTTGATCCGCTGGTAGACGCTATCGCTGCAGGAAACACTGCAGTCTTAAAGCCCAGCGCCTACTCTCCTGCCACCAGCAGAATCATCTGCGAGATCGTCCGCGAATGCTTCCCGGAAGAATATGTGGCAGTTGTCATGGGAGGACGTGAGGAAAACGCCTGTCTTCTTCAGGAATACTTCGATTACATCTTTTTCACCGGCAGCCAGGCTGTAGGAAAAGAGGTCATGCGTCACGCCAGCGAACACCTCACTCCAGTCACCCTGGAGCTTGGAGGCAAAAGCCCCTGCATCGTAGACAAATCCGCAAACATCAAGCTGGCCGCCAAACGTATTGTTTTTGGCAAATATCTGAACTGCGGACAGACCTGCGTGGCTCCCGACTACATTTACTGTCACAAGGAAGTAAAAGATGAGCTTCTGAAGCAGATCCAGAAACAGATCCGTAAGCAGTTTGGCAAATCCCCTCTGGATAACAAAAATTATGGAAAGATCATCAATGAAAAGCATTTCAACCGCATTCAGAACCTGATCGATCCAGCAAAAGTTATCTGCGGCGGCAGCGTCCGTCCGGAAGCCCTGCAGATTGAGCCCACTGTCATGGACCAGGTAACCTTTGAAGATGCGGTTATGCAGGAAGAAATCTTTGGTCCGGTGATGCCGATCCTTACCTTTGATTCTATTGACGAAGTGATCCGCAAAGTAAACTCCATGGCTCATCCTCTGGCTCTTTACATTTTCGCCCAGGACAAAGCCATCTGTGAGAAGGTCACCTCCGAATGTGGCTTCGGCGGCGGCTGTATCAACGATGTGATCATCCACCTTGCCACCAGCGAAATGCCTTTCGGCGGCTTCGGGGAAAGCGGTATGGGAAGCTATCACGGAAAGAAAGGATTCGAGACCTTCTCTCATTATAAGAGCATTGTAGATAAAAAAACATGGATTGATCTGCCTATGCGTTATCAGCCTTACAGAGGAATTTATGACAGGCTGATCCATATTTTTCTGAAATAAAATTGCAGCCAGCTGCTCACGCAATCCTCCCAATATGAGAAATCCGCTGATTCACTACGTAAACCGCTACTTTCTCATATTGGACGTCCCAAGTTCAAAAGCCTTATCGTGCTAGCACGATAAGGCTTTTTGACCTTTTGATACTGGATTGCAATATCATCCGTATATCATAAATCTGTTTCATCAGATTCCGGGATTTTCTTCTCATTTCTTATACTTTCCCGATGTATTTCACCGGTAATTTCAACGCCTCTTACCAGTTCCCGAACGCCATTTCTAAGAGGCAGATAGTCTTCAATATATCCCATTTTTTTGTATGCATCCAGAATGAGCTGCACCTTTTTATGGATCTCATGCACCTTATTTTTCCATCCGCGACTCTGATACCGAACCCTGGAGGAGCCCTGCAAAGTTACCTCTTCCTGGGCAAAATTCTCCTTCCGGATACCCAGTAGCGGCAGGATTCCATCCCCCTTACCAGCTCCATAATAGCGGATTTTATTCCCATTTAAATGATTCTTTTCATTGGCCATAACCTCAAGTCTCTGGATCAAAATTCTCCGCAAAAGGATTACTTCATCTGTATTGGAAAAAGGATATTTTTCTGGTGCCATCAGTGCACCTGGCACTGAAATGATCTGCCTGATATACTCTGCATACTGAAAAACAGGAAGGTTTTTTCCATCTATAAACCAGAAGGTTTTTCCATCATCATCTGCTTCAAGAGGTACCATTTTTCCCACCAGAATACCGGAAAGAAGTTTCCCTTCTGCATCTGTCAGGTTTCTCTTTCTTACCTCATCTTTAAACTCAATGGCGATTCCTGTCCCCATAAGTTTTTCCACAGATTCCCGCAACCGCAGTTCACGTTTCTGGGGTTTCTCCTTCTGATAATACAGCCGGAGAGAATTGTCATATGCCATAATGCGCAAAATATCGGTAAGGGTGATCCTTTCTTTTCCACATCTTTGCAAGGTATAAATGGCATCATGGACCACACTATCAAAATAATTGAAGCCCTTTTTTGCCAGTTCTTCCGGCATATCCAGGATATAAGTACAGGTCATGGGCTTATGCCTGCTGCCTACTTCTATGGTGTTTTTGCAGCCTGTTTTATAGTGATTTTTGAAAATCTCCTGGGCAAGTTTGCATATATTAATGTATGTATTTTCCGGCAGCCACATTGCATTTGCTCCTTTTAATCGTTGTCATGATCGTCGGGCATACTCATAAATTTCTCGAATAATGCCTTGCTGTATTCATCCTCCGGGACGAATTCGTTCTGCTGGGTTTCGGTTTTTTCCCCGTTGTTTATATCTGATTTCTTTACGGAATGAGCTGATTTTGTATTCTTTTCTGTACGTTTTCTCTTTAATTTTATTCCTTCAGATTTCTTTTTCCTGGGCACTATCAATGGATTCTTATCCGCTTCTGTGGATATTTCTTCTTCTGCTTGTTTTTCTGCCCTTGCTGGCATCTCAGCTCCCGCTGATGTTTCTGCCTTCGTCATTGTTTCTGCTTTCACTCTACTGCGCTCTTCCGCTCCATACTCCAGGTACAGATCCTTTGCCGGATAAAAATCCAGTGCCACATTAGCGCCTGTTCCCGTCATTCCATAACGCTGCTTTAAAAACACCAGTTCCAGCTTTCTCACAGGGCTTGACATGGCAGATTCATGCATTGCTCCTACAATCTCAATGTTCCGCAGCTGCAGTCCCAGGATCACGCTGGCAGAATATTCGATACCGCCGGTCTCCTTAAAGGAATCCAGCTGAATAGGCTTCTGGGCATTTCGATAAGACTCACGGTTCAGGGAACTGATCACGAAAACAGCCATATCATATTTGTTGGAAAGGCTGCTTAATACGTTAATATTCTCATCATTTCTCTGCTTATCCGCTGTACCTCTTGTGGAAGCACAGGCAGATAAGATCTGCAGATAATCCACAAATACCACTGGTTTACTGCCTGTTTCTTCCATGAATTTTTCCACATCTGCCACAATATCTTCTGCAGAAAAAGAGATCTTATCCCGCTCCTTGATATACAGTTTTTCATACCTGGAACCCATTTTTTTCTGTACTTTTTCAACCAGCTCCCATTCCTCTTTTTTATCTGCATTCTCTTCGCGGAGCAGCCAGTCAGAGGTGATTTTTGCGTCCGGTTCCTGCATATGGATCACTCTGTTCAGGATTTTGGATTCGATTCGGATTGCAGGCATTTCCAGGGAATAAAACAGCACCGGTGTCCCTCCTGCTGCCACTTCAGAGGCGATCTGAAGAGCCAGGGTACTCTTTCCCATGCCAGGGCGGGCGCCAAGAAAGATAAGGCCAGAGTACAAGCCTCCGCCCAGTCTTTCATCAAGCTGGCGGATTCCTGTGGGATAATGTTCTACCGTCTGGATTTTTCCAGGACGGAACAACTTCAGTTTTTCTGCCACAGAGATGTAGGAAACCGGCTTATTTTCTGCAATATTATTTTCTTTCCTATTCTTTTCTTCCACTTGTGCTTTCTCCGCTCCTGATTCTTCTTTTAACTCCATCAGGCTCCCTTCTCAGTTTCTATGGCCGTTAGTAACTTGTCCAGACTTCCATTTATATCTGCCACATCCACCCCGAAAATATGAACCCGGGTAGGGAACCCTGCATCCTCTACACCTGAATCATACACGATTTTTTCCTGCTTTTTCATCCACTCTGTCATAGGGTAAAGCAGCCAGATATCCTGGGCTTTATAGCGTTTGGAATAGGCATACATCTGATACATATCCGCACTTTTGATTCCATAATTATTCCACTGGTTGTCCTCTAAAAGCTTCCATTTGGTGTCCAGGATCACGCATTTGTCCTCTCTTCTTAACACAATATCCGGACGAATCTGGAACCTTTTCGGGGAATCAAACAAAGTATGTCCACCATCCTGTGGGAAAACCTTCCATGTATTTTCCCTGTGCTTTTTCAGCCTGCAGGCAACATAATTTTCATACAGCTCCTCCATTGGAAAAAGCAGGGATCTTGCCTTTTCATTCCCGGAAAAGCAGGCAAAGCTTTCGTCTTCCAGGAACACCTTGGACCACTGGATGATCTGTTCATATTCCCTGGAATTCCGGTCTGCTCTTACTTTTTCAAAATCATTCCGGATATTAGAGGATACCGGAATCTCTTCAAAAACAGGCAGGAGATTTCGGATTTCCTGTATCTGTTTCTCCCTGGAAGCAGCCTTTTTCAGCCTTAATAATGTGGTTTTTATGAGACGGTTTTCCGCCCTGTTCCGGGTAAATTTCTGGTATCTTACATAGAATCTTTCCTGGTGTACCAGGTTCTCCCTGAGCTGTCTGGAAACCAACAATTTTCCCTTATAGCTTTTCAGATTCCCCTCGACTTTTTCATAATCCGAGCGCAATCCCCGCTTCACAAGAAGCTTTGCTTCCTGAAGATACATGTCAATAAAAATGTCATAAAGGTTGGTAGAACCGCTTGCCAGTTTTGCTGCTGACAGCTTCCAGCCGGAGAAATTTTTCATCTCTTTCAGCATTTTCAGAAGGACTTCCCTGGTCTCATCTGCTCCTGTACCGAATTCTATTTTGGGCAGGATCTGGATTTTCATGCCACTTTCCAGCTGGATCAGGCCTACAAAATTTCGGGCTTCTATCACTTCTCCAACACCAGATTCCAGATGGATCAGCATGAAGGGCTTGCCTTCCTCTTCTCTGGAGCCACTGAATTTTTTTCCAAAAGCCTGGTTCACATAGCTGTCTGAATTCCTGGTTACGTTCTCTATGTAGGCTCTTAATTCCTGGTAGAATTTTTTCTCCAGAAACTTATATTTGGAAGAATTCCGATACCGTTCATTGCAGGTGATCTGATCGTATTCTTTTACTTCAAGTATTTTTTCCATGTCTTTTCCTTAATTGTTATAAGTCTGCAACTATCCTGAATCCTATTACAGACAAAAATCGCAGCTGTTCACTTCGTGACCAGTAAATGTTGCTCATGCTCAGCAACAAACAATCAGACTTAATTCTCAGCCAGTGTTTCTGCATATTTCTGATAAATGCAGACATAGCTCACTGGATACTGAAATGCTTCCCAGTTAATCTCATAACGGACCCCTGGAAGCTCATAGATATCCTCTGCATAACCAGTTCTGTCATAGTCTTCCATGAAGGGATTTCTATATTCATTTTCGTTCGCTGAATCGTTTTTTGTGAGGTATTTTTTCTGCACAAACTGGTATTGGGAAGGCTTTCCATTGTCTCCCAGGATCATATAGATTTTTCCATAATCATCAAAGAAATACTCCTGTAAAAGTGGGAAAATTTTGTTTCGGAATACTTTTTCCAGGTTCTCCATAGTGGCATTTTCCCCACACATTTCATTAAAATAAGCGTGTCCGATGGTGTGATCCCGATCCAGTAGGAACTCAATTCTTTTGTTTATGGTCTCCAGAATTTTCGCCATGTCTACTTTGCCAGTCTGACCATCTACATCCTCGTAGAGCACGCTGTCAGCCTTCATTTCACGCAGCATTTCCGGCTCCGGCATGATCTCCTCGAAGGAAAAACGACGGCGAAGCGCTGCGTCAAGAGCGGTCAGGGAACGGTCTGCTGTGTTCATGGTTCCTATAATATATACGTTGGAAGGAACCGTAAAGGCCTCTCTTGAGTTTGGAAGAACCACAGATGCTGTGTCACGCTTGCTGGTCTCGATCAACGTCATCAGCTCTCCGAAAATCTCGGAAACATTTCCGCGGTTGATCTCATCTATGATAAATACATAGTTTTTCTCTTTATGCTTTGCAGCTTCTTCACAGAATTTCTTGAAAATACCAGCTTCAACTTTGTAGTTCAGGGACTGGGCAGCTGTATTTTCTTCTGGTTTTTCGTTTGTTTTTTTATTTAGTTCTTCATTCGGTTTTCCATTTGGTCCTTCGTTTGGTTTTCCCTCAGAACTTTTTCCATTCAGAACAGGACGGATTCCTTCTACAAAATCCTCATAGTTGTAGGATTGATGGAAGGTGGTAAAACAGATTCTGCCTTGATTTTCCATATCATCATAAACAGCTTTCACGTTCTCATAGCAACCGTTATCTCCATGTAAATCCTCAATACTTTCGCCAGTACAGATTGAGACAGCATAATAAACTGTTTTGTATGTTTTTCCGGTTCCTGGAGGACCGTAAAGAATAAGATTATGGTCAAATGGACAAGAAAACGCTGGTTCCAGTCCTGCCTCTGAGGACTTCTCTGGCGAATCTGCCTGAGAAATATCCTGGGAAGCGTTTTCTTCTGCAGTCTTATCTGGCTGAACTTCTGGCGTGCTTCCCTTCAAAACAGCTTTCGGATTCAGCTTTCCAAGCGTGTAATCATAATATGGAAGCAATTTCTTTACTGCTGTTTTCACTTCCTCGGAAATTTCTTCTTCTGATTTGGTTCCATTTGCATCATCTATAATGTGGCATAATTCGATAACTTTGTCCACATTATTTAACCTATTTATTTTACTAAATTCATCTACTTTTACCGTATCTCCATCATAGATTTCATGATGGATTTTAGCGTTGCACTTCTCACTACCAGAATTATAATTTACTACATAATGAAAAAATTCCTTATCATAATTTAATTCCAGGAATTTGTAGTATTTCTTGATTTCTTCCTTATATTTAGGAATATTCACCTTTTTATCCTTATCTATAACACTTGGTCTAATGCTCAAGGATACATAAATACAGGCTCTGGTTTCCGGAGGATTTTTTTCAATATATATACATATACTCTTAGGGTCGTCTTCCTCTTTTTCTTTTTCATATTTATAAACTACATTAAATTGTTCACTAACAATCCCATTCCACTTTCTATATCCATTACTATTGTTGTACACCAACTGGGGAAGTTCTTCTATAATCTCATCAGTAATTTGAAAAAAGAAAGCGTTGATTGGGGCTGCTTTCGTTTTAGACCTTCCTGGATTTTCTTTTTCCCACGAGTTACGGAATTTTACTAATTCTTCTCTGATCTCACTATCATTTACAAATGCAAGTAATGTTTTATATTTATCCTTATATTTAATTTTATATTCCGCTTCCGTCATTTGATTATCCTCTTTATTTTTATTTTTCAATAAATTAATTATATAGACACCTTTTCTAAAAAGCAACGACAAATTATGAATCCAAAAATCTCCAGAATCTCCAATAGCCTCCTATTGCTGAATTATTACAAATATATTACAATTTATTTCGTAATCAGCTGATACATAGCGCAGCAGCACGGACTTTGACTCGTTGCTCGCGTAAATAAAAAATAAGGAGGTCGAAACTATGTGTTTTAATTTCAATAGCTGTACCGAGTTATTTCATGCAATTTGCAAAATGTTTAACATTGGTTGTTAATTCATAGGCTTATGTTTTCTATGAACTTTGCTCACCAAAAACACCTCAGGGAACATTACCTGTGAACAGTAACAGCAGGATACTGCACATTAGTGTGTGGTGTCCTGCTTCTTGATTTATGAGTATTTTTTTAGTATACTGGGTATACAGAAAAAATGGGAGGTAATTGCAATGAGTACTCTTACGGAAGCGGCTCATGAGAGCATGAAAAATTCAGAGGCAGCTGTAACATATATTGTGAAATCATTGTTTTCAAACATATTTGAGCTTGACGGCACAGCAGAAGTAATGATTTCTGAAAGCATAAAGAAAGGTTGTCCACATTTCTGGACAGATGCCAATTATCGAATTGTATCAAATCGTTTATTCGATTGGTGGATGCAGAATATGCCATATATTTATCTTGCACTGTTAGAAGATAAAACATTTACATCACGCTTATATGATGGTTTAGTAAAAGTTGCTGATTGCGATCATGCAAAGAGACTTGACGCATATGCCTATAATGAAGACGGTAGTGTTCGTAAATCAGTATTAGCAGAAGATGCCGTATTCCATGTTGATTTTACAAATTTTAACGATGCTTTGTATAAAAAACTGTTGACAGATCTTGAAGAATCAATGCATTCATTGGATGCTATCTCTGATCGGATCGATGATTTTGCAAATAATCTTACACCAGTCAAACGTCAGCAAATTTCATACATTGTTTGCAATTTTATGTATTTGGTCTTTGAATTGATGCATAACAATGCGCTGTATAATTTGTTGGAAGCTATTAGCAGATATTATCAGGAAATGGTACCGGCTCATGCGGCAGCATATGATGAGGCTGCAGATAATCCGGGAGATTTTGCATAATGACTACCCAAGCAGCACAATATTTACCAAAACAAATATTTTTATTTTATCATTGCAATAGCACTTTCCGCTGGGTATAATAAAAAGACAACTATTCACCTCAAAGGAAGGGATTTCCATGATAGAACAGCTCATTGCTGAAGCAACGGAATGTGATTTCAAAGTTGCTCTCGAAACAAAGAAGCCCAAAAGCTGGCTAAAAAGTGTCAGTGCCTTTTCCAATGGAATCGGTGGAACTCTGTTTTTCGGTATTTCTAACGACCGGGTAGAAATCACATCACCTGGAGGGATGTTTGGAGGCGGGGCAATTCTTGCATTTTGTTCACTTCCTCATTCAAAAGCAGAAATTGCAGAACATTGCGGATATAAAAGCACCAAAAATTTCACTAAGAAATATTTACGTCCTTTACTTGATTCAGGCGCACTCAATATGACAGTTCCCGATAAACCTAATAGCCGAAATCAAAAATATATTGCCGCTCATACTAAATAGCCTCGAAGCAGAACACTACACATTTACTCAGTGATGTTCTGCTTCTTGCTTTATCGCACAAAAAAATCCCCCGAAACCATAATGATTCCGAGGGAAATATGTCCATATAATAATTCGTAAGAACTGATTATCGTTTGGAGAACTGCGGTGCGCGACGAGCGGCTTTGAGACCGTATTTCTTACGCTCTTTCATACGAGGATCACGAGTAAGGAATCCAGCTGCTTTAAGAACTGGTCTGTACTCTTTGTCTGCCTCAAGGAGTGCTCTGGAGATACCATGTCTGATAGCACCAGCCTGTCCTGTGTATCCGCCACCGTGTACGTTTACAAGAACGTCGA
>OLPE01001481.1_pt1 | contig 12735 bp, 10 predicted proteins | sample 1671901 | NCBI WGS metagenome assembly OLPE01 (sample SAMEA3136624, study PRJEB25190) | human gut metagenome | biome: human gut; feature: human-associated habitat; material: faeces | place: Austria | collected 2013 | reverse complement strand
TAATTGCAAAGGTTATTAACACCATGGCAGCCATGGGAGGAAAAAGTATAGGCGGAGTTATACTTTTTATAGTGGTATTTGTATTTGGTCACACATTTAACCTGGCAATTAATCTTTTAGGTTCCTATGTTCACACCAACAGATTACAGTACGTTGAATTTTTTGGAAAGTTTTATGAAGGCGGAAGCAGAGAGTTTAAGCCTTTTAAGGAAAATACAAAATACATTAATGTAAAGGAGAATTAATTATGACTTTAGGAACATTTTTCGATAATTTAGGTTTATTTTATGCATTGCTTGGAGCAGCACTTGCAGTACTTATGGCAGGCGCAGGTTCAGCAATAGGTGTAGGTATTGCAGGACAGGCTGCATCAGGAGTAATGACGGAAGATCCATCAAAATTTGCAAAAGTACTTATTATGCAGTTACTTCCGGGCACACAGGGCTTATATGGACTTCTTATTGGATTCATTACATTATCAAAAATCGGAATCATTGGCAGTGGAGCAGTTGCAGTAACATCATCGCAGGGATTACAGATATTGGCAGCATGCCTTCCAATGGCAATAGTTGGTTTAATCTCAGGTAAGTATCAGGGAAAAACATCAGCAGCCAGTATTGGAATTGTAGCAAAAAGACCTGAACAATTCGCAAAAGCAATGTTGTTCCCTGCAATGGTAGAAACATACGCAATTTTAGCTCTTTTGATATCATTCTTATCAGTAAACGGAATAGCTTTATAGTTTTAAACCTGTGGAGGATGAAAACTTTAGAAGAAGGTACTCTGAAGCCGTCGGTCCTTAGAAGGTGGGGCAGCGTAAGCTGTCACGGCTTCTTAGTACCGCTACGAGCTGAAGGTAGCGGGAGCGTGCCTTCGATAAAGATTTCATCCCACCACAGGAACAAAAAGTAAAAGCTAACGAATACTGGGAAGAATGCTTAAGAAAGGAGGGGCTGCATGAGTGGTTTGGATAACATTGTAGAGGAGATTAGAAATCAGTCTAAGCAGGAAGCAGATGAAATTCTGAAAGAAGCAGATGTTTTTTGCAAGGACTATATGAATAAAATTAAAAAAGACGTAGAAGTAGAAGTTGTTTCGATTGAGAAGAAGGCTTTGGCTGACCGCAAGCTTTATGAGGAGAAGACGGTTTCAGGTATGGAGTTTTTGGAACGTAATTCTATTCTTAGGGCTAAGCAGCAGGTTATTGAACAGGCTATTGATAAGGCTAGGGAGAGTATAGCAGGTCTTAATGATGAAGAATATTTTAACGTTTTGGAGAAGCTTTTAAGGAAGAATGTTCAGCAGGGCAAGGGAAAGATTTGTTTTTCTAAAAAGGATTTGGATAGGATTCCTAATGGTTTTGAAGATAGAGTAAAAGAGATTGTAGCAGAGAATCAGGGAGAGCTTGTAATTGATAAGGAGCCGGCTAATATTAAGGACGGTTTTGTATTGGTTTATGGAGAGATTGAAGAGAATTGTACTTTGAAGGCCTTGTTTGATTCTAATATTGACAGAATAAAAGATATTGCCAATAAGCAGTTGTTTGGATAGGGGGTAATGCCATGGAGCAGGAATATATTTATGGTGTTGCCAGAATCAGAGCACTTGAAGGTAGTTTGTTTACAGATGAAACCATTAATCAGTTGGTGCAGTGCAAGGATTATGACGAGGCTATGGATTTCTTAAGAACCAAGGGCTGGGGGAACGGAAACCCGGACCAGAGTTTGGAGGAAATGCTTGAACAGGAGCGAAGGAGAACGTGGAAGGTTCTGGATGAATTAATTGAAGACAAGGAACAATGTGAGATTCTCACCATTGCCAACGAGTACCATAATCTTAAGGCGGCAATTAAGCAGGTTTGTACTGAACTTGAAACTGAAAATGTGTTTTATGAAGATAAAAAAACAGACACGGAATTCTTGAAAAATTGTATAAGGCAGGGCAATTACAATCTGCTTCCTAAAGGCATGGAGCAGGCGGCAAAGGATGCAACAACAGTTCTTATGCAGACTGGCGATGGACAGTTGTGCGATGTGATTATTGACAGGGCAACACTGGAGGCAATTAAGCAGGCAGGTCAGGAAGCAACTAATGAAATGATTAAAAAATACGCAGATGACCTGGTTACCATATCAGACATTAAAATAGCAGTAAGATGTGCAGCTACAAATAAGGACGCATCTTTTGTTTCAAAAGCACTTGTAAGTTGTGACGGAGTAAGCGTTACGGAATTGATTATAGCTTGCAAGGACGGCTTAGATGGAGTTTGTTCTTATCTTGAAAAGATAGGCTATAGTCAGGCAGTTAGTGCTTTAAAAATATCAAAATCAGTTTTTGAATGCTGGTGTGACAATAAGATTGTGGAAGATATAAAGTCACAGAAATATGACTCTTTTTCAATAGGACCGATTATTGCTTATGTTATTGCAAGAGAGAATGAAATTAAAACAGTAAAAATTATTCTTTCAGGCAAAATTAATGGTTTTGACAATGAGTTTATAAAAGAAAGGGTAAGGGTAATGTATGCATAAAGTAGCAGTTATAGGTGATTATGACAGTATATATGGCTTTAGCGCACTGGGACTTGATACATTTCCGGTTACCGACGTAACAGAGGCAGCACATTTGCTAAGAAAAATAGCTGCAGGTGAATATGCCATTATATACATTACAGAAATGTTAGCAAAACAGCTTTCAGCAGAGATAGAAAAATACAGAGAGCAGATGGTTCCTGCAATTATCCTTATTCCGGGTGTAAAAGGAAACACGGGAGACGGAGTAAAAGGAGTTAAGGATTGTGTAGAGCAGGCTATTGGTTCGGATATTGTATTTGGGAAGGAATAAAACATGGAGTATAGCAAGGGTGTAATTAAGAAAGTAGCAGGACCTCTTGTAATAGCAGAGGGAATGCGTGATGCCAATATGTTTGACGTGGTTAGGGTTAGCGACAAGCATCTTATTGGTGAAATTATAGAAATGCATGAAGATAGAGCATCAATTCAGGTTTATGAGGAGACAGCCGGACTTGGACCGGGAGAGCCTGTTGTATCAACGGGAGCGCCTATGTCAGTAGAACTCGGACCGGGTCTTATAGGTAGTATTTATGACGGAATTCAAAGACCACTTGATGATATTATGAAGGTATCGGGCAATCTTCTAAAGAGAGGTGTTTCCGTACCTTCTTTGAAAAGAGAGTTAAAATGGGAGTTTGTTCCAACAGCTTCAGTTGGGGACATTGTTGAACCGGGAGATGTTATTGGAATAGTAAAAGAGACAGCGGCAGTTACTCAGAAAATAATGGTTCCATATGGAATTAAAGGCGAAATTACAAGCATTAAAGGCGGAACATATGACGTTACTGAAACTGTTGCCATAGTTAAGACAGAAGACGGTGAAAAGGAATTAACTTTAATGCAGAAATGGCCTGTTAGAAAAGGCAGACCTTATAAAGAGAAAAAAGCTCCTTATAAGCCTTTGGTTACAGGACAAAGAGTTATCGATACTTTGTTTCCAATTGCCAGAGGTGGCGTTGCAGCAGTTCCGGGACCTTTCGGAAGTGGAAAAACAGTTATTCAGCATCAGCTTGCAAAATGGGCTGAGGCAGATATTGTAGTATACATTGGTTGTGGTGAGCGTGGAAATGAAATGACAGACGTTCTTAATGAGTTCCCGGAATTAAAGGATCCAAAAACAGGACAGTCATTAATGGAAAGAACAGTTCTTATAGCCAACACATCTGACATGCCTGTTGCGGCAAGAGAAGCTTCAATTTATACAGGAATTACAATAGCAGAATATTTTAGAGACATGGGCTATTCAGTAGCTTTAATGGCAGACTCAACATCACGTTGGGCAGAGGCTTTAAGAGAGATGTCAGGACGTTTGGAAGAGATGCCCGGTGAAGAAGGTTATCCGGCATACCTTGGAAGCCGTCTTGCACAGTTTTATGAACGTGCCGGGGATGTTGTTACCCTTGGAAAAGAAGGCAGGGAAGGAGCTTTGTCAGTTATCGGTGCTGTATCTCCTCCAGGTGGTGATATTTCAGAACCTGTATCTCAGGCAACACTTCGTATTGTAAAAGTATTCTGGGGACTTGATTCAAACCTTGCATACAAGAGACATTTTCCGGCAATTAACTGGCTTACAAGTTATTCACTTTATGTAGACAGAATTGGTGGATGGTTTGAAGAAAATGTTAATAAAGATTGGTTAAAGCTTCGACAGGAGTTAATGAAATTATTGCAGGAAGAAGCAGAGCTTGATGAAATCGTAAAAATGGTAGGCATGGATGCTTTGTCTGCACCTGACAGACTAAAGATGGAAGCAAGCCGTTCAATAAGAGAAGATTATTTGCATCAGAACTCTTTCCATGAAGTTGATACCTATACATCACTTAGAAAGCAGTATATGATGATGGAATTGGTACTTGGTTTCTATAATAAGTCAATGGAAGCCCTTAAACAGGGAGCAAGCGTTGATAAGCTTATTAAGATGCCTGTACGTGAAGCAATCGGACGTTTTAAATATACACACGAAGACCGGCTTGACGAAGCGTTCAATGAAATAATGGACAAGCTTGCCGAAGAGGTGGCAAATACACTGGAAAAGGAGGACTTCTAATATGCCAAAGGAATATAGAACAATTCAGGAAGTAGCAGGACCACTTATGATGGTTAGAAATGTGGAAAATGTTACTTACGATGAATTAGGTGAAATAGAACTTGCAAACGGTGAAGTAAGAAGATGCAAAGTTCTTGAAGTTAATGGAAGTAATGCTCTGGTTCAGCTATTTGAAGACTCTACAGGCATTAATTTGTCTAACAGCAAAGTACGTTTTCTTGGAAGAAGCATGGAACTTGGAGTTTCGCCGGATATGCTTGGAAGAGTTTTTGACGGCTTGGGAAATCCAATAGATGGAGGTCCTGACATTCTTCCGGAGGAAAGGCGAGATATTAACGGTGTGGCGATGAATCCGGCAGCGAGAAATTATCCTTCTGAATTTATCCAGACAGGAATTTCAGCAATTGACGGACTTAACACTCTTGTAAGAGGACAAAAGCTGCCAATCTTTTCAGCTTCAGGTTTGCCACATGCCAACCTTGCAGCCCAGATTGCAAAACAGGCAAAGGTTATTGGAACTGACGAACCTTTTGCAGTTGTTTTTGCGGCAGTTGGTATTACTTTTGAAGAATCAAACTTTTTTATAAATAGTTTTAAGGAAACAGGGGCAATTGACAGAACGGTATTGTTTATTAATCTTGCCAATGATCCGGCGGTAGAACGTATTGCAACGCCTAGGATGGCACTTACTGCAGCAGAATATCTTGCCTTCGAAAAAGGAATGCACGTACTTGTAATTATAACTGATATTACAAACTATGCAGACGCATTAAGAGAAGTTTCTGCAGCAAGAAAGGAAGTTCCGGGCAGACGTGGTTATCCGGGATATATGTATACTGACCTTGCAACAATGTATGAGCGTGCAGGTCGTCAGCGTGGCAAAGACGGTAGTATTACAATGATTCCGATTCTTACAATGCCAGAAGATGACAAGACTCATCCTATCCCTGACCTTACAGGTTATATTACAGAGGGACAGATTATCTTAAGCCGTGACCTTTACAGAAAAGGAATTACACCACCAATAGATGTACTTCCATCTCTTTCAAGACTTAAGGACAAAGGTATTGGCGAAGGAAAAACAAGAGCTGACCACAGTAACGTAATGAATCAGCTTTTCTCAGCCTACGCAAGAGGCAAGGAAGCCAAAGAACTTATGACAATTCTTGGTGAGGCTGCACTGTCAGACATTGATCTTATTTATGCTAAGTTTGCAGACGAGTTTGAGAAGGAATATGTTTCACAGGGCTATGACGCAAACCGTTCCATTGAGGAAACGATGGATATTGGCTGGAAACTTTTGTCAATGCTTCCTAAGTCGGAGTTAAAGAGAATTGATGATAAGTTCCTTGAAAAATATTATAAGCAGCAGGATTAAAATTAATATTAGTTGTATTGATTTTTTAGATAGTTTTTAGAAATGAGGGAAAATTATGGCAGGAACAAGAGTAAATCCAACCCGAATGGAATTAACGAAACAGAAGAAAAAGCTGCTTTCTGCTACTAGAGGTCACAAGCTTTTAAAGGATAAAAGAGATGAGCTGGTAAGACAGTTTATGGATCTTATAAAAGAAAATATGGAATTAAGACTTAAAGTTGAAAAAGGCATAAAAAATGCCAACATGGAGTTTGCCATTGCAAGGGCAGGAATGAGCGAACAGGTTTTGAACACTGCACTTATGGCATCAAAGAAAAGCCTGAATATTAATCAAGGTTTTAAGAATGTAATGAGCGTTGACATACCTACTTTTTCAACTAATGACGAAATAAGTGGAAATGACATATATTCTTATGGCTATGCTTTTACAGCAGGAGATTTGGATGACGCAGTATACTCCTTAAGTACTGTTTTTGAAGATATGCTTAAACTGGCAGAGGTAGAAAAATCCTGTCAGCTTATGGCAACTGAAATTGAAAAAACAAGAAGAAGAGTAAATGCCTTAGAACATGTAATAATTCCTGAAACAATGGAAAACATAAAGTATATAACAATGAAGTTGGATGAAAATGAGCGTAGCACACAGATTCGTCTAATGAAGGTTAAAGATATGATGGTTAAGCAGGCAGTGGAAGAGAGACGAGTGCAGGATGGATTATAATAAATTGACTGAAAACAAAAATTGACATATTACGATTAAAACTTTATAACTAAGTTAATCCATATGGAAATTTAAATGTTAGGAAGGTGTAGGTATGAAAATTTTATTTTATGATACAAAGAAATATGACAAGGAATCTTTTGATAAGGTTTTGCCAAAGTATGAGGACATTGAAATCGAATACGTTGATAGTGATATTTCCGTAAGAAACGCAGTGTATGCCAAAGGCTTTGAGGCTGTATGTGGTTTTGTAAGTTCAGATTTCAGTGCTAAGGTTATAGATGTTTTGGCAGACAATGGTGTAAAGATTATTCTTTTAAGATGTGCCGGTTTTAATAATGTTGACATTAAAAGAGCTAAGGAAAGAGGAGTTTTAGTTCTGAGAGTTCCGGGATACTCACCGGAGGCAGTGGCAGAACATGCTATGGCTCTTGCCCTTGCAAGTAACAGACACATTCATAAGGGATACATCAAGGTTAGAGAAAACAACTTTAGCCTTGTGGGTCTTACAGGACTTAATTTCTTTAAGAAAACAGCAGGAATAATCGGCACCGGAAAAATCGGTGCTGCAATGTGCAGGATTTGCAAAGGTTTTGGAATGAGAGTTATTGCCTATGACATATATCAAAATCCTGATTTGGATTTTGTTAAATATGTTGATCTTGACACATTGTTGGCAGAAAGTGATTTAATTTCACTTCATTGTCCGCTAACAGATGATTCTTATCATATGATAAATTCAGAAACAATAAATAAGATGAAAGACAAAGTAGTTCTTGTAAACACATCAAGAGGTGCATTAATTGATACAGAAGACTTGATTAAGGGAATACGTCAGCACAAATTCCACAGCGTAGGTCTTGATGTTTACGAGGAAGAAACAGCTAACGTATTCGAAAACCGTGAAGACGATATAATGGAAACATCCATTACATCAAGACTTCTATCATTCCCAAATGTAATCGTAACATCCCATCAGGCATTCTTAACAGAAGAAGCCTTGGAGGCAATCAGCTATACAACACTTGAAAATGCCCAAAGCTATATTGAAGGACATGTAATCAAGCAGAATTTAGTATTGCCACAGAAATAGGGGAAAAGACTGAAGAAAAAAGGACGCTTTAAAAATCAAGTGCCCTAGTGTATAAACCAGTTAGAAAGTGAATCGGATGTAATTCCGATTTGCCCTCAGTGAATTAAAAACAAATAAAAATACCATAAAAACTATACAAATTGGCGATAAATCCTTGAAAATTCACCACTTTATTGTATAATAGTGTCAATAGCAGAAAATAAAAACGTTTTCGGATAATTCAATAAGAATATTGAATTATTGACAATAACACATTTAAATCAGGAAAACATGAATTGAAAAGGAGATTTTGTATGAGAAAGGTATTAGCTTTTGCAGTGGTAGCTACAGCTACATTAGGTATTGGTTTTGCAGGAACTACGGTTAAAGCAGCAGAACCAGCACAGAATATTGATATTTCAAAGATGAAAGTTAACTGGAGTGATGAATTTAACGGAACAGAACTTAACAGTAACCATTGGACTCCGGAGAAAGGAAATGGAAACTGGGGCTGGGGAAACAATGAGAAAGAATACTATAAAGCAAACAACATATCTGTATCAGATGGAACAATGAAGATTAAAGCCCAGACAGAAAAATTTGGTGGTTGCAATTGGACATCTGGAAGAATCAAAAGTGCAGGAAAGGTTAACATTGGATATGGATATGTTGAAGCAAGAATAAAGATTCCTTCATCACAGGGAATTTGGCCGGCATTTTGGATGCTTGGAACTAACGGAAAGACTTGGCCTGCATGTGGTGAGATTGATATTATGGAAGCTTTCAACACAAGATCAGATATCCAGAGCACAATCCATTATCCAAAATGGAATGGAAAAGATGATCAGTATGTTTACACTAACCGTAATATAAGTAATAAGACAGAATGGCATACATATGGATGTTACAGAGATGGAAGCATATGTGCATTCTACATAGATGGTAAGCTTTTAACATCATACGGAACATGGACAAATAAGTTTGTAAGAATAACTGATTTCGCAGAAACATATTCAACAGCAGATTTAACAACAGGAAACTATGCAGGACAGCGTAGCGTATTAAATGATGATTACTATCTTTTGTTTAATGTGGCATGTGGCGGAAACTTAGCACAGGGCAACCCTCCAACAAACAGTGATTGGAGTGCTACAATGGAAGTTGACTATGTAAGATACTACGTACCAAAAACAGCAGAAGAACTCGAACAGGACAAAAAAAATGAAGTTAACAAAAAAGACGACGACAAGAACACAACAATTGTCACAGCACCTGCAAGAGCAAAAATCAAAACTCTTAAAAATGTAAAGAAGAGAAAAATGCAGATTAAACTTGCTAAAGTAAGTGGTGCAAAAGGCTACCAGATTCGTTACTGCGATAACAAGAAATTCCAGGGCTACAGTGTTAAGAACATTAAGAAGACAAAAGTTACAATTAAGAAGCTTGACAAAAAAGAAACCTATTGGGTTAAGGCAAGAGCTTACAAAGTAGTAAACGGTTCAAAGAAATACGGCGCATGGTCAAAAGTTAAAAAAGTAAAAATCAAAAAATAAAAAATAGCAATAACAAAAATAATTGAACAAATAGTGGAATGAGAGATGTTTCTGGTTAGTGAAACACTATCGGAAACGAAAGAGAATCTAAAAAAGCATACTTTGGGGTAAAATACCTCCGAAGTATGCTTTTGTGCGTTGTGGTGATTCACTAAAGAGAAACTCAGTTTACAGGAAATTCACAGAATATCCTTTTTTATCCATTTATTAATGGGTGTTCTTTTTTCTAAAAATATGTTAAAATGGAATTTGTGAAATTGTATATCAAAACGAAATGAAAAATATAATTTGGGAGATAACAATGGAAGAAAAAAACAACAAAGAAAAAATCGCTGAAGAAAGCGTACAGAGTAATGAAAATACTGTAGCAGAAGAAGCAAACAATAAAGAATTAGAAATAAATAAAGAAGAAACTACAGTAGAGCAGGAAAGTGCAGAAACAGAAAAGATTGTAGAAACTGCCGAACAGAAAGAAGCAGCAGAGTCAACAAAAGAGGTTGCAACACAGGAAGATTCAGAGCAGAAGCAAACTGCAAAAAAGAAAGATTCAAAGAGTGAAGAATCTGAACCGGAAGAAAAAGAAAATGGCAGATACAAGGTTATTGCCAAGTTAGAGCCAAATCTTTGGACATACGGAAGCCCTGTTTTGTTTGAAAAGGGAACTCTTGAGAGAGACCAGGTAAGTAACATTAACAGACTTTCACTTATATTTACAAATATCTATGAAGAGAAGGAGATAAGAGATCTCTACATTACAATCTATGCAGATGACGGTGAAGGCAATGTTGAACAGATTAACCACAGCTATCTTGCAATGGGACAGGAATACCTTGCATCAAAAGGCAAGGCTGCAAAGATTACAATAAAGAATGAGAATGCAGTCAAGTTTATCATAAAGATAGACAGGGTAGTTTTTGTAGACGGTTCAGTTTGGACTAAGAAAGATGCTGTACTTGAAAGCGCAGGAGAGATGGAAGACGTAGAAGTTTTTGCACAGGCAAAGACTAAAGACTACGAAGACAACTACGTCTCAGGAATGGAAGAAGTACAGAAAGACGATTCTGCAAGCATTGGAAATGGAATTGAAATTCTTAAACGAATTGCGTGGTACAAGAATAGCAAGGAATTAATAAAGACAGCACATAAGAAATACGATATTGCCGTAAAGAATGAAGAAAGAAAACAGGCAAGCGAAAACAGACGTGCTAACAGACAGAAAGATGTAAAGAAGAAATATATGACAGCTTTGATAGCAGTTGGTGTAATTATTGCAATTGTAGCCATAGTCACAGTAGCGTTCTTTATTCCAAACAAGAAATACAAGAATGCAGAAAAATTGCTTAAGAACCAGAAGTACACACAGGCAGTAACAGAGTTTAAGGACCTTGGAGGATTTAGAAAGAGCAAGGAGTTCTTGGCAGAAGCATATTACAACATTGGTTTACAGGCACTTAATGAAAAAGATGAAGACAAGGCTTCAGACTATTTTAAGAAGAGTAACGATGCTGACAAGAGCTCAGAATATGGCAAGCAGGCAGGTGCTTTCCTTGATTATTACGCAGCAACAGATGCATTAGACAAGAAAGATTACGACAAGGCACAGCAGTTATTTACATCAAGTGCCCAGGCAGCATCTGATTTTAATTTAATTAATAAGGCAAGTGCAGGAATGGCGCAGGTTTCATATATTAAGGCAGATTACAGCACAGCATGGCAGACAATCAAGAACGTATATGCAAAGGACAACAAGACTTTCCAGGCACAGTATGCGGAATATGGTTATGCCTACGCAAAACAGTTAATTGACAAAGGCTCAATTAAAGAGGGAATGGAAGTTTACTCAAAAGTAGAAAAACTTTCAAAGTCAGCAAACTTAAGCGAAAGTGTTTATAATCAGGCAGTTAAACTTGGCGAGGCAGGAAAGATTCAGGAAAGCTTGAATCTTTTGAATCAGATTAAAGGCAACTACGCAAAAGCAAAAACACTTTACGATTCAATGAACTCATTCCATAAGAAAGTGTCATTATGGTTAGGAACCTGGAAGCATAGAGGAACTGTAAATGGTGAGAAAACAACTTACTACATCACTTTCTCAGAAGTGTTGTATAAGGGCGAACCATGCATCAAAATTAAGGACATGAACAACAAGTCATTAGGTTATGATGTGGAAATCAGTAGCAAGAACCATATAACACAGATTGAAGTTGGAACATATATGATTCACTTCAAGCTTAAGAATAATCACAATCAGAAATTAACATACACACTTCTTGAAGGAAAGAAGATGTTAAGAGAGCTTAAGTACGAAGGTGTAACATACAAGACAAAATACAAAAAGAAATAATAACAAATTGGCAGAATTAAAAAGTACAACAGTACATTAATTCTGCCTTTGAACTATATGTAGTCCCTAAACGTTTTTATCGGAAAGATTTAAGAGGTTATATATGCAAAAAATAATATCAATAATTATGGCATTGGCAATGCTGGTGACTCCCGTAAATATAACTAGTGCAAAAGCTGACCAAATTTATAATATAGAAAAAAGTAGTCAAAGTCAGATTACAGAAAATAAAATAGAAAAGCTTATAAGCAGTCAAAAAGCTGATATAAGAACTGGAACAGTAAAAATCGAGAACAAAAAACTTGAATCGATAAGTCTTCCGAGAGCCAATTATGGAACAATAAATCAGGCAGCAACCACATTGAAAAAGGCTATGCTGGCGCACCAAAGCACGCTTTATGTTTTGGTAAAGTCAAAAAGTTCTGCAGCAGACCAAATTTACTACGATATAGAAGATAAGGCAGCAAGTGTAACAGACAACCCTATTGAGGGAGACTATATGTTTTGGGATATTAGTAGCAGAGATGTTTCTTATAGGGCTCAGAAGAGCAACGGATACTATTTGTATCAGTTTCTTATAAAGATAAAATATTTTACAACATTGGAACAGAGAAGCCTGGTAGATGATAAAGTGAATCAAATCATAGAAGAGCTAGGCTTTACATCAGAAACAACTGATTATGAGAAGGTAAAAGCAGTTTACGATTATGTATGCAAACATGTTACATATGCTCAAAGTCTTGACGATGAAATAGTTTTTACAGCATATTCAGCATTATATAATGGAGAAGCGGTTTGTCAGGGATATGCCCAACTTATCTATAGAATATTGAAACAACTTGGAATATCTGTAAGAGTAATTCCCGGGTATGGAAAAGACAAAACAGTGCGTCACGGTTGGAACATAGTAAAGCTTGGAGATTATTATTATAATCTGGATGCAACATGGGATTCACAGCTTTTACAGGCAGGAATCAGATATAGATACTTCTTAAAGGGCGACAATTTCAAAGATCATACAAGAGATGACCAATACAAAAATTCAGA
>OLPE01001476.1_pt1 | contig 12759 bp, 5 predicted proteins | sample 1671901 | NCBI WGS metagenome assembly OLPE01 (sample SAMEA3136624, study PRJEB25190) | human gut metagenome | biome: human gut; feature: human-associated habitat; material: faeces | place: Austria | collected 2013 | reverse complement strand
GTGTCGTTCGCGATGTGTGCTCCTTTGCCACGACTTCGGCGCGTTATGTTTACGGACGATTCAACTCGTCCCATGCCGCTCATTGCATATCGTTGGACTTGGTTTGCTGTGCAAGCTGCAAACGCAGCTCATCGATCTGCCGCTGCAGGCTCTCGATATAACGTGTTTGCTTGCAGATGATCAGATCGCGCACGTCACGCACATCGACCTTGCTGACTTCTCTGTCTTGCGCCGTGTCCATATCCACAGAAAACAGGCGTTCCGGGCTGCTTGCCACTTCCAGATCTTCCAGCTGCATTTTCTTCCGCCATCGGTCCATGCAGCGTTCAATACGTTTTTCGCCTATGAACTCAGGCCCTAGTCCCGCCTCACGGAACAGGTACGTGGGCGATTCGCCGGCATCGGCGCGCATCACGCATTCCCGTTTGAACCACTCGGCATACCTGATGCGTGATGGCGATACCTTCACCACCGCCCGCAGCTTGATCAGACGTTTTATCTGTGCGGATGAGAACGAGGCCTTGCTATGCGTCATGCTTTTCCTCCGTCGGCACGGAACTGGTGTGATGACTCGGTATCATCGGAGCGATATCGCACGCGTAGTTTCAACACGGCAAATGCGATGACAAGTATGACGGCCGCAACACCGGCGATACCTCCCACGGCGGCACCGGTATTGCCGATAACGCCAGGATTGCCCGGCATCTCTCCTGGGTTGTGTTCGTGTTCAGGCGGGGTGGGCGGAGTACTGGTGCTGAATTTCGGCTCTACCGTGATGTTGAGATCGGCGGCCGTATCTCCGCTGCCGGGAATCGAGATGAGGAACGGATCACAGTCGTATGCCTTGTTGGCTTTCGCCGAATCCGTGCGGGAGACCAGATATAGGCCAAGCGGTAGGTTCTGGAAAGTAAGTTGGCCAGCTGCATTGGTGGTGCCGGAATGCTGGTATAGCTTGTTTTTCGCCGCGTGTGCAGCCAGCTTCTTGGCGGCATCGTGATATTCGCTCGATGTCAGGCGTTCCCAATCGGCAGTGAGACCGGAAAAATCACTGACGGTTTTATATGAGGAAACGCTACCATCATTGTTCGTTGTGACAGTGGCGACGCGCACGATGGCATAAGTATCGCCGGCAAGTGATTTGGGCGAAGCCGTGTCTCGGCCCCATACGGCATTGATGGTGAGAGTGCCGAAGGAATCAGCTTGCGCGTATGGCACCATGAAGCCGAAAGACACAAGACCAGTGAGGATGATAGTAATGGTGGCGGCAATCATGGCAGCAATGCGCGCCGCACCATACTCGCTTCCGCTATGCGGGTCTAACATGTCTGCCCGGTCCTTTCCGCCGTGATGAATGTGATTGGTTATTTGTATTGGCTGGCTGAGGAGGCAAGTCACCGTCCGGCTCGATGGCTGTGGAGCTAGAATCACCGGATGCGACCTTGGCGCTCCCACTCTGCCGGCGTCGCCGCTCATGCCGCTGCCACAAATGCCATGCAATAAGCAAGGCAATCAGCGCGAGAGACGGCAACAAATACTGCAGCGGAATGTCCACGTGGAATGTGGATTTGGCGTCATTCTGCTGCTGTGGTGTGTATGGAATACGATGACCGCGCACCAGCAGCCGATGCGTGTTGACCGCATACGGTGTGCAGGTAATGAGCGTGACCAAATCCTTGCCGGGCTCAATCACCAGTTGTTTGGCATCAGTCGGCAGAACGGTAGTGATCTTATCGACCTGATACGCATACGTGTCTTTAAGTATTGTGATATAGAACTTGTCGCCTTTTTTCATAAGGTTCAAGTCCGTGAACAGTTTTGCCGTGGGCAACCCTCGGTGGCCAGACAGCGCCGCATGAGTGGACGCGCCACCAACTGGTAGTGAGGTCTGTTCCAAGTGACCGATGCCGGATTGCAGTACTTTCTCGGAAGTGCCGTGATAAATAGGCAGGGTCTCCTTGAGCTTAGGCACAGTGACGTATCCCATCATGCCGTCGCCGGCGAGGTTGAGGAGCTTCATGTACTCGGCGTCGGTGGCTTCGGTGTTCACCGCTCCGGTGAGGGCGCTGGTGGTGCCGGAGCTTTCCTCGGCGAGTCTGGTGTTGTAGGCGTGCGCGGCGTCGATCATGCTGCGGTATTCCTCGTCGGAGAGTGCCTCGACGGCCGCGTCGTAGTTGCTGACGACGCGCGAGGCGTTCTTCATGACGAGGAAGTTGCTGATCGTCGGGTAGAACAGGACGAGCAGTCCGATCACGATGACCAGCAACGGCGCGAGGCCGCGCAGCTTCTTAACCATGGATCTCCTTGGTGGGGCTTCCCCGGTCAGGGAAGGCCGGCGCCCCGGTCCCCTTGACGCGGGTCAGGGGAACCGGGGGTCAGTGGCGGTCTCAGGCCGCGTGACGGGACTTGCGGTTGGACTTGACGTACCAGGTCGCGCCGCGGGCCTCTCCCCTATCGCCTCGTGCCCGGCCCTCTCGGCTCTCCTTGTCGAAGAGGCGCCGGAGAGGGCCAGTGTGACGTGGGCTCAGGCCGCGTGGCGGGACTTGCGGTTGGACTTCACGTACCAGCCGGCGCCCAGGGCTACGATGAGCACGCCGAACACGGTGAACAGCACAGTGCCCATGCCACCGGTATCCGGCAGGAGCGCACCCTTCTTGTTCTCGATCTTGACGACCGGGACAGTCACATCGGCGGTCGGAGCGGAACCGTTGACCGTCCAGGATTCCAGCGCACCGGTGGTCTTGTTGATGGTGGCATTGATGGTGACCTTGACCGGATCGGAGAGCTTGTTGTACCCCTTCGGGGCGAAGGTCTCCTTCAGGTAGTAGGTGCCGGCCTTGAGACCGGTGAACTCGATGATGCCGGTGGCCGGGGTTTCCACTTCAGTGACCTTGTCCGTATCGCTGGTCTTGGCCGGACGATACACGTTGTCGCTCTTCTTGACGAGAGAGATGACGGTCTTGTCGGAGTCGAGCAGCTGGAACTTCGCGCCGGCGAGGGCGTTTTCGGTGTCGCCTTCCTTGTAAATCTTCTTCAGGTTGAAGTTGAAGGTGTAGCTGTGGGTTTCGGACGGGGTGGATTCGCCGATGTTCTCCTCGCTGGGGCCGTTGCTGTACTGGACCTTGGCGGAGTTGAGGTTGCCGGGGTTGTTCTGGTCCGGGGTGCCGACGAACGCGTTCTCGTTCAGAGTCGCGGAGTAGGTGACGAGAATCCCCTTGCCAGCCTTGGACGCATTGTCGGTCTTCACGTAGTTGGACAGGTCGATGGTGACGGTCTTCCCCTTCGTGGTCACGCTGTAATCAGTAGTAGCGGTCAGCGTAGCATCACCGACCTTGACGGTGACGTCGTTGTTGAAGTCAAGCCCCGCGGAAAGGGTATCGACGATCTTGAAGACGTAGTTCGTGTATTCGGAGGTGTCCGGGACCTTGGACTTGAGCTGGAAGTTCACCTTGCTGCCGATCTGGGCGCTGTCACCCTTCTTGTCGGCATCGATGGTCTTGTCGACGGTCGGGTATTCGGACTTCAGATTGATGTTCTTGGTCGTGGCGGTGACGTTGACAAGCATCGCATCCGTGTGGCGCTTGTTGGAAGTGGAACCGGCTTCCGGGCTCACCACGTAGTAGCCAAGCGGGAGGTTCGCAAAAGTAGCGACGTATTGGCTACCGGAGGCCTTCGCCGTCGCTGCAGGATTCACCGCAGAGACATTGTTGCCAGCCTTCTTGGCCCAGTTGGAAGCCTTGGTGGCGAACTCGGCCAGTTTCATGTCCTGCTGATTCAGGCTGTATACGTAGTCGTAGGCCTTTTCGGAGACGTTGGCATCGGTCACACCCGTGATACCAAGCTCGTCCGCATTAGTCTTGAAGAAATTGTCCCAGGGGGAGGCCAGCGTGTAGGTGGCGTTCTGGCCTGCGGCATCCGGGGAAGCGGAGAACATCTGGTAGGCGTTCACCTTCTTGCCGTTGAACGCGGCATCCGAGCTGGTGACGGTCAGCGTGCCGGTAGCATCTTCCGCGGAGGCGGTGGTGGCGCCGAGGCCGGCGATGCCGAGCATCGTGGCGGCTGCGAGGACGCCCGCCGCTACATTCCTGATTAGTGACTTCATCACTGTTCCTTTCTCTGTACTGCACCGGTCCCGGTCGGGGCCGGTTCGAGTTGGTTACGTTGGTTGCCCCGCCGCCGTGCGACGGCGGGAAGTCTGGTTATCGGGTGTGCCGACCGCGTTTGCGGCCGACCGGCAATGCGGTTCCCGCGCCCGCTCCCCCGGCCGCGGCCGGTTCCATGCGGTTGGCGCGCAGGTACCATGCGGTGCCGAGGGCGAGCATGAACACGCCGAGCATGACGAACAGGAGCGTGCCGTTGCCGCCGGTCTCGGGCAGGGGCGAGAAGTTCGTGACGGTGGCCACATACTTGCCGTCCTTGTCCGTTCCGTACTTGACGGACACCGAGTAACCGGCCTCGGCTGGGGTCTTCGTCTCAGCGTTGCCATCCGTGTCGCCGGAGGCGTAGGTCATGTTGAGCTCCTTGACGGTGTACGTGTAGTAGCGCGTCACGTCCTCGCCGTTCGGGCCGGAACCCTTGTCGACGAAGGCGACCGGCAGGCCGGTGAGCTTCGTGCGCCACGTGTCGCTCCACGCGGAGCCGTTCTCCTTGGCGGTCATGGTCACCGTGAACGGGTTGGCCCGCTCCTCGGTGGCGCAGTCGTCCTTGAAGCATTCGAGCTTCCCGGCCTTGACCTGTTCGCCCGCCGCATTCGTGTACGTGGCGGTCACCTCGAGGGCGATGGCGTCGGGGCGTTCCAGCTGGCCGTTGCGCCACACTTTCTGCAGGGTGAGGTCCACGGTCTTGCAGCCGTCCTTGCCGCATGGGTCCTGGCCGTCGTCCGGTTCGGGGGTGAGTCCGCCGTTGTTGTCGGATACGGGCACGTCAAGCATGAGCACTGCCTTGGCTGGGGACTGGTAGGCATCGAGCTTTGTGCTGCTGCCACCAGCCACAGTCACGGCGTCCTTGATGCCGACCCATGTGGCACCAGTGTCGCCGGATGCACCACTGTGCACAGCGCCGCTGTCGTATGTGTTGACCACGTCGAACAGCTTCACTTCCCAGCGATCGAGTCTGGTGTGCAGCGCATCGTCTGCCGTGTTCTTCCGCGAGAAGATCTTGTTGCCGTCCTGTGCGGAGGTGCGGGCCTCACCGGCGTTCGCGGCCGCCTTGCGGTAGATGCGGTAGGTGTTGTATGCCTTGCCGCCGTTGCCGTCATCGACCGGTCCGAGGATGTCGCTCATGGTGTTGAAGTCCCATACGGACTTGAGTTTGGTGTTCGAGAACGGGTCGACCAGTCCGCTGGTGCCGCGGATCGTGTCGGCGTAGACCATGTGGTCGTCCGCCAGCACGCCCTCGTCGTTCAGTCCGGCGAAGCCGCCCGCGTAGCCTGTGGAAAGATCCTTCACGCCGTCGGTGTCCTGAGTCGCTCCGCCACCGAACACGTCATAGCCGCTGGCGATGCCCGTCACGGTGGACTGTTCCACGCGGGTGCGGTTGCCCTTGATGAGTTGGACGGTCAGGTTGCTGCCTGACCCATCCATGTCGATGCCGTTCTTGCTGCAGGGCAGTTTGATGACGCTGTCGCCGATGGTGACGATCGCCACGTCGGTCTGCTGCTGGTTTTCGGCGTCGGCCTTGGACAGGGCGACGCTCACCTTCAGCCCGAACAGGTTCACGTACAGCACATTGCCTTCCGAGAGCACCTTGAGGTCGAATACCTTGCCGAAGATAGCCGGGAACCACTTGCCCAAGTCAATAACGCCGACCTGTTCCACCTTGTCGAGGTATAGGAGCTTGACCAGCGCGTTCACCACTTGCAGGAGCAGTTCCACGAGTACCGAGTTGACCTGCGTATCGACCAGATAGGCGCGGCTGGTTTCGCCGACGAATCCGCCGGCGATCTCGCCGCTGGTGACCTTCTTGAGATTGTCAGACGTGCAGCCCTTTACTCGGGCCAGGTCCGCGTAGCCGACGAATCCGCCCGCGACCTCGCGTCCAGTGGCCTTGTCGGTGGCTTTGCCGTAATCGTCGCCATGGTGTGTGGCGGTGACGGTGTAGCCGTCCGGAATGCCGGTGACATGTGAATCGCCAACGTGCGAGCCCCAGATGTCAAGTACGCCGGCCGTGGCACCGAGCAGATTGAGCGCATCCGTGCCGAGTTGTGCGTTGTCGGCAGCGACCGTGCCGGATTTGCCAAGATGCCCGATGAAGCCGCCCACGTAGTTCACGCCGGTCACACTGTTGAGGTTGGTGACCGCGGACTGCTTGACAGAGCCATTGATCAGTCCACCGCCGAAGCCACCGGCCGCACCGGTGTAACGCTTCGAGTCAAGCATGCCCTTTGTGGTGGAATCATGGGCGACAATCTGGATGCCGTCGCTCACGCCGTTGACCTGACCGTCGTAGATGAAGGTGCGGAACGCTTCGAGCACACCCACGTTGCCGACCTTGAGCAGTTTGAGCAGCAGGTTGGTGTTCTGGTCCTTGCCAGCTTCGCCGCCGCCGACGGAGGCGACGCTGGACACATCGGCAAGGCCGAAGAAGCCGCCCGCGTATTGTCCACTTTCAACGGCGCGCAACCCGGTGACTGTAAGCGCGGCTGAGTCCTTGGCAGTATCCACTTCACTGCCGGTGCCCTTGGCGGAATCCTTGTCACCGAGGATCGCGGCCTGCAGCGAGCCGGCGAAACCGCCGGCGTTCAGGGCATACTTGGTTGTGGTATTACCCTTACCGTCTTTGCTCTCATATGCGCCGTTGACCGTGTATCCCCATGCCGGGTCATCCGAGCTCACATGCGCACCGCGAATCGTCGTAACCGTGGCCTGCAATACGCTGACCAGACTTGCCGGGTTCGATACCAGCGAGTCGAGGATTCCTTGTAGGAATCCCTCGGATGCATTGGTATCCACATCTGCGACCGCACCGGCAGTGGCCACGCCGATGAATCCGCCGACATTGTTGCGTCCTTCCACCTTGCGCAGGTTGGAGACGTTGGCACCGGCAGCGGTGACACCATCAGCAAGCTTCTGGCCGTTCTGATCAAGATCGCCCCAGATCTGGCCGCCAACCGCGAGACCCACGTAACCACCGGCATTGCCGGTGCCGTGCGTGATGTCTTCGCCGGCGGCCGTGATTTTCATACCCTTGCGGTAGCCGGCCACGCTCGAGGATTTGATGACAGGCACGAATACCTGTGCCACGTCGAGCATCTGACCCAGATCAAACTTGATGCCTTTGTCTCCGAATAGTTGGATGGAGCCGAACGAGGATGCCGAGCCGGATTCTATCGTGCCCGCGTAGCCGCCCGCCGCGCGCATAGCCGAAACGGTCTTGACATCCATCGACTGGCCATCGGTGATCGTACCGGTGCGCATCAGACCGACGTGTCCGCCGGCGACGCCGGAATCATGCAGGTTCGCGCCAGTCCGATACTCCGCACGACCGGCGACGACGTTGAATCCGAAGATGTAGGATTCGAGGAACTTATCCAAGGACTCCTGGTCGGTAACGGAACCCGCACCGTCGCCCGTAGCTACCTCGGTGAATTCCTTGCCATACGCACCGTACTTGCCGATATTATCGACCCAGGTCTTCCACTGGTCATAGCTCATATTGCGCAGCGGACCGGTGACCTTCGTGTGCTCCTCAGTCGGATAGACCACGGACAGCACGCCGGCGAGGTTGCCGGCCTTGATGAGACCGCCGAGCAAGGAGAGCGAACCGCCTTCAGCGGTATCGGCCGCGTCCATGAAGCCGGTGTAGCCGCCGGCGATTTCGGCACCGTATACGCTGCGGATGCGCGCGGCATAGGCTACGCGTTGCGGCCCGTTGTATTTGCCGTCGGTGTTCTCCTGCTTCCATGCTGCGGTGTTGTTGCCCCAGATATGGCCGCCGCGGTTACGACCTGCATAGCCGCCGGCCATGCCGCGGCGTGTGGTTGTATCCGATGCCGCCTGTGCGCGCACCGCGCCGCCGCACACTGCGGCATCGGTTGAGCTGTTGCGAATCGTCGGCACGAAGTCCTGCACGAGCGAGAGCAGGTTGTCGAGGTTGACGAGCTTCTTGAGCACGCTGCCGTCGCCGAGTACGTTCGCCACGGCTCCCGGCTGCATGGTGCCCACGTAGCCGCCGGCCGATACCTGGCCGATGATGTACACGAACTCGTGCGAGCTGGAGTCCTGGATATGGCCGCCTTCGATGTCTCCGGCGAAGCCGCCGGCCATGCCCAGTGGATCGGGCTTGTTGTTGGCGTTCCTATGGTCTGCGGTGCTGGCCAGCACGGAGTATCCGCCGATGCCGCCGGTCACGTCGGAGTGCTCGATGGTCGAAACGACAATGTTGAGCACATCCAGCACGTCGTTGAGATTGACGTTCTGGCCGAGCAGGCTCAGGCCGCCGCCCACGGCTGCTGCCGAGCCGATATCCATTTTGCCGATATAGCCACCGGCATACCGCGCGGCAGTGACTGCATACGAGCTGTCTTTGCTCAGATAGGTGTCGTCGATTGATCCGGTGGTTTCCAGATTCTTCGGTGCCTTGACATCGGTGTGGCGCAGTTGAGTGACACTGGAATGGGACACCTGCACACCGGAACCGTAGCCGATGTAGCCGCCGGCGGAACCGGATTGCGTATCGGATTGGTCAAGTCGGGTGGCGGAGACGGTGAAGCCGGGATCATCCGGGTCGGAAATCTTGTTGCCGCTGGTGGTCTCCACGGTGGTGGCATCGGAATGCACACCTGCGTAGGAGATGAACGGCACATAGCCCTGCACCACCTGCAGCAGGTTGGCGAGATCCACCGTACCGAATTTGCCGAGCAGACTCAGACCGCCGTTACCAGCCGAAGCGAGTGCGCCGGAAACGACCTTGCCGCCGAAACCGCCCGCGTATGCGCCGCCGGTCACATGGTCGAGGTTGACAACAGCCACGGGGTTGGCTTGGACGCGGGACTGCACGTCTGCCAGTGTTGGGTCGTTCTCGAGATCTTTCTTATCGAACTGATTGACTTTGCCGCTTTGGAAATTGCCGGCGTAGCCTCCCGCGATATCACCTTCGACGTAACCACCGTTGACATACGACACAGTGGTATCCGTATAGCTTGGAATCAGATACGGCATGGCACCGAGCAGGTCGTTCACGGACAGCAGTCCGCCCTTGATGAGGTTGTCCAATACGCTGGAATCATCGGCGTTGCTAAGTGCGTCGGCGAGGCCGCCGGTGGTGGAGAAGCCCACGAAGCCACCCGCTATGCCATCGGATGTGCTGGTATCGGCCGTGACCGACTTGAGGTTCGTCACATGGCTTTCGCGGGTCTTGGTGCTGTTGGCCTGGCCGTAGAAGCCGCCCGCAGCGTAATCGGTGGTCTCGTTGTTCTCGTTCTTGCCGGTCGCCTTGACCGTGAATCCGTTGGCGATGCCGTTCACATTCGATGCAGTGACTGCAACCGAAGAATATTGGGCAACCGATAGCAGACCGGATAGCTTGATAAGCCCAAGCACATTAAGGCCGCCGGCGCCAACGGCGTCGCCCGGTCCGGAGAAGCCGATGAAACCGCCGGCTTCTCCCTTGGCCGTGACCGTGGCCAGATTAGTGAGGTTGGTGTTGGTCACGTCACCACCGGTGGCGCATCCGATGGCACCGCCCGCATAGTATGAGCCAGCCGTCACTGTCAAGCCGGATGCCGGGGCAGCAACAGTCACGTTCTCCACGGTGAACGGGGCAAACTGGTCGAACTTCTTGAGCGTGGCGATATCGCCAATTTTCACCACACTGTTGAGCAACCCAGCCACTGTGGTCGGTTGCAGATTGCCGGCGATGCCGCCCGCGTAGGAGCCGCCGGCGCTGACTGATTCAAGACCGTTGATGGCAGTGGAGCGCTGCTGAGGGAGCCCACGGGGATTGTTGTATTTCCAGAACGTGAGGTTCTGCAGATGATCCTGCGAGGAGTCGCCGATCACCGTGCCCGATCCTTCTCCCACGAGACCGCCCGCGTAATCGCCACCAGCCTTAACGGTGAAGGAGCCCTTCATCTGCGTGCCGAGAATCACGGAGGGATTCACGCCAACGATGGACAGCAGTTCTCCCGCACCACTACCGCTGCCGCTCAGCAGCTTGGCCACAGCCTTGGTGAGTTGTTTCAGCAGCGATGCGTTCGTGGCATCATCCGTGCCGAGTTCTAGGCCCCATCCCACGGAGGCAAATCCGGTGAATCCTCCGGCGTGGGATTTGTCAGTAGACACGGCAGCCGTGGCTGAAATCGTATTATTGACCGCGTAGGCATTGGCCATCGCGCCGCTAAATCCACCGGCATAGTCCGTGGCAGATACAGTGACCTTGCCATCGCCGTCGACGGTCAGGTTGCTGTTCTCGATGAGGCTCTGCGGACGCAGTGCAGACAGCAAATCAATACCAAGCGAGTTGAGCAGACCACCTACATTGCCATTGCGGCTTATTCCGGCGAAGCCACCGGCGTATTGCGTTGCCCGCACGGTGAAACCGTTCGTGCTCGTCACCGAGGAGTTCTCGATGATTGCGCCAATCTGTGCACCGACGAAGCCGCCGGCTTGCGGATTATTCTTGTTGCCGATCACCACGTTCTTTTTGAACCCGTTCACCGAACTGTTCGAGATGACCGGGTTGTAGTAGCCGACCGGAATCAAGGCATTCAGTCCGAGCGTGCCGGACAGCAACCAGTTCACCAAATCGCCCAGCCCGAGGAATGGGATGACACCCAAGATCTTCGAGAGTACATTGGTGAGCGTTCCCACGATGCCGGAGACCGCATCGTATCGGGTTGCGCCCTCAACATATCCCACGAAACCACCGGTCATACGGCTTACGCTGGATACCGAAACATCCGCCACTTCACAATCCGTGACCTTGGCATCGCCGTAAATACGGCCGGCGAACGCACCCGTGGCGAGATTGGAAGGATTGTCTTTGTGCAGGGTGAGCAGACCTTGAAGATTGAGGTCAAGATTTACTTGTCCGAATGTCAGCAGTTTCAACGCCTTAAGCAGAAGATCCAAAAGTCCACCCACTGCCGAAGTGAGTGTGCCGAGCAGTGTCGGCGGAATATATGACTTGCTTGCCTGATTCGTCACAGACACGTCCTGCAGCTTGAGGTTCGACACCACGGCCGTACCGGCGCTGCCCAGACTGGTGTTGTTCATCACGGTCTTGTTCGTGATCGAGGCGAAGAAGCCGATGCCCTGCTGCTTGCTGACGTCCAGCTGCTTGCCCTGTTGATTGACGACCACATGGCTGATGACCGGCCGAGCTGCTGTGGTATGCTCCACGCTTGCGCCATCCGCGCCGACAGCCTTCCACAGGCTAGCCACAGCGTCTGCGCTGTTGGAGACCGCGCCGAGCATGGTGCCGGAGAACATGAGCGGAGTCCACTCAGTACTGGCGGTATCCGCCGCGTTCTTGGACAAATCGATGTCACGGAAGATCAGATAATTCGCATCGGCCGAATATGTCAGACCAGTGTTGGCGGCAGAGTAGTCCGCTTGCGTACCATCAGCACCCACGCCGTAATACCTGGTGCGGGTCTTATCAGCGTCCACTTTCGTATGACATATCGCCAGCGAATTGTCATAGTCGGAGGCATCAGCATTGCGCAAGGTATCCGAATCGGCAAGATCGGCGTCACCGGCGTATTCAGTGGACGACGCGCCATCTACCCAGTGGTAGCCAAAGAGTCCTTGCCCGGTGCAGGTCTGCGTGACCTTGTTGATACGGCCAATAACCTTCTTGCCGGAACCAATCGCACGCAGCTGCTGCTCGTTGCCGATCAGGATGTAGGTCTTGCCGTTGATCTCCTTGGTGACCTGACCTTCAAAGTCACGGCCGCCAAGCGCCGTCGCGGCGACCTGCACATTGGCCTTCGCCGGCGATTGATCCGCCTCAGTCGAAGAATCGTTCTTGGCACCTTGAGAAGAAGTATCAGTCGGAGCCTGCGTTTGGGTTCCGTCATTAGCGGAATCGCCAGCAGCAGCCCCTGCTGCGGCATCCGCCTTGTTGCCTGCCTCACCATTTGAGGATTCGGAAGAACCACCGGTAGTGGAAGATGAAGAAGATGAATCTTGCTGGACTTCCTGATTCGTTTCAGAAGGTGCTGGCGCACCGTTTGATGTATTGGCCTCTTCTGACGTCTTATCGTCAACATTGACATTGCGAGCAGAAGGAGCAGCTACGACAGTATTATCCCCCCCCCCCAAGAATTACGGAGTTAGAGGAACCATTTACATCATCTACGTCCTGGGCATATGCCGCAGGCACCATGCACACGATGGACAAGGAAACAGCAACAACCGAAGCAAGGCAGCGCCGCAAGACATGGCGATGCTGTCCAGGTTCCTGTTCTACCCCTCCGTTAAACCTGCAACGGCCGAGCTTTAACTTCGAGCCCATCATCTCCCCTCATAGATTCGCAATCCCCTTTTCGGGGGGATACTGCATACAACCATACCCCCTTCCTAGGAAAAAGTTGACGAGAAACTAGAAAATGTTCATTTGCGAGGTCAGTTAGCGTACGTTTTCTAGGCAAAAAGAAAAGCCCCGCAGCTATGCAGGGCTTTTCCAACGAGGTCATAAGAGAGGAAGAGAATAACCTCGTTTAATGGTTGACGAAGCGATTAGACCTCGCCAAGTATCTATTAGTTCAGACGCAGCTCAGTCGACGGAGCGAACAGGTGCATCTTGGCCGGGTCGATCTTG
>OLPE01001467.1_pt1 | contig 12854 bp, 15 predicted proteins | sample 1671901 | NCBI WGS metagenome assembly OLPE01 (sample SAMEA3136624, study PRJEB25190) | human gut metagenome | biome: human gut; feature: human-associated habitat; material: faeces | place: Austria | collected 2013 | reverse complement strand
AACTTCTCGAATATTGCTTGATTCATCAGCTTTTTAATTGTGTCACTGGCGTTTTTATATGCCTCACCGCAATTCTCTACAATATCTAGTGCTCTCTTAAGATTTTCGGTTATTTGCTCAAAGGTGGTATCGTGCATTTTGATTTCATGCTCAATGCTTGCCAATTCTTTTGCAATTTTCTGCTGTTCGGATTTAAGAAGGTCTAATGGAATCGCATCGCAGTAATGAGCTTCAAGAAGTTTTTTTCGCTTGTTTTCAAGCTTGGCTTTTTCGCCTTTAAGTCCATCCAGCTCAGCATCATATTTTGCTCTTTCTGTGGAGATTATCTCTTGTATGCAAGATTCCAGCAGAATTCGAACTTCCGGTGGAAGCTGGTATGCTTCGTAGATTTTTTCAATCTCTTTCTCTACGACGTCTATCAGAACGGCCTTTGTTGTACAATCTTTTCTACGTTTACTATGACGGCCACTGCATACAAAATATGGATATATGGTGCCATCTTTTTTCTTTTCGTTGCTCACCATCATTCGTTCACCACAGTATGCGCAGTAAATGTTTCCTTTCAGAAAGTGGGGATGTTTAAGATTGCGAGTGCCGTTAATCCTCGATGCAAGTATCGCTTGAACCTTGTCCCAGGTTTCGGTATCTACAAGCGCTTCGTGGCTTCCAGGATACTCAATGCCCTTATATTTTACAACGCCTTTATAATAGGGGTTTACGAGAACCTTATGGAGTGTTTTGAGCGTAACGGGCTGAGAGGAGATTTTAGGCGTTGATCGAGTATTGAGCCCACAGGCCGCCAAGTGATCAGCCAAATCTGCAACAGTCCAATTTCCAGTAGCATATTCTTCAAAAGCCAACTTAATCAATGGTGCACGTTCCGGATCTGTGATGACGGTACGCTCCTCACGTCCTTTATCGTCGACAAGACGGATATTTTGATAGCCAATCGGAGCTCGACCGACTGTGCCGCCTCCTTTGATTTTTTCGCCCATACCTTTCTTGACTTCGGTGGCAAGATTTTGCGAGTAAAACTCTGCGATTGAACTCATGATGCCATGCAACAACATACCAGCAGGTGTATCATCAATACTTTCTGATGCAGATACAAGTTGAACGCCGCACTCACGCAATACGCGCATAATGTCGCTGTCATCGTCACGATTACGGGCGAGACGATCGACCTTATGTACGATTACGTAATCTACGCGATCGGCATTCTCTTTTACATATTCAAGCATAGCTTGAAGTTGTGGGCGATCGGCGGATTTAGCGGATGCGCCACGGTCGACAAATTCCTTGCCCACCATTGCGCCCATAGACAGGGCTTTTTTCTTATTGGCCTCACGTTGGGCGGGAATCGAAAAGCCTTCATCGTGTCCACCGCCTCGCTCGGCCTGTCCGCGAGTAGATACGCGAAGATATGATACGGCAAATTTTGGCGTCATTGAATCCATAAGAGCCTGCGCCGTATTTGCCATTGCGGTATTACTCATAAGCGTTACCTCCTTCTTATAGTTTGTCCCATGATACCTCTGAAGGGGCATCACATCAAGTAAAATAAAGTAATATTTTATGGTTATTTTTGGAGCAGCCAGCCCATAAGCAGGGCTGGCGTAAGTATATATGTTGCTAGATTTTGCGGATTACATCCTCACCATAAGCGACACCGAGGCCGGAACCACAGTCCCAGTTGACGAAAACCGTTCCGATATCGTCAACAAATTGAACAGTTCCTTGCTCGCCGGGCATTAGCTTAGTAAAAGGATCATTCATAGAAACGAGTTCCACTCGTGTTCCGATAGGATACATTTCTCGCAGTTTTTCAATCGTATTTTTACTAGGAAAGTTCTGCATAGTTTTTACCTCCTTCAAATGACTTCTCGATAGTTACTTCTGGAGCCTCGATTTCCTGTTGGATCTTACGTGCATCGTGTCGAGCTTTCGCGCCTTCGGTTCGCCAACTACTGTTTCCAGTTAGGTTGCGGAGCAGGAATTTACGAGCAAATGCATACTCTGCGCCCTTGAAGTTCAAGGATACAAGAAAGAGCCTCATCGTGAATTTATCATTGTCTGACGGGCTTTCTGTAGCTGTAACCCGGGTGAGCATTTTTGCTCGTTTTGCAATGCCAGATATAAGCTGCATATAGGCTTTTGCTTCTCCATCAATCCCATGATCAGTGAACCACGGAAAACAAATTTTATCCTCTTTGCGCTCGATAGATAGATCATCGGCTTCAAGAGCTTTTTTGAGAACGGATGCTTTACTGGCAACAATCGCTCTGACTCTGCCAAGTTCGGCTTCATTGAGGTAAGAGTTTGGAAGCTCAATTACGATTTTCTTTGGCTCGGTCTCTTCCGGAAGAGGAGTTTTCCCCGATTGTTCGTCTGTAACTTCTTCCGTAGCTTCCGCTGATTCAAAGTTGTCTTCTGGCATAACAGGAGCTTCCGGTTCTTTAATGGACTCTGTTGATGTTTCTGTAGAAGTATCATAATCCTCAGTTGCGCCGATTTTATTTTCATCGGCAACGATTTCGTCGTCTAAAACATCTTCAGATTCTTCGACGGTCGCTTCCACGGCATCAGATACATTTTCCTCAGTCGGATCTTCTGCTCCGAGAGCAGACTCTTCCAATGCAGGTGCGCCGTCGATTTCTCCCGTAGGCTCATCCAGAGCTCTCTCGAAACCATGCCAGGTAAGTTTCTTGACAATAGCTTCGATTTCTTCTTCGGTCATATCGTCCGGAAATTCAATATCCCCGGCACGATTGACGATGCATGAGCCGATCTCATATCCATAGCTTGGAGCTTTGAGATATTTGGATTCATATCCGAGAATTTCAGATAAAGCGTTTACGAGTTTCTTTCTTTGTTCGCCAGATGCGGCGTATTTTATAGTCGTCATGATAGAGACCTCCTTTAATTGTGTCGGATTAATAAGATGCAGAGAGCCAGTTCGGCTTCCTTTGTGGTCGGATAAATATCCCAGCCACGATCATAATTAGCTACAATCTCGCCATCTTGTTTTAATTGCAGTTTTGAGATTTTTCCATGATTGATGCCGAATTTACTTGGTTCATCGAATACCTTTATGGTGTAATGAACCGCTATGTATTCTTTTTCAACCGTTTTTGTTACTGGAATACCGATTGTTCCTTCTTGCCACATGATTTGTTCCTCCTTTACACATTCATCACTCTTTGTTGCTTTACTTGCAAGTGAGATCAGTGGGACTCTTAAGTGTGGCCTGTGAGATAGCATGAGTGCCTCGGCGATAAATATATGCACTGTCGCTGAGCTTCTCCTGCGGTAATACGACAGTCTGATTTACATCTCGCACAGCTTCAATAATCTTTGCGGGATGTATAAGAGAGAGCGGAAAGATGAGAACCTCGTGAATGCTTGACGGTGCAATACAGAGGTCATCCTCTATCTGCGCCGCAAGTTCCTCCAAATATGTTTCATACATCAGAATGGAAGCTCCAAGCATGCGCTCTGGGTTTGTTCCAATATACATTGGGCAGAAGGTGTTGTTCGAGATTTCTATTCCAGTAATCTCGGATATGGCATCTTCCATAAGCATGATTTTGTATCCGGCTTTCTTGCAGTTCTCATTGGCAGCTTCCATGATCTCATTGAGCTTAATGTCCAGCGATACCATATCTACTGCATCAATAGTCTTGTATCTTGGTCTGTTTGGATTGGAATGATCCATTAAGACAAATACAACCGCCATATCTAAAAATTCAGCAGAGAACGCATCATCTTGCAGTGATTTGGGATCGAGCAATGCGTATCTGACATTTGCAAGAACTACATCCTTGGTGTAGGTTCTGTCATCGTTAAAATCTAACATCATAGAAATATCCCCCTTTCTACGTCTTTCAGTTACATTTCGCCGTCATCATTTTCAAGCCCTGGTGCGGTGCCTGTCATGATGAAGTTGCTGTACTCTTTATGATTGTCCATCAGGTAAACGACCAGTTCATAGTATCCTTCGCGGTTAGCGATATACTGGACGGCGTTTACGTCAAACATATTGGTTTCTCCAGTATCCCGGATAGCCAGAATCTGTTCCTTAATGGTTTTTGTCATCATAGAGAAGACCTCCTTTTCTAAAGACTGGATTGTTAATGTGCGATTGGGCTTTTAGAGCTGTCCTTAACCCTCCTTTCTAGCGGACATATATACTTTTATAAGGTGCCGTCGTTTGTTTTAGAAGAATGACAATATACGAGCCAAACGACCTTAGCTTATATATCTGATGTCATAATAGTTATGACATATCATTCTCCTTGCTGTAGATAGGGGTGATATTTTTCATAAAGTTCCTTTTTAAATTAGTTGTTTTTATCTGCGAGATCTTTTGCGATTTCGATTAATACAAGTCCAAGTTTTTCAATATCCGGCTCTTTTCGGAATACAGGGAATACTCGGACGGAGTCTGAGCACATTTTGCGACCTCGCGTATTTTTCTTCATTGGCTTACCTCCTTCGTTTATGGCGTCTGAGGCCTGAAGTATGCAAGCCGGAGACAAACGCCTCAATTTACGAAAAGCCTATTTTGATTCTGACTCTTTATCTTTATTGTCTTGAAACTCAATAATGCTTTTATAGCAACACTCCAGCTTATCAATAAGCTCACGGAGCTGTTCCGCTGTGCCGATTAGCGAGATGTCGTAGCTGTGCATATCTATAACTGCTTGGTTAAAGCGTTCGCAAGCGTGCTCCAGCTCGCTGACCGCATCACGGTATGCGTCATATAGACTGACGAGGGTGTGATAATCCATACTGTTCCTTTCGTTAAAGTTAATAGTCTAAAATAAATAGGTTTTCGTTTACTGATTGTGTTTGTCCGACTTGCATGCTTCAGGCCTCCGGCGCTTTTTAAGAATGTTGAGCGTGATATAATACAATCATGAATGCTTGGACGATTGTTCTTGTTGTCGTATGTATTGCTATTGTCGTTGCCTCTGCAATGATGGGTGGTAGTAATGGAACGCGTAATAAAGTAACCTATCGCTACCAGCTCCGAAAGCATCTAATGACCAGCCGCGAAGAAGATTTCTTCAAAACATTAAACGAAATATTCAAAGAGCGATGGTATGTTATACCGCAAGTGAATTTATCTTCATTGCTCAACCATGAGGTGAAAGGTCAGAATTGGAACGGTGCTTTTCAACACATCAACCGTAAAACCGTCGATTATGTCTTACTGAGCAAATCTGATTTAAGTGTCGTATGCGCCATTGAGCTTGACGATTCCACTCACGATTCATCGGCTCGAAGAAAACGCGATGCCGAAGTAGAAAACATTTTCCAAAGCGTAAAATTACCGCTCGTTCGTTTCCGTAATGTTGGTAAATTATCAAAGCAAGATATCGTCAACAGGGTTGCTGAGTCAATTCAAAGTTGCAAATAATCATTAAAGTTCTTCCTCTCTTTGGTTTTTGTATCCGACTTGCACGCTTCAGGCCTCCGGCGACTTTTAAGAATGTTCTACTATGAGCTAGTCCATTTTTTGGGGGTGTATAAGGTGCTTAGCCGGAAACGCCGACTAATCCGTTCTTGATCAAGCGTGATTGCATTGGGCCAAAGGCCTGGGGTATGCAAGCCGAGAACATCTTCTGCTTTGACTGCAAAAGGCTCTAATTTTTTGTTTTTGCTATGTTTGTTTTAAAAGGTACTTGCTACATACAAAGCTGCATAAATTCTTGAATGAAACAGGCTAAATCTCTTCTAATAGGGCGAGCATCCATATTCTGTAGTTCTGCGTCTTCCAATATTCTCTTGGTTTGGATGAAGCAGACTGCAAGACACTCCGCGATATCGATGTATCTGCTCTTAATTTGCTGTTCGGTAAGAGTTTTTCGCATCATTCTTCATCCACTCCGTATTCGCCGCTATTCAGATCTTTTTCATCGAGAATCAAGACATAGATGAGATCTACGACATATGGACGGATGGTTCTTTTGATTTCAGCGATATCTTCCTTAGAATCAGCTAAGAGCGTTCTGAGCGAACAGATTGCCTTATAATCGAACTCCAAACAATTCGTGATGTTTCGGAGAATTCTTTTGTAGTCGCCCTTAAATTCTGCTAAGCCTTTTTCAATCTCTTCCTGGCTTGGTCTTTGTATCATGTAATTCCTTTCGTTAAAATTAGTAAAAACAGTCATCTGGCCTTTTTCGGCTCAGCATCGATACCTCGGCTTGCATGCCGCAGGCCTTTGACGTCTCTGCCAGAGGATAACCACTAGCAGAGATCTTTTGCGTCAAAGCCTTGCCGGATCAGGCGTTCAAATTCATCTGCCGTAATGACAATGAACAATTTGCCACCCTTCGGATACGCCTCTTGGATGGCGGAGCGGAGTCGTTCCTTGCGTCCTGCATCCAGCACTAACCATACAACTACCGGAAACACACCGAATTGCTTCTGCTCCAATCCAGAACGATAGTAGTCGCGATAGCGATCACATTTGCCGATAACAGTAGATGGCGATTCCGTGCTTAAATCAATCTCAATAAACCACCTGTCCTCGTAGCCATCGCTTTTCGTGGCTACGAACAGATCTGGCTTTAATGAGACGATTTTGCCGTGCTGGGTATATGGTCGCCAGCAATCCGGTTCCCAGTCAGCGGTAAGTAATGTCAGCCCCGGAGTCCTGCGACAAATCTCTACAAGCTGAACATAACATTCTGATACAGCCAGAGAGTGCCGTAGAAACATGCGTGAGGGTTCTAAATAGCGTCTTCGCGAATATTGCTCAGAACTTCCTATTGCCAGGAAACGCTCTCCAGCTTCTGTGAGATGCCAGATCAGAGATCCTGATCCGGCACGAGTGCCACCAATCCTTCGCTCGAGCGTGTTTACAAGACCATAATCTTTCAGCTTACGAAGCTCTCTGGCGGCGGCTCGCCTAGCAGCCTTCTGCGTAGATGCATTGATTATATGTAGACGCTGGATCTGCCCGGTAAGCAGAAACTTGCACTTTTTTAGAGATGCAAGAATCTCTCGGTCGCGTGTTGATAGCTCCTCGTTGTATTTTTCCAGTTGGTTTCTTCCGAATCTAATTCCTATGGGTATCACCTCCTCCCCGGGGGAATAGGCTACCGCTACATGGCGGTAGGGGTCGCTTGCCTTAAACGGTTTTTGTGCCGATATGTCGGGAGAATCATCGGCATATTCATCGCTGCGAAAGGTCGGGCGGTTCGTCTTCATATTTTCCTCCGACCAATGACAGAATCATCAAGATCTGGACCGATCAGGCTCGGGGCTTCCTCAAATAGTTTGAGATATTCTGCCTCAACCTCACCACTGGATCGACCATAGCGAGTTTGACTTCGTGCCTTAATTTCTGCCGCAGTATGGAGTGCCGGTGGAGCGGGGATTGTCTTTCCCTGTATCCAGCCAGTCTGTCTACCACCCGACATAAAATTTGTATAGATTTGATATCTTGGCAAGAGCATGAAATCCAACGCTTCCAATCCAGGAGCCATCGTGGCAATTTCTCTGGCATCGCTGGCATTCAGTCCAAATATGATTTTGTTCCTTGCATTAGCATCGATACCGGCACGAATCTCGTAGGGGAGCTGTGCGCGATACTGATGCGCCATGGTAATACCTACACCCAGACCTCTGGCCTGCGCTAAAGCATCGGATAAATCCGTGGGTAAGGTCAGGTAATCTTGCAGCTCGTCGATATACAGGGAGACCAAATGGCGGCGTTCCGGCGCGACGTTCGCCCGAGAAAGGGCTAATGTCCAGGTAAGGCCTACCACTAGGCTGCCCAGCAGTCTGGCGCTTTCTGCGCCCACTGTGCCGCGATTCAAGGGGACAAGGACAATCTTACGTTGGGAGAACAAATCTGTTAGCTGAAACTTGGGATGGCTCTGCCCTAAAATACCTCTTAGTCCCGGTCGGAACAGAAATTGGCGCATTTTATTGAGCACAGGCGCAACCCATTGCTCACGTTCAGCAGGGCGAAGGTTATCAAAGGTGCTCCAAAACGGTTTGAGCGTAATCTTATCTTTGACGTCCTTTGTAATCTTATGACGGAAGTTCTCATCTGTCAGAAGCGGTGGCAGCCAGAGCAGTGATGCGCCGTCCGTCTCAACCAAAGTTAATAATGCTGCACTCAGCACATCCTGACTCCGGACACCCCAGCTATCTGAAAAGATCTCTTTAAAGACAGCCAGAATAGCATCGGCGATGAGGGTGGGGTTACCCGGCAAAGCCAAGGGATTGAAACCTACAGGGTTATCGTCGGAAGGGTCAATTACGACCACATCGTCTGCTCTTGAGGCCGGTACACGTTCGAGGATGCTCGTAACCAGATCTGCCTTCGGGTCAATCACTAACACGCTGCGCCCAGCATTGATATCCGCGAGAATCATGGCCTGCATCACAGTAGTCTTGCCGGCGCCGGTAGGACCTAGGATGATTGTCGGCCTTAAACTATCGTCCGGAGAGATACTGAGCTTCTGACTGTTTGCTGGGTTTAAGGTTGTTCCAAACGAACGGTCATTAAACCGGTTTGTCGGCTCCCTATACCATGTCGGAGGATACATTACCCGAGGATGAATATCTGACATTCCCGGCAGTTCCTCATCGCCAGACGGCAGCATTAGGAATCCTGCAAGCTCTTTAACGGATAGCCTCAGCGGAAAGTGCCATGGCACATGGACAGTATTCAGCTTCGCGGGTTTATCAAATTCATCATAGATTCTGACGCCAGCCGCTTCCAGAGTGCGTAATGCGCTCAGGACGCAGTTAATACGATATTTTGCACTTGCACCAGAAACGCCGATGCGAACAATAGCTTGAAAGGTATGTTGCTCTGCTTTCTCCTTGACGGATTTTCGAGTTTCGGTGGAGGCCTGAGATACATTTCCAAGCACTGCCTGTAGCCATCCGGCATTTGGATCGGGAAGGTTCTTCGGAATTGTGCTCGGTGGATAAGCCGCGCCTAGAATGATCTGTAAAACCGCTTCTTCGCCACGGGCTGTGGCAGCCATAGCCGCCACCCCTGCTCGAATCGTAGATTCCGTGATATCTGTACGAAGCGATAAGCTCGGATGAGATACCTTGATCTGCCTTACCGTATCAACTGCCTTGCGGTTATGTTCGTCAACCGGATAGAATTCAATCTCTCCATGCACTTGGAGCGCTTCGGTAATCTTGCGGATGTTTGCCGAGTCAGCGCCTAGCAAGTGCCTGACAAAACCATCTCTTGCACGGATTTCCCAGATGACTGCTCCCCGGGAGGATACGGTAGCCAGGTGTGCCAGCATCTCATGAACCTGTTCCAGTTTAAATGAGCGCCGCCAGACGAACTCCTTCCAGCATATGGTTTCTATTTGATGCCTGGTCATAGCTCGCCCTCCTTTCTTACCATTGTCCTCCATGACGGTTCTTCCATACACGAAAAGCGACATAAATTCCAATGCCAATGGCGGCGAGGAGTACGAGCACCCACCAGATTTCCATGATGATACATACAGTCCAGCGGAGTACAATCGCAGCAATGAAGAGGGCAACAGCCCATTTGAGAATTCTGGCAATAAGGCTTTCTGGTGAATTCATACATGATCAGACCTCCTCACGTTCTTTTGCTTTATCGCTGTATTCCGGTACGGGGTAGCCGGGAATCATAACATCGGATGCAATTTCGTTGCCCCATGCATCCCAGTTTGGCTGTGGTCTTCTGGCAAACAGTTCCAAATACGGGCCGGGAGATACGCGCTCAATAATGGGGTACATTTCCTCCGGCTTATGGGAATGATCCTGAAGTGGCGCAAAGAGCCAGTTTGGCTGAGCTTTAAACTTCACAGGAGCTTTTCCACGTGTTCCAAACAGAACCGTTTCGCTTGCATTTCTCAGGTAGTTTCCTAACCCGAGACGGGGTTTAATCCAGTAAAAGGGGTCGCGATATTTAAATCCCCAGGCTTTCATGACGTCTAATCCCTCTTGGAGCAACCCATTTGGAATCCACAGCCATAGATGTGCATTTTCTTCCGCTAGATCGGCGACGGGCATATTTTTAATATCTTCTAGAGACATGAGTTGATAATGCATGACAGCTCCTCGCTTCCCTTTTTGATTAATACTCCAAGGCGGATCGGCAAGGATGGTGGAATATTTTTTCGTAGGCATGATAGTTTTCCTTTCCGGGCGGTCACAGCGACCGCCCAATCGATTTGTTAATGTGCCAGGCTTTGTCGGCCTTTGCAGTGAGTAAACCACAAAAGCAGGTTGACAAAAAGTCAATTTTGTTTTCACTTTCGCAACGATGCGACACCCGCTAACAGAGGTGAAAATGCATTTTGTGGTATATAAAAAACGATGTTGTAATATTTGCGCAAGTGCTTGAAATATGTTGTTCTACGGTATTATCTCGCGCGATTTTCAGCAATCATCTGCGGTTCTTCCAGAGTCCCCTCCAGCCGATAGGTTCGGTTTTCTACGAATTCTGCTCTTGCGAATACAGGAGCTAAGTAACCTTCAATAACCGACTTAAAGGAACGCACCGTCAGGCTATCTCCAGACATAGCTGCATCAATAAGGCCTTGCATGATACTAGGCGAAACGTAGGAGATGGCGTGAGAATACTCGAAGCCCATCTCAATGATCTGTTTTGCCAGAATACGCGTTTTTGCCTTGGCGGAAAGGGGCTTAAAATTAACAAAGCACTGAAATCTGGAGGCAATCTCTCTAAGTACCCCTACGCCAACAAATGCTTTTCGTGCCGCCTCATTCTCCCGATAGATACGCATAGGCAAGGATTCGTCTGATATAGAAGATGCCTGTTCATCCCGGTAGCTAACACTTACTTCATTTTCCTCCAGATGAATATCCTCAACGTCATCCGATACAGTAAAGCCAATCCTACGTTTAGCGGGCTGACTGGAGCTGAGATCATAATTGGAAGTAAAGAAGAAAATGCAATGTTTAAAGTCGAACTCCCTTGAACCATCGCTGAGTGCTTTTCGGGATGCGCAACGGCCTTCGTCCAAAATGGCCATAAAGGTTTTTAACACCTCGGGATGCGCCTTATCCAGCTCATCGAAGATAAATATCGTGTAGGGATTCCTCTCGACTACTTCAAAAACAGCTTCGTCCTCGTAACCGACATATCCGGCAGGAGCACCGATTAGACGGTAGACCGAAAAAGCTTCGGTAAAGTTATTGAGATCTGTCCATGACACGGCATATTCCTGCCCGCAGTCTTGGGAGAGAATCTTCGCCAGCGCTTTTGCAGTTTCGGATTTACCGACACCTGGTGGCCCGGATGCCAGGATGGAGACAGGCTTTGTGGGATTCTTCTTGGCAAGGTGCTGTGCGACTACATAGGCGATAGCTTCGGTGGAATCATCTTGACCTATAACCATCTTTTGCAGACGTTCTTCTAAATGCTCAAAGCTCGGTGTCTTTAACTCTGACGCCTCCGGCACAGATATTTCATCCCAGTTGGTCAAAGTATCAGGAGTGGTATTACTGATTGTAGATTTTGTGCCTTCTTCGGATAAGCTACGGAGAGCTTGTTCGGCATCCTGCCAGGAAGAAAAAGAGACTGCGCCAGTATCTGCAAGTATCCCCATAACGGAATTACCGCCGTCGTATCTAAAGTGAGGATTTACCCGAAAGATATATTTATCAGCCGCCTTGATGAAGCTCAGACAAATTTCTCGGGGATTACAGTTTTCAGGAAACAGGCACTCATAATCGTAGGACTGATGCTGCGGGTCTGAGCCGGTCATATCTACATAGCTTTTGAGCTGGAGCATCCCTTCATGGGATACTCCGCTAAGTACAGATAAGTTTATTCTTTCCATTCCATACACCTCCGCGTATCTGTGATTTTTCCTATAAGGGTCGTCAAGTCACCACTGCCGTGGCAAAGAGGACAATCCTCATCAAAACCATTTGCCTCGCTGACAGGGACTTGGGGAATCCAGACTACCTCACCGAAAAAGGAATATGTATCATCCACGGCATCGTGGAACAGATTAATGCCAAGCACATTTTCTGCGTCCGGAGACATCTTGATTAGTGCCAAGTTGCGGTTGGAAACCTTGTCCAGTATGGTCGCGTATCTGTTGTCACCCTCGTGGTATAGCAGAAGCATCAGCGCAATCTGTCCTTCCAGCGCATTGGCGTGCGTGATAGCGGAAATAGGAGTACATTCTGAGGTGACGGTATTTTTATAGCCATTCTTATAGGCGTCGTAACGAGATTTCAACACACAACGAGGACAGCTTGGCGTTACGCCGGGATAGCTGAATATGATTTCTGCACCGACCCCTCCGGCATAAATCTGCGGAGCCATGAAGGGTGTTCCATATTTCATAGCCAGCGCAGCCAGTCTTGCCTGCGCTTCAAAACTATCCGTGCATGCGCAGATGAGGATATCTTTTGAGTTTTTATGAAGTTGATCGCCAATCAGTTTCTCGAAATCCTCATCGGTGATAGAATTGTCGAGAAATTCGCAAAAGTTTCTCACTTCTGCCTCCATGTTGATGTTCAGAATTCGTTCTTTAAGTGTTTCGACCTTGCTTTTGCCAATATCGCTGTAGGTCACTCGCTGGTTACTCATGTTATGAGGCTCGAACTTATCCCCATCTACGAGAATAAAGTTCGTAACGCCGGAACGTGCCATATCCAGAACAAATCCAATAGAGCCGCCTGTGCCGAAGACGACAAGCGTCTTGCGTGCAAGCACATTTGCTGGGAAGAGTTCCTTGTTTCGTTCGTTGAGTTCATCCTTAGAGAACGGGTACTTCTTCGCCAGCGCCTCCTGATAAGAACAATTCCAGTCTGCATCAAGATCGATAGCAGGAAACTCAAAGCTGGGG
>OLPE01001458.1_pt1 | contig 12919 bp, 9 predicted proteins | sample 1671901 | NCBI WGS metagenome assembly OLPE01 (sample SAMEA3136624, study PRJEB25190) | human gut metagenome | biome: human gut; feature: human-associated habitat; material: faeces | place: Austria | collected 2013 | reverse complement strand
ACTTCTGACATAATGCTTCACCTACCTTTTCCAAATCTGCCATAGCCTGTGCGTATTCTTCGTCATTCGGAGCCTTTCCATGCCAGCCAACCTGGTTCTCCATGAAGGAAACTCCTTTGCCTTTTACGGTTTTCATAACGATTGCGGTAGGCATTCCTTTGGTAGCCTTTGCTTCGTCAAAAGCAGCACGCAGCTGTGCCATATCATTTCCGTCTGCAACATTGATCACATGGAAATTAAATGCCTCAAATTTCTTATCGATCGGGTATGGAGAGCATACGTCCTCTACCTTACCGTCGATCTGAAGGCCGTTGTTGTCAACGATCACTACAAGGTTGTCCAGTTTTCTGGCACCTGCGAACATAGCAGCTTCCCATACCTGGCCTTCCTGGATCTCGCCGTCTCCAAGAAGTGTGTATACACGATAGCTGTCATTAGATAATTTTGCGGAAAGTGCCATTCCAACTGCAGCAGAGATTCCCTGTCCAAGAGATCCGCTGGACATGTCAACGCCTGGAATGTGCTTCATATCCGGATGTCCCTGAAGGTAAGATCCAAGGTGACGGAGTGTTACCAGATCTTCTTTCGGGAAATAGCCTCTCTGTGCAAGTGCAGAGTACAGTCCCGGTGCAGTGTGACCTTTGGAAAGGACGAAACGGTCGCGGTCTGCTTTCTTTGGATCCTTCGGATCGATATTCATCTCCTCAAAATAAAGATATGTAAATACATCTGCTGCAGATAAAGATCCGCCTGGATGACCGGCTTTAGCAGCATGCAGTGCAGTTACGATGCCCTTGCGGACTTCGTTTGCAGTTTTCTGAAGCTCTAAATTCTCCATTATCAATTCTCCTTATTATTCCATGATACGCGGATTGCGACCTGTCTGTAAGTTCCCGCAATTCCAAGTATCAATTATTCACCAAATACAGCTTTGTAATCATTCTGGAATTTCACGATTCCGGCATCTGTCAGCGGATGATGTGTCATCTGCTCAAGTACCTTGAACGGTACAGTTGCGATGTCAGCACCAGCAAGTGCACACTGTGTTACATGCATTGGATGACGAACGCTTGCTGCGATGATCTCTGTGTCGATGCCTGCAACAGCAAACATGTCAGCAATCTGACGGATCAGCTCAACGCCGTCTGTAGAGATATCATCAAGTCTTCCAAGGAATGGAGATACATAGGTAGCGCCTGCTCTTGCAGCAAGAAGTGCCTGGTTTGCGCTGAAGATCAGGGTTACGTTTGTCTTGATTCCTTCTTTGGAAAGAACCTTAACAGCCTTCAGGCCTTCGCATGTCATCGGAATCTTAACAACCATGTTCGGATGGATCTTTGCGATCTCACGTCCCTCACGAATCATTCCCTCTGCGTCTGTTGTAGTAGCCTTTACCTCACCGCTGATTGGTCCGTCAACGATCTCTGTGATCTCTTTGATAACTTCGTTGAAGTCTCTTCCCTCTTTTGCGATCAGGGATGGGTTTGTGGTTACTCCGCAGATGATTCCCATATCGTTCGCTGCTTTAATATCCTCTACTTTTGCTGTGTCAATAAAAAATTTCATGATCTTATCCTCCTGAATTTGTTTAAGCTTTTGCACATGTTTTTCACATGCTTTCATTATACCAGACTTCACTTGCAGGTCAAGACGGGGTGCTTTTTATTAATAAAAATTCAATTAATAATTTATCAAATTTATTAATATTTTCCAGGTTTGTCACTTACCTATCAATCTATTTTTTATAGTGTTTATCAGCTTTTGCAAAGTTTTTTCCATGTGTTTTTCCAGATTTTATTACTAATAATTTCGGTTGAATCATTTATTTAATCTTATTTTCATCCGTTTTTTCCACTGTCGGCTCCGGCTTGTCCAGCCTTGCGTAGCCAGTGGTTTTGCGCACAATGATCTTGGGGTTATATTCAATATTGTACACGCTTGTGGGACGTATCCCCTCTCCGAAACGGTTGTCCGTATCGATCTTGCGGATGATAATATCGCAGGCATCACGGCCCTTCAATGCCACAAAGTGGTCTATAGTAGTTAGCGACACACGCCGGATCCCGGAATAGAAAATATTGTCGCAGCCGATCACCGATACATCCTTGGGCACACGCAGTCTGGCGTCCTGAAGCGCATCCACCGCACCGATGGCCATCATGTCATTCTGCCCTGCAATGGCGGTAAATCTGCTGCCATCCTCAAGAAGAGACCTGGTCAGGGCATAGCCCATGGAATACTCGGAATCCGTCCGGGGATTGCGGCGGTCTACCGACTCGTCTGCGGCCCGGATGATCACATGTCCGGCAAGCCCGGCTTTCTCAAACTCATGGACAAAGCCATCCACTCGCTTGGAACGCTGCCACTGCCTTCTGGTAAGAGGCGGGGTAATAAATGCCACATCCCGGTGTCCCAGGTCCAGAAGGTGCCTTGCCATCAGACGGCCCACTTCTGTGTTGTCCTGATTGATGGCATCTACGGTGCTGATCTTCTCCTTGTTGCTGATGATGACCAGCGGAATATCCCTTGCCATCTCCTCCACCTGGCTGATGTAGTCCGGGTGAGGATTGCAGGCATAAATGATTCCCTGGGGTGCCATTGCGCGGATCATCCGCAGATATTTCTCCTCAAGTCTTGCATCACGCTGGGTATTGCAGATGAAAACCCCATACCCCCGCTCATTCGCCACAGCCTCAATGCCCTGCAGAAGCAGCACATAATAAGGGCTTGTGATGGTGGGGCAGAATACAACGATCAGCTTCTCTTTTTTGTTTTCTTTTTTGCTTCTGTGCCCGGGAAGACGGTAGCCCAGCTCGCGGGCGGCATTTTCTACCTTTTCTACGGTCTCCCGGGAAAAAGAAACGTTATATTTGTGATTCAGCACCATGGAAACGGTAGCCTGGGAAACCCCTGCTTTCTCTGCTACATCGGATGAAGTCACTTTTTTTCGCGCCACAGGAAATCACCTCCCACCGTTTTCGTTCTGTGTCAAAGTTCTACGCGGCCCTCCAGTGCACGAAGAAGGGTTACCTCGTCAATGTATTCCAGGTCGCCGCCCACAGGCACGCCGCTTGCAATACGGCTTACCTTGATTCCAGTAGGCTTGATCAGCTTACTGATATACATGGCTGTGGTTTCTCCCTCCAGACTGGAGTTGGTGGCAATGATCACTTCCTTCACATCTCCCTGCAGACGCTGGATCAGCTCCTTCAGCTTGATGTCATCCGGGCCGATTCCCAGCATAGGGGAAATAGCTCCGTGAAGAACGTGATAAACGCCGTCAAACTTGCCTGTTTTTTCATAAGCAGCAAGATCCCTGGTGTTCTCCACTACCATAATGGTGCTGTGGTCACGCTTGGGATTGCTGCAGATCGGGCACATTTCCTTATCTGTCAGGGTGTAGCAGCACTTGCAGTACTGTACATTGGTCCTGGCATCTGTGATGGCGCCTGTCAGCTGCTGCACCTGGTCCTTGGGCATATTCATAATGTGAAAAGCCAGGCGCTGGGCTGATTTCGCACCGATTCCAGGCAGATGGGAAAGCTGCTCGATCAGTTTGTTAATGTGACTGCTGTAGTATTCCATCAGAATGGAAGACCTCCGCCTAGTCCGCCAAGGCCGCCTGTCAGCTTGGACATCACAGCCTGGTTCTCCTGCTCAACCTTGCGAAGAGCTTCGTTGGTTGCCGCAACGATCAGATCCTCAAGCATTTCAATATCGTCCGGATCTACAACCTCTTCTGCAAGCTTTACTTTGGTTACTTCTCTCTTGCCGGAGATGGTTACCTCTACTGCTCCGCCGCCTGCAGCTGCAGTAAATTCCTTCTCCTCAAGAGCCTTCTGGTTCTCTTCCATCTGACGCTGCATTTTCTGCGCCTGTTTCATAAGATTATTCATATTTCCCGGCATTCCCATGCCCGGAAAACCTCCACGCTTTGCCATTACACATTCCTCCTGAATTCAATATTTCCACACCGAAGTCCTACCGGGACAAATTTGTCCCGCCCCCGGTATTTTTTATTCTTCCGGATCATCCGGATCTTCTTCCACCACTACATCCATATGGATATTCTCCCGGATCGCCTGGTCTACTGTTACCTGGGCAAGATTGGTGTGGTGATGCTCTTTTGCCACTACCATTTTCAGTTCCACGGATTTGCCAGTCTGCGCCGCAATGATGGATTTCAGCTCATTCTCGGCTTCGGGATTGTCCACGTAGGTTTTGCCCAGGAAATCCTGAAACTCCACGTAAAGCACAGGCTCGCCTGTCTCACCATTGTACTTGGGGATGGCTTTCTGAAGCATCTGCTTGAAAATGCCGCTGGTCTGTCCTACAATTACCCGCCAGCTGGCTACAATCTTCTGCAGATCTTCTGGCGCGGCTTTCACCGGAGCCGCAGCCTTAGGTGCCGCCATTCCCGCATCCACGCCGCCTGAAACCGCTCCTGGACTTCCCTGCTGCACGATTACCTGCTGAACCGGGCGCTCATCCATACGCTGCTCCAGAACACGCAGACGGTCCAGAACGGAATCCAGATTGGTCTCCATGGCCGGACGGCACAGCTTGATCAGTGCGATCTCCACCAGAACACGTTTCTGGGTGGAATAGCGAATCTGGCTGGACAGATCAGAAAAAATACGGATGTAGCGCATCAGCGTCTCTACATCCACCATCTCACTTTCTTCCTGCAGAAGCTTCAGGTTCTCGGAAGAGACGTCAATGGCCTCTTCCGGGTTCTCGGACGTTTTCACAAGGAGAAGATTACGCATGTACCAGGTAAAATCTCCTACAAACTGTCCAAGCTCCCTTCCGCCTATGATCAGATCCTCCAGAGTGCGGATGGCCGAGGTCACATCCCCCTTAAGGACCTGGCGCAAAAGTTTGCTGAACACTTCTGTGTCAACTGCGCCAAGCACTTCCAGAACCTTGTCATAGGTCAGGGTCTGTCCCAGATAAAAGGCAATGCACTGGTCAAGAAGACTTAAGGCGTCTCGCATGGAGCCGTCTCCTGCCTTCGCAACGTAGCGGACTGCCTTCTCCTCCGCCTCCACATTCTCGATTTTCAAAAGCTCATCCAGTCTTGCCGCAATGGTGTCAATGGAAATACGGTGAAAATCGTATCTCTGGCATCTGGACAAAATGGTGATCGGGATCTTGTGTGCCTCTGTGGTTGCAAGAATGAAGATAACATAAGACGGAGGTTCCTCCAGTGTTTTCAGAAGAGCATTGAATGCTCCTGTTGAAAGCATGTGAACCTCGTCGATAATGTATACCTTATAGTTTCCTTCTGTAGGGCGATAGGCCACTTCCTCGCGGATTTCACGGATGTTGTCCACACCGTTGTTGGATGCGGCATCGATCTCGATCACGTTCATCGAGGTGCCGGCCTGTATCGCCTTACACATTTCACATTCACCACAGGGGCTTCCATTTACCGGGTGCTGGCAGTTTACTGCCTTCGCCAGTATTTTTGCAACGGTTGTCTTACCGGTTCCTCGGGTGCCGCAGAACAGATAGGCGTGTCCGATACGGTTCGCCTTGATTTGATTGGTCAGCGTGGTCACAATGTGATCCTGGCCCTTGACATCATCGAAATTATCCGGTCTGAACTTCCGGTATAGAGCAGTATAGCTCATTTATGGAAACTCCTTTCTGAAAAGCAGAATCAGTCGCCGAAGCTGATACCGATCTGTTTTGCAGCTTTGACAGTCTGGTCTTTTGGAGAAACCATCTTAAGCTTGCCGGCACACTCTTCAAGAGGAACTCTCTTGATCTTGCCGTTTACAACACCGATCATGATACCATACTCTCCGTCAAGGATAGCTTCAGCAGCACCTGCTCCGATTCTTGTGGAAAGCACGCGGTCGTATGCGCACGGTGCTCCTCCACGCTGTGTGTGTCCCGGAACTGTGATGCGGACTTCTGATCCAAGCTCCTGGGTAATCTTGTCTGCGATTTCATAAGATACGGAAGGATACTTCTTTGCACGGTCTTCCAGTTTCTTCTTGTAGTCTTTCTTGGAAAGCAGAGCGTCTTCCTTGGAAATGGCACCTTCTGCCACAGCAAGGATGGTGAAGCGCTTGCCTGCCTTGGATCTCTTCTGGATAGCTGCAACTACTTTCTTGATGTCATAGGGAATCTCCGGGATCAGGATAATATCTGCTCCGCCTGCGATTCCTGCATGCAGGGTAAGACTTCCTACCTTGTGTCCCATAACCTCTACGATGAATACGCGGCCGTGGGAAGCTGCTGTTGTGTGGATGCAGTCGATTGCGTTGGTCGCAATGTTTACTGCACTCTGGAAGCCGAATGTCATGTCTGTTCCCCAGATATCATTGTCGATGGTCTTCGGCAGGTGGATGATATTCAGGCCTTCCTCGCGTAAAAGGTTGGCTGTCTTCTGGGTTCCGTTGCCGCCAAGGATTACCAGGCAGTCCAGACAGAGCTTGTAGTAGGTCTGCTTCATTGCTTCTACCTTATCCAGACCTTTCTCATCCGGTACACGCATAAGCTTAAACGGCTGTCTGGATGTTCCAAGGATAGTTCCTCCCTGTGTAAGGATTCCGGAAAAGTCCTTGGATGTGAGCATACGGTATTTGCCGTAGATCAGTCCTTTGTATCCATCGTCAAATCCGTAAACCTCCAGATCATCGATGCTGTTGGTGAGTCCCTTTACTACTCCGCGCATGGTGGCATTCAGGGCCTGGCAGTCACCGCCGCTTGTTAATAAGCCGATTCTTTTAATCATAGTACCCTCCATTTCTGTGTCTTTGGCAAACAGGCGCCGTCGCTTCCGGCGTCTGTGCGGTCCTTATGAACCTTTTTGCACACACATTTTAATGCTTGGATTTAATTATATAATATTTCGTGGGCTGACACAACAAGGAATTTGTCTAGCGCGGCTGGATTCTTCCTCCATATGCGGCAAAAGCCAGAGAAAAACCAGATTTATGAAAGGGAAAATGTGCAAATCTATTGACAAATTTTCGTTTGTCCCTTATAATTAAATTCCGCGCAGCCGGGGAGATAGCGGTGCCCTGTACCTGCAATCCGCTACAGCAGGGGTGATGCCAATCTGAGGCTTGTATCTTGTGGAGCTGCCCTTTATAAGTGGCGTTGACGTTTGGGTCTTACGCAACAGGACTCTATGAACCGTGTCAGGACAGGAATGTAGCAGCACTAAGTAGAATCTCCTGTGTGCCGTGAGGGTGCCTGGGCTGAGTTAACTGTAGAGGTAACGTCTGTGAGACCATTCCGAAGTGCGGCGCGCGTAATAAAGAAAGTTGTGGAACGTCTGAGAGGACGTTCTTTTTTTGTGCATTTTGTCAAGACGGACGATTTCCCCCTGGTGAGGCAGTACAGACAACGGTGAATTTCGGGGGGATGCTCCGTCGCCTAACTGTCTGTACTGCCATCCCAGGGGAAATCTGGTCAATAAAAAAGATACATAAATGAAAGGAATGCACTCGCGTCCTTTACATCATGTACCTTTTTCAAACAGGCCCTAGAGCGTGTTTGAAAAAGGCTTTCTGCAAGATGTGCGTCACAATTTGTGGGAGATTTTGTCCGGATGAGGGCGCCGTAGCGGGCTACGGCAACTGAATTCGGGCAAAATATACCGCAAAGTGGGGCGTGCAGATTGCAGGAATGCTTTTTCAAACACGCTCTAGTTCTTTACTATACCACTATTTTTCTGAATTTCCAACCTGTTCTGCCAGAGATTTTTTCAGCATTTTCTTCTTTTCCCGAAGCTCTTTGAAAAAATCGGACAGCATAGAGGAGCACTCTTCCTGCAAAACGCCGCGGATTACTTCCACCTTGTGGTTGAATCCGTCCATTTCCAGAAGATTCAAAACCGAGCCTGCGCATCCGGCTTTGGGGTTCATGCTTCCGATCACCACACGGTCAATGCGGGACTGCATCAGGGCGCCGGCACACATCTGGCAGGGCTCCAGGGTCACATACATGGTGCAGCCCTCCAGCCGCCAGTCTCCTAACTTTTTGCTGGCTTTCTTGATGGCATTCAGCTCGGCATGGGAAAGGGTGTTCTTGTCTGTATTTCTGCGGTTGTAGCCTCTTGCAATAATCTGTCCATCGCAGACGATCACGCAGCCGATTGGAACCTCTTCCAGGGCCCGGGCTTTTTTCGCCTGGCGGATGGCTTCTTTCATAAAACGTTCCTGATCTGTAAGCATAAAGTTCTCCTGTTGTGTGAAATGAAAAATGTTATCTGTAAAATGTGCGGCACATTAACCAAGCTCTGATTTTCTTCGCATCTTTTTCCAGTAATAGGTGACGCCCACAATGTCTGCCAGTGCCCATCCAATGGGAACGGATGCCCAGATTCCGGTGACGCCGATTGCCGGAACGGCGGACAAAGTATAAGCCAGGACCACACGGGTTCCAAGGGAAAGGATGGTAAGGATCACGGACATTCCAGGCATTTTTACTGCACGGTAATATCCATACAGAAGAAAAAGAAGTCCGATTCCAAAATAAAATGCGCCTTCAATTCGCAAATATCCGACACCAATGGAAATAATCTCCGTCTGGGATGCATTTACAAAAATGCCCATAAGCGGCGCGGCAAATGCACAGACCGCTGCGCTGATCACCAGGCAGAATACAAATGCAGCTGTTACCGCACTTTTGATTCCCTGAGAAATTCGCTTTTCTTTTCCGGCGCCGTAATTTTGGGCAATGAAGGTGGAAAATGCATTTCCAAAATCCTGTACCGGCATGTAAGCGAAAGAATCGATTTTTACCGCTGCTGCAAATGCTGCCATAACTGCGGTTCCAAAGCTGTTTACCCGGCCCTGGACCATGAGGATTCCAAAGTTCATAACGGACTGCTGCAGGCAGGTAAGAAAAGAGAGCTGGGCAATCTCACCCAGAACCCTTTTGTCAAAGTGCAGTTCTTCACGTGAAAGGCGAAATTCCGGGAAACGGATCAAGGTGTATACCGTAATTCCGATTCCGGATACGAACTGCGCAAGGACCGTTGCACCTGCGGCTCCTGCCACGCCCCAGCCAAAGCCAAGAACAAAGAGCAGATCAAGTACTATATTCAGGACAGTAGATACTGCAAGAAAAATCAGGGGGACGACTGAATTTCCCACAGCTCTTAGCAGTGCTGCAAAATAATTATATAAAAATGTGGCGCTGATTCCGGCGAATATGACCAGCAGGTAGGTCCGCATGTAGGGAACCACTTCTGCCGGCACCTGAAGGACTTTCAGGATCAGGGGCAAACCTGCGTAAACCAGAACATTGATCACCACAGTCATTGCCGCGATCAGGCCGAAGGAATGGAGAATTCCTTCTTTTAGCTTTTTGTGATCCTGCTCGCCGAAGCGGATGGAAAATACGGCACCGCTTCCCATACACATTCCAATCAAAATGGACGTCAGAAAGGTCATCAGGGTATAAGACGAGCCAACTGCGGCAAGGGCATTGGCTCCCAGATACCGTCCCACGATCAGGGTATCTGCGATATTGTAGCATTGCTGCAAAAAATTCCCGGCCATGAGAGGCAGGGCAAACAGCATCAGATTTCCGGTAATGCTGCCTTTTGTCAGGTCTCGTTGTTTCATTTCATTTTTTTCCTCATCTAATGCACACTTATTTCCCAGGGCAGGCAGATCGCAGGATTGTTTTTTTCAAACAGGTTCCAGGATAAAACGCACTGGGAATGCTTTTATTATAGGCAGTTCTGATGAGGATGTCAATTTTGGGGAAGTGCTCTTTTTGCCTGAAAAGTGTGTAAAAATGGTATTTTAAGTTAATGACAGACAGGCGGGTCAATGGAACGATACCAGTAGCCGCCTTTTCCTTTGGGGACTTTTATGAGCGGGCTTTCTTTAAAGCTTGGGAAGCCGAACATGCCTGCCATGAACTGTTCCTGCTGATCGTAGCTTCCGGGAACACCAAGGATGTACTTTCCGTTTTGACGGCGGCACAGGAGCAGATGTCCGAAGTTGTAATAGCCGTATTGCAGAAAGCGGTTGTTTCTAAGGCCGCATTGTCTTCTTGGGAAGTGTACCAGATCCTGGGGATGGATTTTCCAGCACTGGAACAGGTCGCCGTCTGCGAAGGGGCAGAAGGGCTGACCGAAGGGGAGGGAGTGTTTTTCGGGTTTGGAGTGGATGGACTGTATGTGGATTTCTTCGGTGGGGGACGGGACGTCTGAGGTCTGAGGTGCTGGATTCAGTTCGATTTCGGAACTTGTTTTGGGCTTTGGTTCTTGTAAAATAGTGTTGGTGCTGTCTGAAGAAGAATCTGGACTGCTTACGGGGACAGAAAGTTCTTCTGAAGCGTTTGCCGGAAGTATAGACTCTGCCGACAGAGCGTCACCAGGAATAGGTTCTGGCATATTTGCATGATTGCTTTCTGAATCAGTCTGGTTCGGATTGGTCGTAAATTCTTTGTTGCTTACTGATGCTGGCGGCTCTGTTTTGAAAGTATTGGTTTCTGTCTCTTCTGAAAATTCTACATTCTGCACTTCATCATTAGGTGTGACCTGGCCCAAAGCTTCTGCATTTTCTTTTTCCATCTCAGACTCAGGCACGTTTTCGGCGTCACTGTTATTTTCCATTTCGTTTTGAGGCGATTCTGGTTGAGCAGTTTCCTGTTTCGTTTCTTCCTGTTTATCCTCTTCTGACCTCTTTGTTTCTTCTCCAATTTTCATTTCTTTGAAATTTTCCGGACGGATTGCCTGGTCATCCCATTCTGTGCCGAAAAAGCCGCCGGATTTTGTCAGAATTACCATGCCGCCCATTTTGCCAAGGGCCGTTCCGGAATCTCCCATATTTAATGCATCTGTTTCAATCAGGCAATCAACCCGGTCCGTCTGCGTCATGCAGCTTCCGATGAGAATTCCATTCATCAGACCTTCCTTTCTCAGGAAGCAAAATACCCTGGCCTCTTCCTCTGCTGCCAGCCCTTCTACATGAAGATGAATTTCAATTGTACATATGGAATTTCGGACTTCAACCTTTATAAAACCGCAGTTGTTTTCCTTTTTTCCTTTGCGGTACTCATATACATATGCGATAAAACGGCGATATCCAGCCAAATGACGACCTCCCTGTCCTTTTTATAAGCATTTTCATTTCATTCATTAATGTATATGAAGCTGCGATTTATTCATTCATAAAATTTTTAAATTTTTTTGATTTTTTTCAAATTTTGTGTTGACAAGATGGCATTCTCTATGTATAATATTACTTGTCGTTGACGAAGTGTGGCTCAGTTTGGTAGAGCGCTGCGTTCGGGACGCAGAGGTCGTGGGTTCGAATCCCGTCACTTCGACTACTTGGCAGGGGCGCCGAAAGCCTTGAGAAATCAAGGGTTTCGGTGTTTTTTTATGCTTTTCCCCTTTTTTTCAAAAGTGTTCGTAAAGTCATTTTACGGATGTTCGTAAACTCCGCTTAAGGACTCTGCCTGTCTCTGTTTATGTGCTCTGTCAATATGTGTGTATATATTCATAGTTGTTACAATATCAGCATGACCTAACCATTCTTGAATATCCTTTGCTTTCCACCCCTGCTCATATAAAATACAAGCTGTTGAATGTCTCAAGTTGTGAAAGGTCAAATTGGAGTTTCCAAACATAGTCACCATCTTTTTATGATGTTTACTTATGAAATATTTCTTAACTACATAAAGGATAATAAAACAACATTTGGCATTTTATTATGCCAGATGGAAACACACGCATTTCAGCAAGGCATAATGAACAGTGTGCAGTCTTACATACAGTCAATTATCCCCGGATTATCTGATAAATGTGAGGAACAATATATATTCATTCATGATGCATGGTTGCTGAAATATAATTGTTGACTGGATTAATAATGATTTTAACATTCATTCACATAAACTTGCAGAAATAATATATCACGTATGTAATGTTATTTTAGCTGAACCGGTATCTGATGCAGAAACCAGTACAGCGAATATTAAGTAACCGCCATATACAATATACCCCCTTTATATGCCCTGTCTTTTTATTCCTACAAATCTTCGTGCAGTTTTACATCCCTATTATCTGCCATGCATTGTTTTAAGGCAACGATCATTTTTTCCGCATCCAGCGGCTTTGCAAGATGGACATTCATTCCTGCCAGCCGGCTGTTGATAATATCTTCTGCAAAGGCATTTGCGGACATTGCAATGATCGGAACCCTCATGGCATCCCTTCTTTTCATTTCCCTGATTGTCCTTGCCGCATCCAGTCCATTCAGCCTCGGCATCATAATATCCATATAAATTACCCCGAAATAATCTGGTTCAGATTTTTCGAAGATTTCAACTGCTTCCTTCCCGTCCGCTGCACATGTAACCTCCATACCGCTTTCTTCCAGTATACATCTGGCAATTTCCATGTTCAGCTCATTGTCTTCCACAACCAATGCTCTCATGCCTTCCACTGAATAATCATCAAGGCTTACCGACTTGTCTGATAAATTACTGTTTTCATCCTGTGTGCCAATTTTGAACGGTATTTTTACAATAACTGTAGTACCAACACCAACTTTGCTCTTCAGTTCAATACTTCCATCCATCCTGTCCACAAGCTGCTTCGTAATTGCAAGCCCCAGTCCGGTGCCTTCATACCTGGATCTGCTTGTCTTGCTTTCCTGAGAGAACATATCAAAAGCATGGGCAATAAAATCTTCACTCATACCCACACCCTGGTCTTTACAGTAGAAAGCAAAAAATGCCCTGCCATCATCCAGAATTTCTTCCTTAACCCAGACCGTGATTACACTGCCCGCCTGACTGAATTTTATGGCATTGTCCAAAATATTCGACAGGATCCTGCCAAGATATACCGGATTTCCAATCAGAGCGATGTGGCTATATGTACCATTTTTCCAGTCAACCTCATACCGGATGCCTTTCTTTGCAGCCCGCT
>OLPE01001450.1_pt1 | contig 13006 bp, 18 predicted proteins | sample 1671901 | NCBI WGS metagenome assembly OLPE01 (sample SAMEA3136624, study PRJEB25190) | human gut metagenome | biome: human gut; feature: human-associated habitat; material: faeces | place: Austria | collected 2013 | reverse complement strand
CGCAATTCATCTCCCACCTTAGAGGTCGGAGTCTTCTTGCTGTAAGAGGATAAATTTTATGCACTTTTTGATATTTGCTTATTTATAGTAGATAATCCAATTCACAATTAATATGAAACTTTCTGTCAATAATCCAGTGCACTAATCAGCTTCTTCTTCCAAAGCTTCAATAAGAAAACTCACTGGACGGAACCCATCATTGCAGGATATCATTGCTGACTTTTCATTTTTCATCCATCCATTGTAAATGTCCTTGCCTCCATATGCTAATGTCATGACAAATGGCGACATACTATCCCAGGCACTATCGCACATTCCAACTGGCTTACACCAGCCATTGGCGATGAAAACTTGCCCTTCTTCTATATCACAAGCATGTTCCATAGGATTCTCATATTTTTCCATTAAATCTTTATAGCACGCTTTACGCATGACTGTGATTTTACATTTTTTCATTTTTTTCTTTGTCTCAATTTTAAAATCTAATAATTTTTGTTTCGTAATTTCTGTAATATTGTTTCCTATTTTAAACTATGCGAGGAGTTTGTGCAAATGTATTCCAGAGTATTTCTATAAAATTTCTCCTTAAAATAGGTATAAAATTAACACGTCCGCCTTCCATTTACCAAACATGTTAATCACATAGATAATATTTTCATATCTCCCCATAGAGATTTCAGAGGATTGTCACCCACTTCATACCTCTGTAACAAAAGTTCTGAGGTATCAAAAAACTTAGCCACTCCTTCTGGACATTCGCATATAAATGGTTTGTTATCTCTCCAAGAAATATTATACCTCGTATCATATAGAAGAAACTCAATATCTAATCCCATCTCTATGGCATTTTCTAATTCTGCAAGACTCTCTAACTTTCCATAATTCTCATACTCTATCACCTTTCAGCACCTCACTTAAAATATCACTGTTAGCAATTTCATGTCCCGTTTAAAATCATTGTCATATTTTCTTTTTGATATATCCCATCTGCTAAATATTAATTATGATAATAATCTACATTCCAATATGTTTCTATTAATTCGCTAATTTCCAACGCCGACGGCATGACGGATGACGAGCATTTACATTCCACAATGTTTCTATTAATTCAATAAAAGACGAGATTTAGATAACGTATCTTCATTATTTACATCCCACAATGTTTCTATTAATTCCGGCAGGGACAGGGGAAAAATCTAACGTGATAAACGATATTTACATTCCACAATGTTTCTATTAATTCACGTTTTGCGTATTAGTTGTTTGTGATTTTATCAGATTTACATTCCACAATGTTTCTATTAATTCCGAAAAAGGTAGTGATAGTGTTGAGTTTCCTGTTAAATTTACATTCCACAATGTTTCTATTAATTCGATTGACGAGACTAAAGCACAGTATGGTATTAGTGAATTTACATTCCACAATGTTTCTATTAATTCGGACATTGACAGGTATTAGTTAGATTTACAAATATATTTACATTCCACAATGTTTCTATTAATTCAATTTTATGTCTTGCAATCGACAATCGTAAAGCTGATTTACATTCCACAATGTTTCTATTAATTCCTTCTCAACACCGGAAGCATTCCTTCCGGCATCTTTATTTACATTCCACAATGTTTCTATTAATTCAGTTATCGGCGATGTTCCCTCGACATACACAGGGGCATTTACATTCCACAATGTTTCTATTAATTCTGGAACCCATGAACCCCTCCATAGGCTTTAGGCCGAATTTACATTCCACAATGTTTCTATTAATTCGTATCCGCACTTGTTGTTTTTGCAATCCCGCCTTTATTTACATTCCACAATGTTTCTATTAATTCGTGTCCGATAACACCCCAGAAAGGAGTTGGAACTATTTACATTCCACAATGTTTCTATTAATTCGGTCTTTCATTAATATTAAAGAACTTATCGTATGCTCATTTACATTCCACAATGTTTCTATTAATTCTCAAATTGGACGGTCTGGTCTAGAACATAATCAACCATTTACATTCCACAATGTTTCTATTAATTCCAGCTTTGACTTTTTTCTTTGTACAAAACCAGCTTTATTTACATTCCACAATGTTTCTATTAATTCGGAAACGGTGTCAGAATCTGACACCGAACAAAGAAATTTACATTCCACAATGTTTCTATTAATTCATGTTAGTTCCTATTCTTTCGGTTGTTGCAGTTATATTTACATTCCACAATGTTTCTATTAATTCTACGTTGCGAGCCGCCTCATTTGATCAATCATCGTATTTACATTCCACAATGTTTCTATTAATTCTTGATTCGCAGATAGATGCGCTTGAAAAATATTGTGATTTACATTCCACAATGTTTCTATTAATTCCCTCATTGCCAGAAGAAACAGGGCGGCAAGTTGAAAATTTACATTCCACAATGTTTCTATTAATTCTTATATAATCCCAGACGAATACATGACCTGTACCGGATTTACATTCCACAATGTTTCTATTAATTCATTAAAACAACGACGTTTCCATCTTTGCCTTTAACATTTACATTCCACAATGTTTCTATTAATTCCCTAGCAAAGACTTTGATATATTTCTCCCCTTCCTGATTTACATTCCACAATGTTTCTATTAATTCTAAGCGGTTAGTTTCATTCATCAACCACCACCGTAATATTTACATTCCACAATGTTTCTATTAATTCTATAATAATATTTCTTTCCCTTGCCACGTTTCCCATATTTACATTCCACAATGTTTCTATTAATTCCCGAAAGGGATTTCCGATAAAAAGAAAACCTCTCATTTACATTCCACAATGTTTCTATTAATTCCGATGCACATATAATCCCGGTCCTGCACTACCGTCATTTACATTCCACAATGTTTCTATTAATTCGCAAATGACGGAAAGCACGAAGTGAAAGTGTTCTACACATTTACATTCCACAATGTTTCTATTAATTCCCGTTACTTAATTTTCCTCATTTTTCCTACTTTTTCACTCCTATTTCTGTCGATCTTAGACTCAATCTGTGTTTTTCCCTTATATTCTCATTTAAAAATTATCATATATCTTTTATTTATGCCATTGTCGATGTCCCCTGTTTTTTACTTTATCGAACATCGACAGTTCTATAATTTTATTTTTCTTACCGCGTATGCTATTTCTTTTAATTTTTTAAATGTATATTCTTACTTCTCTACTTATCAGCAGACTCACTGTAATATAATCAAACTGCAACTTAGAATTATATTTTTCATTTTAAACCGCCTATGAACCTAAAGAAATCCCATCCGATATTAACCAAACGGAATTTCATTAAATTAGTTGCTTCCTGCTTTATTCTCTTCACTGACCTGTAAATAATTCATCAGAGCAAGTTGAAATATTCTGGAACAATTAACACCATCTTCATCGGCTTTGGCCGCCAGCCATGCAGGTAAAGACAAAGTTTTCTTTACAAAACGACTATTAATCCTTTCACGAACAGGCGGCATAAATACCTCAATCAATACAGGAACTTCGTTAGAATCCAAATGAATCGATGTAATCGGAGTTGGAACGGGAATCTCTTCACCATCTTGCTCCATGCCCCATATATGCAGCCCAAGAGCTTCTTTAGCATTTTTTAAAGCTTCCTCTGTATTATCTTTCTCAGCACATGGAAGACATCCAGGTAAATCGGGAAATTCAATACTAATACCATCTTCTTCATAAGAAAAAACAGCTACATAAGAATATCGGTCTTTTGACATAATTAACACCTCCGTTATGTGCAGAGAAGTTACGGAAACATAACTCCAGACTGCTTTGATATACTTCGTAAGGTTTTGATTGGAATATCTTTGTTAGGATGAGTAACTGTTACCCTGCCCTTTTTAATTGAATGTTTGAATTGGTGATGATCGCCAACACAAGCAACCTCATACCATCCATCTTTCTTCAATATCCCAATCACTTCTCTGGATGAATAACTTTTCATCTCATCCCTCCTTACATAACATATTTTAATACATAATTTATTATGTGTCAATCAAATCAATACGCAATTTGTTATGTATTATAAAATAAAAATTATCACATATCCTTTACTTATACTATTATTGATGTGCCTCATTTTTTGCCTTGTCGGGCATCGACAGTTTTATAAAATAAAGCTTGTTTTATCATCTTCCTTACCCCAAAATTCTTTATCCAGCCACTTTTGCTGGCGGCTTTTGAATAGAATTACAGAATCAAGATTGGAATCAATGTATACTTTTAATTCCTGTTGGAGTTTTACTAATTGAACTTTGGATATCTCACCTTCAAATACAGAGTTTTGAATATGAGATAGATATTTTTTACATATCTTAAAGATATGCGACCATCTCTTTTGTCCGTTTTCGTCTTTGCTTATATCATATACTAAAACTACATACATATTTTACCTCTGTCATCATTCTTCTATAAGACACAAAAATTTTTATATACCAAAATCACATACATATTTTACCACCATATTCTAAACCCTTCGTATTCTTTTTCTCCTATCAAATGTTTTATGAGCTTATATGCTTCCAACCGAATTAAATATTGATAAGAGATTTTTTTCCCTAATTCTTTGTGCATGATTGTCTGTTTCATTCGTTTTTCAAATTCTGTGACAATCAAGCGGGATGCTTCCTTTTTTAGATGTAAAAAGTTTAGTTCTTTTGTAAAACTTTTTTCTGTTATCTGGTTTTTATTTAATAGAGAAAATATTAATCTGTCTCCAATCAGTGGTTTGAATACCTCAGATATATCAAGGCATAAAGAATATCTTCGAAATCCTGGTTCATGAAGATAACTTATTGTTGGGTCTAGCTGCGTGTGGTAAATCTCGCTCAATGTTTTGGCATATATCAAGGAGTTTACAAAAGAAATCAGCGAATTTATCATATTGTCTGGTGGATGCATCACTCTTTTCTCAAATTGTATTTCCTGATTTACAATGGTGTTCCATGCCCTATAATAGTTTTTTCGTATATTTCCTTCTATTCCCATTAGTTCTTCGATAAACTCTGTGTGGTCTAGTTTTTTTCTTAGACTGTTTACTTCTTTCATACACTCAGCTACATCTTTTCCTCTGCTGTTATAGTAACGTAAATTTCTATAAATATTATCTGCAGCCGCCTTGATAAATTCTTTTGCTATAACGAGACGCTCATCATAGCAGGTGTAATGTTCTACCTGTTTTACGAGAAGTTGTCCGGCAAGTAAGCTTTCTTTTGGATAGTAGCTTCCTGTATAGAAGTTGTAATAGTTAAAGAAATGTAATGGGATTCCGTACTGTGAGATGTAGTTAATAAACGCTGTGTTAAATGACATTTCCGACAATATATATATGTCTGAAATTCTTTCTATCGGTATGTCCCTTTTGTCCCCTTCATATGTTGTAAATTGCAATGTATTGTCTTTTCTTTTTAAATCCCCATTATTATAAATATATAGGCTTTGTTTCATTCGTACCCCTCCTGAAAAGTCAGTTCATCAGAAGATAAGTAAAGCATATTTTAAGCTTTGTTTCATTTGTTCTACTCTTCAAATCACCTTGATTATCTTTACCTAATTTGTATATTTGAAGCTCTGCTCCATTTGTACCCCCTGCTGCCTTTATATAAAACACAAGTCATGATATGCACATTTTTTACATATTTTTTGTTCTGTAAATTTTGGTGGAAATTCTTCTTTTTTCATAGATTCAATTTCATCAATAATTGATTTTAATTTTTCACGGTCCTGTTTGGATAGTTCTACTAACAAAGTTTTCTTCATAAGAGGGTAGTCTATTTTACCTTTAATGTTTTTCACTCCCCGTTCTTCTAAATAATAAAGGTAATATTTTACCTGCCAGATTCCGGCTTCTTCAATTGCCTTACTTTTCTTAATTTCATGTAACTCCTGATGTTCCCTGATAAAGTCAATGTTAATCACATTATCAATATTGATGTGTTTCTCATCCCTTTCATAACTTTTTTCATCCAAAAGCTTTCCCAACTGTACATTTTCATTTTCCGATTCCATATTGATTTCGTGGCAGAAATACCATAGCTTTCGTTTACAAACAAAGTAATAGTAAATCATGACACCTGTGATTCTTTTATCTGTCATACCTTCGTCCTCATTATTTAATCATAAATCATATATTACAGTATACATGCCTCATCATCTATCTCCCCTAAAATAAGACCTTTTCCCCTTCCCGTATCCGGGTCAAAATCATATTTCATTGATGTTCTGTGAATTTGTGTTACAGGGTAATTATTTTTTCTGTCATCTCCGTGAGAGCCGATTGTTGTGACATCTATTCCATTTAGCCCATTATCTTTATAACGATAGTAAGTAAGTCCCAGTGTCAGACTGCTAAATTTAGATGTGATGATATTCTTTATGTCTTTGTTTATATTTGGTGTTCTGAGTAGATTGACTCCCTCTTCAAAAAGAACTTGATTTTCTTCATAGAGTGTATCTGGCAGTACTGTTATGCTATGAATATTTCGAAATTTTTTATCGACATCTTCTTTGGTATATTCTATAGGATGAATTGTTGAAAAATGTTCTAGCCAGTATTCAATCTCTTCATAATACTTTGTTTTTTTAATTTCTTCTGTGCAGTAAACTGCATTGATATATTCCGTTTTCAGCTCTTCTGTAAATATTTTATCTTCATATTGATACAGTTTTTCGAGAGAACGATCATACATATCTTCATAATAAACTGTTCCCTTTCCATTCGCATTATCATAAACAATGACATTCGGTTCTTCTGGAATATAACGCCCTTTTCGATTGCAGCGTCCCATTCTCTGGAGCAAACTATCTACCGTACACATTTCGGTATATAATACATCAAAGTCAATGTCCAGGCTGGCTTCTACTATCTGTGTTGTAATCCAAATTCCGCATTCTTCTTTATTTTCAGAAAAATTCTTAATCATTTTTTCCAGTTGCAGGCGGTCTTTTTTGACATATCGAGAATGCAAAAGATGGAGGTCTTCCTCTTCTAACTGGCTCTCAATCTGCTCATAAACTTCCTGCGCTTTGGTGACAGTATTACAGATAACTAACACTTTTTTATCCCGGCCTTTTTCAAGTATTTCATCAAAGTTCATTTCTCCTGATTTTATTTTGACTTTATGCCGGATAATATCTGATTCTTTAGAAAAATCTCGAAATTCATACTGTTCTCCCTGGATTAATCCGCATTTTTCCATGAAATATTTTAGGACAGGAGGAAAAGTTGCTGTAATAATCGCAAATCGGCCTCCCATTTCTGTAATTTGTTTTAGTCCAGTTATAATCGTTGCTATAATATGTGGGTCATATGACTGCACTTCATCAAGAATGACTTTAGAATATTTTAAAGTTGCCGCAAAAATTTCCGTTCCTAATGCTCGATATACAAATTTGAAAAGCTGGTCTACGGTACATATCGTAAGTGGATTAGATAATAATTTGGCTTTTTCATATCTCTGATATATACTATCTGCTGCATTTGTACTTTCTTCTAAATATTTTTGCATTGCATCTGAGTGAAGCAGTTCTACATCCTTATAATTATAATCATCCTTGATTCTTCGATAAATATCATTGGCCGAAACCTTTAATGGTAAAGTATAGAAGCCTTTCTCTCCATTAAGCCATAACAATGCCGCTTCCGTCTTTCCCGAACCAGTCGGGGCAATGACTACCAGATTTTTATTTACATTTTCTTGCATGAATTTTTGTGCTGGCTTTAAAGCAAATTTTTGCTCTTTCATATTTTTATTGATATTATTTACCAGCCTTTTTTCTTCCAGATTTGAATTTTCTTCGGCAAATTCATAACCAGCACTTACTGTATAATCAAATTTGTTCAGCATTCCTTTGAGTAAAACATATTTGTTCCAGAGAGAAGGTTTCACATCTAACTTTATGCTTGACATATTATTTCGGAAAAGCAATTTTCTCATCTGGCTGCTGTATACCTTGTCCCGCTCTTCTTTCAAATATTCTGAAAGATATTTTAAATAATATTTCTGGCAATATGCTTTTATATCATCCTGAGTAAAATCGTCTTTTCTATCATGATGATAATAAATCGCTGTCATAAAAGCCTTAAAATCATCTTTTTCTAATCCTTCATATAATTTTTGAAATTCCTTATAAGAAATAGATACTGCACTTAAAAATCCATGCGGAATCTGAGAAATTTTTTTCTCAGGCTCCGACAGATTATCTCGTACTTTCCGGCATACTTTGGACTGAAAAATGAGATTTGCCTTTCCCCAGTCATGCTGGCGGCAAGCTTGGAGAATTAATATTTTTTCTATCTCAGTAAAATATTTTCCATATCCTCTGAAAAAAGCTTCGGCACATTTTACAATATCTTCTTCATGTTCTTTCAAAGTTTTCTGCTTTTCTTCTTTTTGATTCTGTATTTTCTGAATTTGCTGAATTATTATCTGTTCTTCTTTGGGAGTGAGTATTCCTTCTAAACTGTCTAAAAAACTTTCCAGAGTTTCTTTTAATGCTTCTACTTCCTTGATGCTCAATTGCTTCGCTTTTGATTTTGCATATAACTCCATATTTCATTCCCCCAATACACAAAATCTATCTTATGTTCTTACTAAATACAACAGCACTTTCTGCCTCAGAATCATCCACATATCCCTGATCTAATACCTTGCCAGCCGGATAATAGTATGCTCTTACCCGTCCACCATCTTTCTTCCATCTGCGTAAACCATTTTTTGTTATCTCGTATTCTCTTGTCAGATTATAAATTGTTGCGCCACCTTCACCATCTTCAAATATGCGTTCTCCATCCTCGGTTTCATAATCAACAGGAATATAAATATTATTATGCACACTAACTTCTTCTTCCCATGATAAATGAACAATTTCTACCTTTTTAATATCTAGTAAATCTTCATATCTTCCCAATGAAAGATACTGTGGTGGATTTAACAATGACTGATAAACAGTATCAAAATCTTCTTCAGACGGCAAAATATGAAGAATCATATTATTTTCACAAATCAGTTCGACATTAGCAATTCCTTTAAATACTCCATAGTCCTCTTTATCATGAACGCAAATTTGGTGTCTTCCTTCTTCGAACTTTACCCCTGCTGAAAAGGAATATCTTGTATATAATTCAGATATCGTTCCTTTATTTTTTCCCTGAATACTTAATTCCATCGGATGAAATGTCGTAAAACCACAGGCAGCATGAATCATGCCCAGTACCGTAGAGTATGGTGGCAGCGGAAAAGTTTCTTTAATAATAAAACTGCTCGGTTTCCTATAATTTACAAGATTCTGAAAACATTCTACTCTAATTGCCTTCATAATAAGCATCCACTTCCTCTTTCAAATGTTTGAATACGTTTCCTACGGACTCTGCTTTTAATTTTTCTTTTACGTCTTTTTCATTATCGAAAATTCCCGATGTGATTCCTGTGTAAGTATATTCCTTTAATTCTTCTGAATCCTCCACAATTTCTTTTAACGTGGCAACACCAATTTTATTTGCCTTTACACCCACAATATTTTCAAAGAATGGATTCTTTCTTTTATATCTTCCACCGATGATAAACAGTGGGCTTAAGTTCTCTCTTCTTCCTCTGATATCTCGGTACAAATACTGTACGGTATCTAAAAGCTCCTTTACTCTGCTTGCTTTTTCTTCCTGTGATACTTCAATTTCCACATCCACTCCAATTCTATCTAAATCTATCGATATAGTATAGCTGTAATAAGAACGATGGATTTCACTCTGCGCAATTCCATTTTCGAGGTTCTGACGCTGTGCCAGTCCCATGTTTGTGAGAAACTCCAAGTCACTCTGATATGGCTCTAAAGAAATCGCATTGCTTAATCGCACTACTGCGCTTCTTGTAGATGCACCACCCTTTTTATCATCTGCTTTGGAAGTCGTTTTCATATATCCAAATAAATCGATTTCTGGATAATCTTCAATTGTTGCAGATGGGGCAAACTGTACTACACCACTCTTGCCGTCAACCGGTGTATTATCCCATTTAAGCTGCTTTACGATATTGTATCGCATAGCCTGTCTTGAAATATAAGAATACTGCTGGAAATCTCCTCTTGTCATTTTCTTTAATGTTGTGATATTTCCGATTCCCTCACCATAGTTTGCACTCTCTGCTAAAAATACCATTGTAAATGTTAAACCATCTCTTGTCATTTAATTTTCCTCCCCACTTTCATCCTGTGACTGTTTCGTATCTTCTGATTTACTATCCTTACTATCTGTATAACTTCCCTTTAATCCCAGTATAAAAGAATAGCCATACTCTGAAAACTTCTCCTTATTTCCAAGCATATAAACGAAACCATCTGCCATAGGTAATTTTGTTGAACTATACAACCGTATTACAATATCCATAAATTTTCCTTCATTTCGCACAGACAAAGCATTCAGTAATTGATAGATTGTTCCCCTCATACATTCATCATTTTCCGCTTTTTTTGCTAATAAAATCTCTTTACGCAATTTATAGCCTGCATCCCTCATTTTAATACGACTCATAAATATCCCCTCCTTAGCCTTTGACAGTTTTTCTTCAATACCCTGCTGCGATTGTTCCAACTCTTCAGAAATGCTCCCCACATTTACTTCCATTCTTTTTTCAATACTTGTGCATAATTGAACTACAAAAACCCAATATGCCGTTGGTATTACTCCAGTATTCTCCAGAGACTCCTTTAAAATCTGATTAAGTAAACTATACTGTTTATGATACTGCAAAATATTCATAACAACGCTCTCATGAACATTTACAAATTCATTAGAAAGTTTTACATATGGGTGTTGCTCAAGATATTTCAATGCTTTCTGTACCTTTTCCTGTTTCAGAATCTGTAGGGCATCTCTGCCTATAATACTGAACATATAATTATCTTCTGCGCGTGTTCCTCTTAAAATAACCTGCACATTATTGAGTTCTTTTACTTTGTCAGAAAGAACTTTATTCAATATCCTTGCAAACCATACTGTATAGTTTTCTTCTTCTCCTTTTTCCTTAAGACCGTTCCCTCGTTTTTTACCGTTCACATCCACTAATACCGATATGTTTTCATTCAAATTCATAAATACGAACTTATTTGCATACATTTGAAATCCCAATGGACTTAATGCATAGACAAAGGCACATACAGGACATAAAAAGGCATCTACCTGACAATTCCAGAAAGCGGAACGCTTTCTTGTCAAATCATCTGCCATTTCTTTCATAAAGGCGATAGAAACCTTTTCTTTTCCAGTAATCCCATTCCCACAGTCAATACAGGTATCTTTTGCTTTTTTATGTTCACCTTCTAAATACTTATGAAACGGTTCCGAAAAATCCTTTTCAAAAACAGCCCGCATATCCTTTTTTGCATTTGCCCGAAGAAGGAAACATTTTCCATCCCAAAATCGGTTAATATAATTATAAATTATACTTTTCATAATAAAAGTTTCTCTACATAACGGCTGTGTTAAAAATTGCTGTAATTCTTCCAAACGCTTTCTTAAAACATCAGATTCAAATTTATCACTAAGTTTATTCTTCTTCAGTTCCAGATAAACTTCAGGGTTCTCTACCTTTTCTTTGATAATATTGAATCCGTTCTGATAGCTATTCGAAAGCAGCTTTTCCGTGATAAACTTTAAATCGTCCTTTTCTTCTCTTCCTGGATTCCATTTATCTTCCCTTATTTTAGTAAGGCAACGCTCAATTCTGTCAAGTCCCCCCTGATATACTGTGTTTTTGCCAAAATACTTTACACAGGCATTAAAATATAAATCTGTCCAGTCTGCATGAAGTGCAAAGTCTCTATCCAGCCAAATCCCCTGCTCATCTGATGTAATACCATAATCTGAATCTTCTTCTGCTTCGGATATATCCAACAAGTATTTCATACCTACAATTCCGGCATTCTTCAGAAAATCACCGAGTGTAATAATTACTCTGTCCAACTTTTTCTCCCCCTTTCTGTAAGATTTGCGTTACAATTTGTAGGAGATTTTGCCTGATTAAAAATATCCTATTAATACACTATCTCCCACATCCCATGTCCTTCCGAACGTCTGCCTCCCATCCCTGTCCGATATAAAAAGGTCAGAAGTTCTGGACTTCCTGATAATTTATAAATTCCAATATTCGCATCTACCTTTCTTCCAAATATCGTTGCAACAATTTTCTTGCCTTTTATTGGAACAATCTCAAAGCCTTCTACTGAGACATCTACTCCTAATCTCTCAATTAGCGTCTGTACATTTTCTTTCACTACCTGAGAAAATTCTGGATGGTCGTAAACATAATACGTATCTCTGTTCTCTTCCACATCATGCCTTCTTGCTATGAGAGAACTCTGCATTTTCACAATAACCTCTGGATCTTTTATCTCCTTTCTCCTCACATTTTTAATTTGGACAAGCTCCATTGAATTACCGTTCATGGGATAATGCTGATGTAATATTTTCTTAAATCCATTGAAAAAATAGATAGTCTGCTCCATATCTGCGTTTGAAAAAAACATCGAGAACTTATTCTGCCTTAAATATATCTTCTCGTCCTTAAACTTTGCCCCTGGCAGATAATAAGAAAAAGTGTATGGTTTTATCACTGACCTTCTCTTATCATATAATTGCTCAAACATCTTTGGTGAAGCACTCTCCAACGACGCTTTTAAGAAACTTACTAGCAGCCGGTCTAATTCTAACGGTAACTCTGGTTTTTCCAAGACAAACTCTAAATTAAATTGAATCATCTTCCCCCTTCTTTCTCTTTAAGATTTTTATTTGTGCCATTGTCGACCTCCCTATATTTTTACACTATCATCAGTCAACATTTATACCAATCTTGTTTATGCAGAAGTTCTATTCGAGAATCTATCGTGTGACATCCTCCCCCACCTATAGAGGTGGGGCTTCCCATCCTCGGCAAATCTCGGCAAGTTTGGTTCTCGTTCGATAGCACTACCGTGCTAAGCATATGCGAGCT
>OLPE01001449.1_pt1 | contig 13007 bp, 13 predicted proteins | sample 1671901 | NCBI WGS metagenome assembly OLPE01 (sample SAMEA3136624, study PRJEB25190) | human gut metagenome | biome: human gut; feature: human-associated habitat; material: faeces | place: Austria | collected 2013 | reverse complement strand
CACCCTGTGCAAGCAGTTCTTCCTGTGCTTTGAAACGCTCTCTCTGGTCGATTGGATCATTTAACTCAGAGTACGCATTTGCCATCTCCCATCCATTCATGAAGAACTCAAAACGTTCTACATAATTCGGGTCTTCCGGTTTCTTCTTTGTAAGTGGAGAAATCTCGATCGGATGATCCATAACAAATGTTGGCTGTAACAGGTGTTTCTCAGCATACTCCTCAAAGAAGAGACTTAAGATATCACCTTTCTTATGTCTTGCTTCATATTCGATATGATGCTCGTCAGCTAACTTCTTCGCATCTTCTTCTGTCTCAACTTCATTCCAATCGATACCTGCATATTTCTTAACAGCATCGATCATTGTAATTCTTTCAAAAGGCTTACCAAGGTCGATCTCGATTCCTTTGTAAACAATCTTAGTTGTTCCGAGAACTTCCTGTGCAACATGACGATACAGGTTCTCTGTCAGATCCATCATTCCATTGTAATCTGTATATGCCTGGTATAACTCCATCAGCGTAAATTCCGGGTTATGTCTTGTGTCCAGGCCTTCATTACGGAATACACGTCCAATCTCATAAACTCTCTCCATACCACCGACAATCAGTCTCTTTAAGTACAGCTCCAGAGAAATACGAAGTTTCAGGTCTTCGTTCAGTGCATTGAAATGTGTCTCGAACGGTCTTGCTGCTGCACCACCGGCATTCTGTACCAGCATTGGTGTCTCAACTTCAAGGAATCCCTGGCCATTCAGATAATTTCTGATAGATGCGATAATTTTGGATCTCTTGATAAATGTGTCACGTACTTCCGGGTTCATGATCAGATCCACATATCTCTGACGATAACGTGTATCTGTATTGGTCAGTCCATGGAATTTTTCCGGAAGGATCTGAAGACTCTTAGATAACAGTTTTACAGCAGAGGCATGAATAGAAATCTCTCCTGTTTTTGTTTTGAAGACTTCACCTTCCAGTCCTACGATATCTCCGATATCCATCTTCTTGAAATCTTTGTATTCTTCTTCTCCAATGCTGTCTCTTGCAACATAAGACTGAATGTTTCCACTCTGATCCAGAATGTTACAGAAAGAAGCTTTTCCCATAACACGTTTCTGCATAATACGTCCCGCAAGTGTTACGTGTTTTCCTTCCATCTCTTCATAATTGTCTTTCACATCAGCAGCGTGACATGTCACATCATACTTTGTAATCTCAAATGGATTCTTTCCATTAGCCTGTAAATCGGCGAGTTTCTCTCTGCGGACTTTCTTTAACTGATTTAAATCCGGTTCCTGTGTCTTCTTCTGCTCTCCCATTCTTTTCTCCTTCCCTTTTATGCGACTAAACCCCTCAGTCTCTGAGGGGTTGGATTGTCATCTTCTAAATTAGTTTGAGCGGCTGATATCCAGTACACGGTACTGCATAATTCCTGCCTGTGTCTCTACTTCTACGACATCGTTCACTGTCTTACCGATCAGAGCATGTCCTACCGGTGACTCATTGGAAATCTTACCTTCCAGACTGTTAGCCTCTGTAGAACCTACAATCTTGAATTCCATCTCTTCATCAAATGTAATATCAAATACTTTTACAGTACATCCAACGTTAATTTTATCATAATCTACTTCATCTTCTACAACAACTTCTGCATTCTTTAAAATGCCTTCCAACTCTTCGATTCTTGCTTCTATGTCTCTCTGCTCATCTTTTGCTGCATCATACTCTGCATTCTCTGACAGGTCTCCCTGCTCTCTTGCCTCTTTGATTTTTCCGGCAACTTCTTTACGTTTTACAACTTTCAGATTCTCAAGCTCGTCTTCCAGCGCCTTCAATCCTGCATAAGTAAGTAATCTCTTCTTTGCTTCCATTATGCTTTTACTCCTTTTCTTTTATACTTGCAACTTTGGTATACATATTCATAAATCTGTTATTTTTATTCATTATCCTGCCTGTTCAGGCACAAATAAAGACACTTTCACAATTTCATTATTATATAGAAAGTTCCTGTTAATGTCAATATTTTTCTTTTCTAATTATATGCTCTTTATATTCAAATTAAAACAGGAATAAACATCCAGCCATGTTTAATATATCTCGTCAATAGGCTGTTGATAATTAATTGTTCCAGTCTGCTCATTTTCGCATGAAATATTGCTACTCCGGTCACAGTTGCTATAATTGGCTTCAGAACATATCCGAGACTTGCATCCAGAACATGTGAAAATCTCCCATTTCATCCCCCTCTATCTTCAATGTCACTTTTTATCCATATTTTAGATCAAAATTCAGTCTTATTATATCATAAAGTGATACCCCAAAAAATCATTAAACAAAATCGTTACCTCTTTAAAGCAAAATTGTTATATAGTTAAGAAAGCTACAGATATCTCAAGTATGAAAGTGAGGGGGTGAGGATCTGAACAGGTATTTACTGGAACAACTGTATAAACGCTACTACAAAGAGTTGTATCTTTACATCTATTCGCTCAGTTCAAACCGGACTGTAACCGATGATATTTTGCAGGATACATTTTTAAAAGCCTTGCTTTCGCTCAGGGATTCTCACACCAATATGCGTGCCTGGCTTTATATGGTAGCGAGAAATCTTTACTACAATTATTATAAGAAAGCAAAAACTCTTGCATCACTGGAGACAATCCATACAGAAGATGCAGTTCCTGTCTCGGAACATTTTATCAAAGAGGATGTTCTGGAAGAAATTTTACAAAAAGAAAGTACAAAACAGCTTTGGAAAGCGATACACCATTTAAAAGGACAGCAGAAAGAAGTCATTCTTTTACAATATTTTGGAGATTTTTCCCAGAAAGAAATTGCCGCCATGCTACGGCTCACTACCGGTAGCGTGAAAATGCTTGCCTATCGTGCAAAAAAAGAACTCAAAAAATATCTTATATCATATCAGGAGGGAACAAGATGACTTATCGTGAATTAATTGAATTATATAAAGCCGGCGAACTTGAGCTGGAACAGCAAAAAAAAATAGAACAGGACATTGAGCGTCAGGAAGCTATTGGTGATTATCTTTATGAAAAAGAGGAAATTCCGGAATTCGGCGATGTATTTACGGAAAAAGACGATACCGATTTTATCAAAGTCGTCAACCGCTCTATCCGAAGTGCTTTCCGCAAGCTTGGACTCGCTGTGCTTGCAGTCACACTTGTACTGGTGTTATTTATACAATTTTGCCTGCCGTCAGTCGTTTCCAGATTTTATTATAATCCTGCCAAAGAAGCCAAGGCCGGTCAATCCACCCAGACACAGCTCAGCCGGGATATGGCAGCTTACACAGAACTGTTTCTTCCGGGTAAGCGCAGAGTTTCTGCCACCGTGGAATCAAAAGGATATGGCGATTATAATTTTACAATTCCACAGACTTACAGCATGACCGGAACGATGACAGACGTCTCCGGTTATATTACACGCGGAAAAATCCATTACTATGACAGCAATGTTTTAAAAATACCAGTCGGCAATTCATTTTTCTGGAATCAGGCAGATGCAAAGTCAAAAACCTCTTCTGCTTCTGAAAATGTTGCATACATGGAAAAAGTTGCAGATTTGAAAGAAGGCGAATCTATTTCCACAAGCGCCGGTGGAAACAAAGAAGATTCAAAAGCTTACATCAAAGATCTGGATTCACGTAAAATGTACTTAGCTTATGTATCTCTGGAAAATATTATGGATTATCCTTCTTTTGCAAAATATATTCAAAAGCAGAAGCTCAACGAAGTATGGTGCGGTGTGCAGACAAATGCATTTGATTCTTTAGATGGTGATCCATCCTATACACTCCATACCCCAAATATCGGTTTCGTATGCAATCCTTCTTCTTTCAGTCCGATTGCATGGAATGATAAGAAATATCCTAATTTATTTCCGGGATGTAAGATCAATAAAGATGGCTGGATTGATGAAGCAGATAGTGCAATTAAAAATCTATACAAAGGAAAATATGCGAAGCAGCATTTTCTGAGCCTTTTAAATTACCTTACCGATCAGGAAAAATTTGTACAGATGATGTCCGAATCCGGTAATACCGGAACTTTTAATGCCGGAATACTTGCACAGGCGAAATCCTATGTGAAGAAACACGGACTTCACATCTATGGATACGCAGCCGTTACGGATAAAGAAACTCTGGAGGAACTGATTGATCAGAAAGAAGTCTATTCAATCTATACAGAAGAGATGCAGTAAAACTAAATTTGGGACGGGGATTTTCTAGAAAATCCCCGTCCCAAATTTAACACTTTATCACATTAAACCCATCGTTATTTTTTAAATTAATATGTTAATAAATTATCACACTTTTTTAAAATTATGCTATACTATAGACGGCAACAAAAAGATATATATATAATTTCAGGAGGTAACTGATCATGATGGAGAGACTTAGAGCAATGCGTGAACCACTCAAATATGTACAGGGCAGAGATGCACTTTTGAAATTTCAGGAAGAAATGGGCTATATGGGAAAAAGATGGTTATTTGTCTGTTCCCGGAGCGGATATAAAGCCTGCCACGATAAAATCGAGCAGAGTTTTGGAGATTTAGACGACTACAGACGTTATGAAATTTTCGGCGGTATTTCCAGCAAAAGTGAAATAGCCAAAATGCAAGACATTGTAAAAAAAGACAAAATAGACACTGTTGTTGCTGTCGGAGGTGGAAGTGCAGTCGATACAGCAAAAGCAACTGCATACTATTCAGGAAAACATATCGTTATTGTTCCTACAGTTGCTGCAACTGATGCACCATGTACCGGACTTTCCGTTATTTACAACGACGATCATAGTTTTGATAAATATTTATTCTATCCTACTAACCCGGATGCAGTCATGGTTGATACGACGGTCATCGCCAATGCGCCGGTAAAATTCCTCATTGCAGGAATGGGCGATGCACTCGGAACTTATTTTGAAGGTCGTGCTTCTATCCGTACTGAATCTGCCAGTCTGGAAGGTACTGGAATCACAAGAGCCGGTCAAGCACTTGCAAGATTGTGTTATGACACACTTCGTGAATATGGTAAACAGGCTGTAGAAGCATGCAAAGTACATGCTGTTACTCCTGCTTTGGAGAATATTGTAGAGGCAAATGTATATCTTTCCGGTGTTGGTGCTGATAATGTAAACTGTGCCGCTGCACACTCTTTCTACAACGGTGTAACTTCTCTTGGAATCGCACATGCCGACCACGGCTGCTGCGTTGCACTCGGAACATTGGTTCAGCTTATTCTGGAAGGTGTTCCAAAAGAAGAATTTGAAGAAGTACAGAATTTCTGTATGGAAGTCGGTCTTCCTGTTACACTTGAAGAAATTGGAGTTACTGCTGCAGAACAGGTTGAAACAATCGCCAAAAATGCCTGTGTACCAGGTGAAACCATCCACAATCTTGCCGGCGACGTACAGCCGGTTGAACTGTATGATGCTATCCTTCAGGCAGATGCAATGGGTAAGCTCGCACTTGGCAAATAATATAATAATATAATCATACATCAATAAACGGGGCTGGCGCTTTAATGATTACTAGCGCGACAGCCCCGTTGTATTTCTTAATTATAACATTTCTCTATGATTCCGCACCTACTGCATCTGATGCATTTTCCTTTTCCGGAAATAATTTTCCAAAAATAAAACGAATACACGGTCCGCAGTAAAAAATCTGCCAGAATAATGCAACCGGGAAATTAAAAAATGTTGTTTCAAACCATGTTGCAATCACATTTGCTCCTGCATTTTTGAAAAGTACTGTCGCGATCAGACTCATAACCGGACACATAATGCATACGATCATTGCAGAAATTGCAAGTACGATTACAATCTGTCTGTCCTTCGGTGTCACAATACGGAACGCAAGTGCATGTGCCATCTTATCTACTACAAAGAACTCCAGTAAAAATGCAACCGGCCACATGATTTTCATTTCTACAAAAGCCATCAGGAAAATTTCATTGCTCATTCCACCCATGTTCAGTGCGATATTGTAACAGACCATGACGTAGACCATCAAAAATGACATCATCAGTGTAAAAAAAATGTTTTGAAATAAAGTTTTTGGCATTGTTTGTTCTCCTTTTCTCTCATAAATTCTTAAAATGGGTACAAAAAAGACACTTGTGTTGTTCGTTAATCAAGCATACACTTGTGTCGTTTCCAATTAATACCAAAATCTTTATTTATTTTTCATACGGTTAATTATTCTAACAAATTCCCGTCGAAAATGCAACTCTCAACTCCAAAATATTCTTTGATTTTTACCAGGAAAGCATTATCTTACTTTCCTGGCATCTCTTTCATTTACATCTCATCTTATAACACATCATCATAACATATCTAAGACAATCGCTTCTGCTATTTCAGAGTTAATGTTCTGTCCTCTGCTGCTTTTGTCACAGGTACTTCCGCTTTCACAGATGCATTATCGATTGCAACACTGTAAGTCTTATGGATCAGGCAGTTTACCGGATCTTCTGTTGCAATTACAATCGCAAGGCTATGTCCCGGCTGCACCGTATATCTGGTCGCATTCAGATAAATGTTATAATCGTGATATTCACCCTTTTTAAGTTCAATACTGTTCTGCGCTGTCTCCGGTTCGTATCCTGCTTCCGGGTTACACAGGTCTGCAAATGCTCTTGTGATCACACGGTATTTTTTATGTACTGTCTTAAATTCAGCTTCATCAAATGCCGGAAGATCTCCGCCATTTACAATGCCGCCTTCTTTTACGACCTCTACCGGAACAATATTTCTCTCCGGATCAACTGTCTGAATGCTGTCAAATTCCTCATCACACACATCGCAGAGAAGAACTGCAACTTCCACATCATCCATCTTACCGGAAATTTTTGAGTTTCCAAGCTTCATCGTAAGTGTATCTGCATCATTTCTGTTCTCCGGATGGAAATCGCATTCCGCATCTCCGTCTTTTAATGCAGCTCTCATCTTCAGGCACACAGTACCCTGCACTGTAACAGCTTTCTCAAATGGTGCTGTCACATAACGTTTGCCCATGTTGGTAGATGTAATACCCATCACGTCATCGAAGTTTTCTGCACTGATTCCGGCTTTCTCCCAGTCTGTATCGATCACTACCTCTCCCGATTCAGCGCTGTTAAGCTTCATGCTGTCACTTACGAGCCATGACTTTTCTGTTTCCCACTTCTTCTGATCATAGTTCGTCTGTGCCAGAACTTCCGGCATCTCTTCTGCATCATTTTCCACATCAAACAGATAATGAGAAATCCATTTATTTACAACGTCATCATAGAATTGACCATTGAGCAAAATACCGTAATTTTTATTCGGCATAGTCGGTGTGATATGTGGTCCCTGATGCACGATTGTCTTCACCGTCTGTCCTGCCTGTTTGAAAGAACGGTACATCATCTCAAACTGTTTCGTTGAAACATTCTCATCATTCAATCCCTGTACGATCAGAGCGCTGCATTTGATCTTATCTGCATTTAAGCGATAATTTCCGCTTCCCCAGAACTCCGGATCATAGTCAAATCCACACTTTAACTGCTGCAAACTTAATTCGTGATGAAATGCGGCTATATCATCCAGCTGCTTTTCGGATAATGTCTCGTCATTATAGCGGCTGGAGCAGTAGTAAGCCAGAAAACTATTTAACATCTCTTTTGGCCAGTAACGCTGTGCACCCTGCATATTCTGCTGTGTATACCAGTCTGCGATTCCTGCAACCGGAACGATTGTCTTAAGACCTTCCACACCGGTTGTTGCCACTGCAAATGGCATTGTTCCTGCATAAGATCTTCCAGTCATGGCAACTTTTCCATTGCACCAGTCTGCCTTTGTCTCGGTTGTTCCTGTGCGGTCTGCGTAAGCAGTGCGGTCTCCGTGCAGCCATTCTACCACACATTTGAAAGCATCTCTTTCAAAATCTGAACCGACAAAATTAAATCCATCTGAGCCGAGTGCGCCAAATCCTGCACTGACAATCACTGCAAATCCACGCACAAGATAATAGTTGAAATTCTCTAAATTCTCGTAAACCATACTGTTGTTGTTCCCTTTATCCGGGTAATACCAGTCAGACGGATCTGCTTTAAGTGCCAGTTCCATTGCACTGACAGAACCAGTCGGTACACGCGGATCTGCCTTGTGATTCAACTCTTCCATATCAAATTTGCGGTATTCCTTCTCCGCTACATCTTTCATATGCTGATATCCGTCTTCCTGCACACCGGCACAATACGGACGCGCCTCGAATAAAGCAGGTGCTTTATAATTTCCCTCTACAGCACTTCGCGGAACTTGGATCAATGCTTTGACAAGATCTCTTTTTCCGTCTCCGTCCATATCATAATCGGATTCAACATAAACACAATATCTCACAGTATCAGATGTCTTCGCATCATATTTTTCTCCGCTTTTCCCATCGGTAAATGGAAATACTGGCTGAGCCATTCCATTTTCAAATACCGGTACTTTACTGTAACACTTTTCTTCCATTGTAAAACCTCCAAATGACAAATCATATCTTTTTATGATTTTCGTATTTTTTCTCCAGACTGCTCTTATAGTCTTCGCCCCAGTCTTTCATGGCATCCAGGATCGGCTGCAGGCTCCACCCAAGTTTCATCAGGGAATACTCACCTTTCTGCGACACACTTCCAATTGATTTCTTCAATTCACCGAACCGTTTCATCCCGGTCAGCAAATCGCTCTGTGCTTTGCACTCACGTAATCCTTCTCCGAATATTCATAATCCTTGAAGTTTTCGCTACATGCTTATGATAACACATTCGATTCTTTTATCCAATATTCCCATCTGTTTTTCCATCACCTTCTTAAATTTTTTGTATTTCAGAGACTCCGATTTCCCTTATAAACACGCAATCGTTTCCTCCAGGGCACTACACCACTTAATTGTGTGTACTTGTCGGAGAGTGCCTTCCCCAATAAAATAAAACCAGATTCAAGCCAGACACACATGCGTCCCGACGCATAATCCTGATACAACGCAAATCAACAGAAAGTACTTACAACACTCTGATATTTATTTTAATAATAATATCTTCTCCTCCGGGAGATAAAGCCATGCCGGGAGGCCTCGCTCTTCCAGCATTTTCCACTGGTCGCGCTGCACAAACCAGCACACATTTTCGCTTGCTTCTGTTTCTACATTTTCTTCCCGGCATTTCTCGGATATCCGCAGAAAAAATCTGTGCTCAAATGGAAGTTTTGCTACACTTTCAATTTTCACCGGGATCCGGTTGTTATTCAAATTTTCATTCGCTTTCTCCTGATTCCGCTTTCCTTCATCTGAAATCTCATCCCACACCGGCACAAAGTCATGTGCGCGGATTCCTATGTACTGGATTTCTTCCGATATCTCCTGCTTCAGTGCAAGACAGATTTCCCATGCCGGCACCTGTAAATGATGGGCATCTTCACGGATTACTTTCGTGATATTTTTACACCCGGTCAATCTCGCTGCTTCTTTCCACTCCGGGTATGCAAAAATCTCTTCTGTCTTTCCGGCGCATACCACTTTTCCCTTGTCTATAATGACAAGTTCTTCACTGAAACGATAAATCTCATCCCTGCTGTGAGACACTAAAATAACCGTACCCGGATAATCTTCCAGCATTTCCATCAGTTCCTGCTGCAATTTATCTTTCAGAAATTCATCCAGCGCTGAAAATGGCTCATCCAGCAAAATCGCATCCGGTTCATATGCCATAATTCTTGCCAGCGCCACTCGCTGCTGCTGCCCGCCGGACAGTTCCCCCGGAAGTCTGTTTCCCAATCCGGTCAGCTGGAATTTCTCGATCATCTGATCCGCAATTTTTTCCTGCTCTTCCTGGTTGCATCGAAGTCCTGCCATAATATTTTTCCGCACAGACATCGTCGGAAACAGCGCATAATTCTGAAAAAGATAACCAATCTTTCTCTTCTGCGGTTTGATGTTAATCTTCTGAGTGTTGTCATACAAAATCCGCTCTTCCAGTACAATCTTCCCCTGATCCGGTGTCTCTATCCCCGCAATACACTTTAATGTCATACTTTTTCCACAGCCACTTGCGCCAAGGATGCCGATTCTTTTGCTATTACTTTTCACATGCATATCCAGATGAAATCTGCCCAATGTTTTCTGTATGTTTATCTCAATCATTGTCTCTCCCACACTCCACTTTTGCCGCCGGATTTGCGCAGCAAATGTACTTCATTTATTTCCATTCCCTTATCCACTGCCTTACACATATCATAAATCGTAAGCAAAGCGACATTTACCCCGGTCAACGCTTCCATTTCCACACCGGTCTTCCCGGTTGTCTTCGCTGTGCACCTTGTCTCAATTTCAAAAGTATTGTCATTGAAGATAAATTCCACTTCCAGTTTACTTAAGTTTAATATGTGACACAGCGGGATCAGCTCGGAAGTCTTCTTAGCGCCCATGATTCCGGCAATACGCGCGACACCCAGCACATCTCCCTTTTTCATATCATCATTTTTTACTTTCAGGTAACACTCTTCTGACATCCGTATCCGTCCGGACGCTGTTGCCTCCCTTACTGTATCTTTCTTCTCGCTAACATCCACCATAACGGCTTCACCCTGCTTGTTAAAATGTGTAAAATCACTCATCGTTACTCTTCCTTATCTTTCTTTAACATATCTGTAATGTTTCCGCTCACTTCTCCGATATCTTTTGGCACTCTCGTCAGCAGAAAAATGACCGGTGTCAGGAAAAATGTTCCTCCCAGTGACACCGCCAGAAACAGATTGGCATAATCGTTTCCTATCATAAATAATATTATTGTAATGATATATAGCACCGGTATTGCCAGTGCCGCAATAAGTGCAATCACTCGTTTTGCGTTCATAGTATATCTCCTTTATAATTCATCCTGTTTATTTTTTATACTCATGATCTTCCTTTGTCTCTCTGTAGATTTTCATAATACTTCCTGAAAATCTGCAAATACTCTGCCTCCGCCACATCAAACGAACACACCGTATAATCCAGCTCAATGCGAAGCTCCGGCTTCTTCTCCTGCTGTTTTTCTTTCAGTAGCACTTCCAGATCATATAAGACCAGAGCATGATCAATTTTATCTAACTGCTCCTGTTCTTCTTCCGTCAATGCCGAGCCAAGAAATTTCTCATAAATCATGCGAAGCAGACGTTCTTCGCGCTCCTCGTACTCCGGGAGCTGCTTCTTAAAAGGTGTCGGGACATCCGACATATAACACTCGCTGGCGTCATGAAGCAGGCACGCAAGCACCATGCGGTCCGGCAAACCTCTGGCTGCCGCTTCCTTCGCACAACAGATGCAATGTTCTGCCACCGACCAGAATGTATGCACATGTCCATTTCCCCGGCAAATCATCGAGAGCGCATGCGCAATGTCTTCCACCCGGATTAGCTCCGGTTCCGGTTCTGTCGGTTTAAAATGTATTCCTGTATAAGTCGTTATATATTCACTCATATGACTGTTCCTTCGTTTTATACTTTATTTTATAGTTTAAGTTCTATCTCCAGTTAAACAAGTCCAGTATAACACAATCACTAGCAATAAAAAAAGATGCCAGAACCATCTGACACCTCTTCCTGTCATTTATTTTTCATTTATAATACCAACAATAATGCACTCGCAATTGTTATAACCGCGCCACCCCCGCTTCGCTTGGTCGCGCCTTTCTCTACCAGTACTACCTTTTCTCCCTTGACTACCTTCCGTTTTCATCTTTTATTTGCATTTTGCAAAATGCATAATATATCATGTTAAATAGACTATGTTACTTCACGCATTAATGTCAAGCAGTGGTACCCCCATGCATAACCTCATATGAGATTTCTGTTCGTCAGACCAGAGATTTGTCCATGAGTTAGTCGGCTATATCCTTCTCACTACCGGGTGGATTCGGGACTTTAACCCGTTAGAAACGTGCGCCGCTAGGCGCACATATGCAAAAAAGGATTTCCAGAAACCTCCTGGAAATCCTTTTCGCATCTCATTCTTTTACTTTGTAATCTTTACTTTTTTTACAGTACTCCATCCAGAGTAGTATGTCTTTTTCGCAACTTTCTTACAAGTGCGGATACGTACATAGTATGTCGTATTTGCCAATTGTTCTGCAGATTGATCTACAGTTGTTTCCGCCTTCACACTTAATGGAACTGCGGAAGAAATGGTCGTTGCCACAACCACCGATAACAGTACTGATAGTATTCGTTTTTTCATACTCTTCCTCCTCGTATATTTGTAAATATTTCTCCTTTTCGTCTGCTTCTTCTTGCGTTATAGTTAAAAAAGGCTCTCACCAAGAGCGGGTTATCCATTATTCGTCCTCTCGATCCCATATATCATGCCAGTCTTTGGCACTTTCCCACAAGAATACCTTTCCTTTGATCAGTCTTTGATTTTTATCTGCTTTGCGCAGAATTTCCATCTCATCCTCAGTCAAAAAATCTTCGGTTACCGCACGCAAATTTCCTGCATACTCATTTTCGTAAATTGAAAATGGAATCGGCACATGACCTCTTTGAACTGCTCGATATCTTTCTCGTTTCCATATGCTGCCGCACAATCAAACAGCCGATATCCAACCTTGATCGCATTATACACTGCATCTGCCGTCTCTTTAGACGAATACTTGTCATTGCCAAAAGTACCCATGCCAATTCCAGGTATGACCATTCCATTGCTCAGTCTTCTCTGTGGCACAATTGCCGGTTCAATTCTTTCCACGCGCATGTCCTCCTAGTCTGTAAAAAATATGTCAGCTTACGCTGACCATAATCACACGCCAAGTCTCGTGGCTGCTCGACTTGAATATGTTGCTTATATAATAATTTTATTCTGCATATGAAGATGAAGCAATGTTTTTTTATGTTTTTGAGACACATTTCTATAGAATAAAAAATCCCAGAAGCCTAAGCTTCTAGGATTTCAGATTGTAGACAAAGCCCTGCTTTTGCAGGGTTTTGCTATTGTTGGAACCGC
>OLPE01001440.1_pt1 | contig 13129 bp, 9 predicted proteins | sample 1671901 | NCBI WGS metagenome assembly OLPE01 (sample SAMEA3136624, study PRJEB25190) | human gut metagenome | biome: human gut; feature: human-associated habitat; material: faeces | place: Austria | collected 2013 | reverse complement strand
GTTACCCGATACTTTTTTACAACGATAAGTGAACACATTAAATAGCAATTTTCTTTAAGTAGGAGGATGAATAGATGTTTCTTCAGAACAGTCAGAGAAAGATTGAAGAAGAATTTTTGAAGTTAACAGAGAAGCTTGGGGCGGACAGGGAGCCGCTGAAGACAATTTGTGAGAAACTGGATGGGTGCGGCAGAGAACTGGGGCTGGCGATGAAGTATTTGTATGTGACAGCGCCTTATAGTGATCTGGTGAACTATTCCTTTGAGGAGATCCAGGATTTTGCGGAGCATGGGCTGTTTCTTTATAACACGATGGAGCGTGTGAAAGAGCTGCCGGAGGAAATGTTTTTGAATTATATTCTGGATCATAGGGTGAATGAGGAAGAGGTACTTCCTTGCCGAAGTTTTTTCTGGAACGAGTTAAAGGATAGAATTGCAGGAAAAAATGCGAAAGATGCGGCAATTGAAGTAAATTACTGGTGTGCAGAGGAAGCTACTTATCATAGTGGAGATGACCGTACACTTCCAGCACTTACAGTATATAGAAGAGGCTATGGACGCTGCGGTGAGGAGTCCGTTTTTCTGGTAAATGCCCTTCGAAGCGTGGGAATCCCGGCGCGGCAGGTGTATGTGCCAAGATGGTCCCACTGTGATGACAACCACGCATGGGTGGAGCTTTGGTGTGAGGAAAAATGGTATTTCACAGGCGCATGTGAGCCGCTTATGATCCTGAATAAGGGCTGGTTTACCAATGCTTCTTCCAGAGCCATGATGGTACATTCCCGCCTGTTTGATCTTTTCCCGGCAGAGGGTGAGGACGTGATCGGCAAAGAAGGTGCAGCGGTTATGCTGAACCAGACTGCGCGTTATGCCAAGGTGAAAACCGTTTCTGTAAAAGTGACAGATAAAGAGGGCGCGGCTGTAAAGGGCGCTCAGGTGCAGTTCCAGGTACTGAATATGGGCGAGTATTTCCCTATTGCAAAGGCTGAGACAGACGAAATGGGAACCGTTTCTTTAGTGACGGGCTTGGGAAGTGTAAGAGTTCTGGCGTTCCTTCCGGGAATGGAGGGATTCGCACAGGCAGATCTGGATACCAGAGCTCAGGATGAGATTTCCCTGACTTTTACTGGTGAGGCTGTGGAAGCAGAGGAGTGGAGAGCAGTAGATGTGATCGCTCCAGTTGACACCCCGGTGAACCCGGACATGCCTACCCCGGAGCAGAAAGCGGAAGGAACCAGACGACTGAATGAAGCAAACAAGATCCGCAAGGAGAAGAAGGAGAACTGGGTGAATCCGGAGCTGACAGCTTTTCTTGCTGGCGAGGATGAGAAAGAACTTCGCCAGGCGATGGTGGATGTGCTTTCTGAGAAAGACCACACAGACTGTGTTTGCAACGTGTTGGAAGAGCATTTGGAATATGGCAAGCAGTATGCAAAAGAATTTAAAATGAAGTCTGGTACTGGGAAATGTGGCGAAAAAGAAATGAATGGCGCAGATTGCTTCACTCAAGGCGCTGAGAGTGCTAATGCAGAGTGCAGTAACTATAAAGCTGAAAAATCTGCGGCATATACAAGAGTTACAGGTGCAGAGTCCGGCTATAATCTTTATATCAATTTTATATTAAATCCCCGTGTGGAAGACGAGCTCCTTCGCCCATACCGAAAGGGCATTCTCTCCTTCTTCACAGAAGAGCAGAAAGCCGCCTTCCGCGCAAATCCGGCAGAAATCTGGAATTATATCCAGGCGCATATCACCGCCTACCCGGATAACGAGCGCGAGACCGTAATGGAAACTCCATACGAATGCCTGGTATCCGGAATTGGTACCGGGCGCTCCCAGAAGGTACTTTTTGTGGCAATTGCCCGTACACTGGGAATCCCGGCAAGACTGAACCCGGATAATAAGGTAATGGAATATTGGGTAAATAGTCAGTTTGTTCCTGTTCTGAAACAGCAGGAGGGCGGCGCTGTTCTCAAATTGAAAAAAGAGACAGATGCTGTATGGAACTACTATCAGAACTGGACCATGGGACGTCTGGTTGGAAATGAATACGTTTCCCTGAATCTTACAGGCAGAAGCTGGGAAGAGGACACGTTGGAGCTTGCGTTGATTCCGGGAACCTACCGGATCATCACAACCAACCGTCTTCCAAATGGAAATCAGTTTGCCTGGGAGAAAACATTTGTAATAAAAGAAGGAGAGAAGCTGGAAGAAACCCTGCGTCTCCGCGAAGCCCAGCTTGGGGATATGCTGGAGCGTATTTCCCTTCCGGAATTTGAGGTAAAGGATTCTGCTGGAAACACAGTAACCTGCTCCGATTTAACCAAAGGCGGCAAGAAAATCCTCATGTGGCTGGAAGAGAGCCGGGAACCTACCGAGCATATTCTGAACGAAATGCTGGAACATGCAGAAAAATTCCACGAATTTGAAAAATCCGTTTCTTTCCTGATCCGCACCCAGGAAGCCAAGCTGGATCCCCTTCTGGCAAAAGTGCTGAAGACGTTCCCGGATGTTTCTATTTATTATGATTCTTTCGAAGAAAACATTGAGCTTCTTGGACGAAGAATGTACGTCGATCCGGACAAGCTTCCGCTGATCCTGGTAACCAATGGCGAGTCTGTAGGAATTTATGCAACCAGCGGATATAATGTTGGAACAGGCGACATGCTGATCCGTATTATGGAAGAAGTGCCGGAGGCATGAATCGTCTGGAAATGAAAAATTAGAAGTTCTAAGAAATATGGAGATGGCTTTTGAGTACGCTTCAAGTTATAGCTGTAATTAAGGTGTATGGAAGCCATCTCTAAATGGAGTAAATTATGAATAAATACACAGAAATTCACCCAGATGGACAACGTGCATACCAGTTTGTGGCTGACACGGCATACGTCCGTGAATCCGGCACAAAGGGTGAGCACAAAGCAGCAGAATACATCCTAAAAGAAGCAGAGCAGGCAGCTGCCCATCCAGGAAGGTCTGCCTACATCCAGACACCCCGCATGGAATTTTTCCAGTGCCCGGATTTTCAGCAGAAAAAGGCAGAGCTGGTAATCTGTCAGCCTTATGAGAAATCCTATCCAGTGCGCGCTTATCTGAATGGCGCCTGCACTCCGGAGGAAGGCATCACCGCACCATTTCTCTTCGTAGGAAAAGGAGATGACATCAGTCTTTCCCAGGCGAAAGGTGCAGTGGTACTGGTATGTGATCCCATCCGCGAAGATATGATAAATAAAATAAAAGCAGCAGGTGCACTTGGCTTTGTAACCGTATGCGGCACACCGCTGGATCAGGGGGAAGACCGGATTCCAACCCAGTACCGCCGCAAGGCATGCGACCTTCCAGGCGCATCCATCCACTATCTTGACGCAGTGGAAATCGTGGAGAAACAGGCATCCCAGTGCCGCCTGAACATTCAGCAGAGCGAGATTTCCCGAAACTCTGCGAACGTGGCGGTTCGCATTCTGGGAACTGATTTTCCAGAAGAAATCGTTACGGTAACGGCTCATTATGATTCTGTTCCGGAAGGCCCTGGCGCATATGACAATATGTCTGGTGGTGCCATGGTAATGGAAGCCTTTCACCATTTCGCAGAGCACAGACCAGCCAGAACCATGGAGTTTATCTGGGTTGGCTCCGAGGAAAAAGGTCTGGTGGGAAGCCAGAATTATGTGAAATCCCATGAAGGAGAAATGAGCAGCCATGTGTTTAATCTGAATGTGGACCTGGCAGGGCAGCTCCTGGGAGGAAACGTACTGGGAGTCACTGCTGATCCTACGGTTTGCGCAGAACTGAAGAATCTTATGGAAGAGAACCAGCTGGGCGTTACCATCAAAAACCAGGTCTGGGCCAGCGATTCCAACACGTTCGCATGGAAAGGTGTGCCAGCGCTTACCTTAAACCGTGACGGCTTTGGCATGCATACAAGACACGATACAGTAGAATATATATCCCCTCGCGCACTGGCAGAAGGGGCGAAAACTCTCTGCACAGCAGCTGCATGGGTGGCAAACGAGCCAGAACTGTCTTTTGTGAGAGAAATTCCGGAAGATATGAAGAAGGAACTGGAGAAGTATTTTGCATAGGAAAGGATACTATAAAATGAATAAAGTAATCGAAGAAAGAACAAAACGCACCGAATGGTACCGTGACGCCCGTTTCGGCATGTTTATTCACTGGGGACTTTATGCAATTCCAGCCAGAGGAGAATGGGTGCGCAGCGTGGAGCAGATTCCACATGAGGACTACTGCCATCTTACCGAAGAGTTCACAGCTGAGAATTACAATCCAAGAGAGTGGGCGCGTCTTGCGAAAAAGGCGGGCATGAAATATGCTGTGCTCACAGCCAAACACCACGACGGCTTCTGCCTTTTTGACACCAAACTTACTGACTACAATTCCATGAACGCAGCCTGCCATAAAGACCTGGTAAAAGAGTTCCTGGAGGCATTCCGCGCAGAAGGAATCAAAGTAGGCCTGTATTTTTCCATTATCGACTGGCGTCACCCGGATTTCCCACACTACGGGGATATGCATCATCCAATGCGCAATCATCCGGAATGCTCCAATGAAAACCGCGATTTCGACCGTTATCTGGAATTCATGTTTGGTCAGATCAAAGAGCTTCTTACCAATTATGGTAAGCTGGATCTGATGTGGTTCGACTTCTCCTACGGCGATATGAAGTGCGACAAATGGAAAGCCCAGGAGCTGATCTCCATGGTGCGCTCCATCCAGCCATGGCTGATCATTGACAACCGCCTGGAAGGCAGCGCAGAGGATTCCGGTTCCATTCTGACAGCTAATCCTACCGAATATTCCGGCGATTTCGCATCTCCGGAGCAGATGATCCCGCCAGCAGGAATCCGCAACGAGCTTGGTGACCCGGTACCCTGGGAAGCCTGCCTGACCCTGAATAACAATTGGGGCTATTCCTCCAGTGACCGTCATTATAAATCAGCTGAAATGGTTATCCACATGCTGGTAGAGTGCGTCAGCAAGGGCGGCAACCTGCTCCTGAATGTAGGCCCTGACGCAAAAGGCCGTATTCCGAAGGAATCGGTGAAGATCCTGGAAGAAGTAGGAGACTGGATGGACGAAAATTCCAAGAGCATCTACGGCTGTGGTTACGCCGAGATCGACAAGCCTGAGTGGGGCCGCTACACCCGTAACAGAAATAAGATCTACGCCCACGTTATGGAGCCCCAGGCCGGAGCTATCCCTCTCACCGGAATCCACGGCAAGATCAAAAAACTCCGCCGTCTTTCCGACAATTCCGAGGTAAAGCTTACGGATTACTGGAACTTGAAGGAATACTCCCAGAATCAGTTCTTTTTCCTCAATGCTGACACCTGCGACAGCTACCCCCTGCCTGACAGCCGGGATACGGTTGTGGAAGTAACGATGGAAGAAACTGAAGAAGAAACTGAAGAATAAACAGATATAAGCAGATATAAAAAGAATTAACAGAAATAAACTGAAAGGGACTGCCAGGGAAACGGCAGCCCCTTTTTCGGCTTTATAAGAAAGCCAATCTCTGACACTTTTCGGAACCGGGCAGTGCTTACGCTCTGGTACAACAATGATCGTCATTGCTTTTCCTGCCCGGTGGAGTTCTTTGTTGATGGTGTAATATTATACCAGGTCTTTCCCTCATCCTTGGTCTGATAGACGGCAGTAGGGCTCACATAAATAAAGTTATCAATTTTGTTGTCTTTTCCAAATGTATAATAGGCGAATCCATCTTTTGTTTCTGTACCACTTTTCTTATCCTGAACGTTATAGAAAGGACTATTTTCATAGGTCGAAGGCTGTATGGTCCAGTTATCCAGTGCGTTCTTGAATGGCCCACCGCCTGCGTAGTAGACACGGACTGTTACTGTCTTTGCACCGATTCGAAACGTCTGACTTGAAAAATATGCGTTGGGAGTATTCATTTGCTTTGTGGCTTTTAGCGTATTGTAATTAAGATTATATTTTATGGAAAAATCAAGCGTTCCAGAATAGCCTCCGCTCCAATTTAAAATAGCACCCTTATCTTTCTCGTAGGAAACCATACAAACTCCGTCTTCGTTTGGTGACCCAATCCAGTTGTCTTTATCATTGTTACTGATTCCTCCGACCGTGAGTGTCGAGCTCGTCTGCCAGCCCGGCTTTTTTTGCATAAGATCCACTTTGATCGGTTCCGGGATTTCTGTATCTATTGCTTCTGTCATGATCTTCGCATAAGCAGAGCGCACATTAGCCAGATCTGTTGCTTCTCTGGATTTTTCAAGCTGGCTGGAAAAAATGGGAATGGAGATTGCCACAAGTACACCAATGATAGCGACTACGATCAAGAGCTCAGCCAGCGTAAATCCATCGTTCTCGTTCATAATTTTTTTTACCATTTTCGGTACCTCCGGTGTGATAAAGTTGCATAATTAAGATTCATTGTACCATTTAAGCTCTTCTAATTCAACCTGGCACAGCTGATTTTATAGTTTATTTATGCAAAAAGCATAAGGTTTCTAAATACTGAGGTGACGGTAAAAAAGAGAGACAGTTCACACATGTGTCCTGCCTCTCCAATTCCGGATAAATATCCTATTTCACGACCTTCTCCAGCACTTCCTTCATTCTCCGTGCCGCTTCCCTCAGATTTTCCAGGGAGTTTGCATAAGAAATTCTCACATATCCTTCACCACTGTTTCCAAAAGCAGTACCAGGAGTCATGGTTACATAGCACTCCTTCAGGATATACTTGCAGAACTCGTCCGAAGTCATTCCTGTCTTTTTAATGTTCACGAACATATAGAAGGCACTGTCCGGTTTCTGGCAGCTGCAGCCAGGAATCTGGTTGACGGCTTCGTAGATGAAATCCCTTCTGCGTTCATATTCTGCCACCATCTCAGCGGAAGGGGTATCATCTCCCTGAAGGGCAGCCACAGCAGCAGCCTGAACGAAGGAGTTGGGACAGGAAATGCTGTAAAAGCTAAGACGCATCATAGGCTCCAGCAGTTTTTCACTGCAAAGAAGATAACCGATACGCCATCCGGTCATTGCATAATATTTGGAAAAACCATTTAAGATAATAGTTCTGTCACGCATGCCCGGAAGCTCGGCAATACTCATACATCTCTTTCCGTCATAAATAATATCTGCATAAACTTCATCAGAAATTACAATTAAATCATATTTTTCTGCAACTCGTGCAATTTCTTTCAGAGAAGCTTCATTTAATGCGAAACCACAAGGAGTGGAAGGGGAGTTGAGAAGGATCATTTTGGTGTGCTCTGTGATCAGGGAATCCAGGGAGCCAGGCACAATCTGATATTCATTTTCCGGATCCAGATAATAGGATACCGGTTTGGCCTGGGCAATCTCCGGAACTGTGAAATAACACAGGAAACCAGGATCTGGAACAAGGATTTCATCACCTGGGTTTAAGAAGGCAAGCATGGAAAGGTAAATTCCATGTGTGACACCGTGGGTGATCATAACCTCTTCAGGGCCAAATTCCAGACCATATTTTTTCTTATATTCATCCCCAACTGCTTTACGGATGTCCTCGTAACCAACAATCGGTCCATAATGGACTTTTCCAGCGTCCAGGGCCTCCTTTGCAGCCTCACAGATGTGCTTCGGAGTATCAAAATCAGGCTCGCCAATCTCAAGGTGAATAATCGGCTTTCCCTCTTTTTCCATAGCAGTGGAAAGCTCCACCATCTCTCTGATTTTGGAAAGCGGTACGTTTTTCATTCTGTCTGCCTGTTCGAAATTGTACATTTTATTATCCTCCCATATGATTTAAGATACATATCAAATTCTTTTGATTTTGTAAAAAAGTTTATAAATTATAGTACGCTGATGATTTTCATGTACTCTTCTTATGGTAACTATTCAGTGGATCTATTCTGCGATGTGTTTTTGGTGAATATAGTTCACAGAAAAACAGGGAATCCCGGCGCGGAGCGCGTAACTGTGAAGGTACTGAATAGCTGCCTGTTATGCAATATGCAGGATCGTAAACACCAGCGGAATTGAAACCAGGGAAAACAGGGTGGTGATAAACACGCCCTTCGTGGCCAGCACCTGGTCCTTTTTATACTGGGTGGCAAAAAGAACCACCGTATTGCCTACCGGCATGCTCAAAAGCACAAAGATAATTCCGCGGATATAAGTATCTGATATGGTCAGACAAAGGAGAGGCCAGATCAGAATCGGCACCAGCAGCTGCTTCAGTGCCGTAAAAAGATAAACTTTCCAGTCGTTAAACATTTCCTTGAAAGGCATCCCCGCCAGGTTTGCCCCGATCAGCAGCAGAGCAAGCGGAGAGGTAAGTCCGCCGATGCTTCCAATAGCACCCGTTACAGGAGCTGGTACCTGAACCGGGAAAAAGTACAAAAGCAGGGCCAGGATGGAACCGATCATTCCTGGATTCAGGATCGCTTTCAGACTCAGTCCGCTTTTTTTTCCGGAACCGTAGTGCATCATCCATACGCCAATGGAATAGGCGCTCAGGTTAAAAAGAATGTTCAGCACTGCCGCATAGAGCAGAGCCTGTTCTCCATATAAAGCTGTGATCATGGGAAAACCCATAAATCCCACGTTGGAGTAAGTATTCATAAAAGCGTACACACCCTGCTGGTTCTGGGGCAGGTGAAAAAGTTTTACCACAGCGAAGCTGACCAATGGGAGCAGAAGGTAAATGACCAGGGATGCGAGGAAAACGGTGATAACCCGTCTGGAATCATCGGCCTCCGTTCTTGTAAGAACAGAATTCAGGATGATCAGGGGCATGGTCACATTTACCACCAGCCTGGTCAAATGGGAATCTACCTCGGGGTTGAGGATCCCTAGCTTAAATAAACCATATCCGCAGAACATGATGAGAAATAATTGGATCATCTGGGCAATTAAAACGTGGATATCCATAATAAGGACCCTTCTTCTGTACGATACTTAGCAACTATTTTGCAGTTTGCATCCGGCGTAGTGCATCATTGTGAAAATGTGGAGCTGTTACCATAACTAATTGTATTTACCAATAGAAAATAGATTTACAGAATGCTGTTTCTGGTACTTCCATCCAACAGGAAATCTACCGCATTCTCCGTAGAAATCCGAACCAGCTCCCTTGCTGCTTCATCTGTGAAAAAGCTTACATGGGCTGTATAGACTACATTTTCCATCTGGCAAAGCTCTGCGAAAACCGGATCATCCGGATATTTGCCTTTGAAATCTTTTCGGACGATATCATCTTCCCCTTCGTATACGTCGAAGGCAAAGGCAGATAACTTACCGCTTTTCAGGCTGTCCAGAATAGCTGCGGCATCCATCAGACCGCCGCGGGCGGTGTTTACCAGGATGGCGCCGTCTTTGCAGCCTGCCAGGAAATCCTTGTCTACCACATGATAGGTACTTTCCATAAGCGGGCAGTGGAGCACGATCAGATCCGCCTGTTTACATAATTCTTCTTTGGAAACATAGGTGCCATATTGCTTTACCGCTTCTGATTCATAAGGATCGCAAACAAGAACCCTGCAGCCGAAGCCTGCCAGAATACGGATGGTAATAGCACCAATTCTGCCGCTTCCCATAACGCCTACGGCCATAGCCCCCAGCTCTTTTCCACGGATACCGTCAATGCGGTAATTGCAGGCTCTTACCATTTCCTGGTTGCGTTTCATTTTTCGGAGAAGAGACAGGATCAGAAGAATGGTGTGCTCGCTGATGGAAGCGGGAGAGTAGGAAGGAACATTTGCAGCGCCAAGACCATATTTTTTCACAGCGTCCTTGTGGATGTGGTCGATGCCTGTGGATCGGGTTGTCACAAAGGAAACACCCATTTCCTTCAAAGAAGCAGCCATTTTGTCATCAATCACGCTGTTGCTGAGAATGGAAACAGCCTGGCAGCCTTCTACATATTTCAAGGTTTCCTCCCGTAAAATATCATCTACAAAAACATATTCCGGGGTTTCCCGGAGAGGGAACTTTTTCAGCTCCTCCTGCTCCCAGGGAGTCATTCCATATACTGCGATTCTCATAAATCAGACTTCTCCTTTCTTGATCATATCCTTATACTCTGCTGTAATCATAAAGACATCTTTTCTAAGGCCGAATAATACGCACAGGTTAGTGATGTTTGCAATACCAAGACCAAGGTCTGCAAGTCCCCAGATGGTGGAAAGTCCGCCTACAGCACCTACGATCGCCATAATGCAGGCCAGGATACGGTAGCGGAAGAAGCCGGTGCCGATGGTCAGGGTGACCGCCACAACTACGGTTAAAACCAGGATAGGAAAGCTCCATATGAAGTCTGAGACAGAGAGCATGTCACTAAGCACATGCTGCCAAAAACCTGTAAACCCGTTCCAGAAATCTGATAGTATTGTCATAATAATTTCCTCCTCGATGTAGATTAGCAATCGAAGTGTTCAGGCCTGTTTCTTACGATTCCTGTTTATCTTGGTATTTAGGCTATCACATAATATAGTGGAAAACAAATTGTGGTTAGCTATGTTTATCTATAGCCAGAAAAAATGGAATACCATAGTTTTTGGCGATATAAAAAGAACCCCGGAAATGAATATTCCGAAGCTCTTTTTTAGGGGGATTCTGCCAGATCACCAGTCTGGCAGCCAGCCTTTGGTATAAAAATTTTGCTAATTCAAACCCGCAGTCATTTGGAGCGGACTATTTCAGCTGGCGGATATATATTGTGCCGGTGAAAGGTTAGGCTGTAAGGAACCCTGCTCCGTGCAGAGCTGGGAAAGCCTGGCGATATATTCACTCATAACGGGGGTGATTTCCTGGTTCCGCCTTTTGATCCAGCCGATTTCCAGACTGGAAATTTTTTCATCCTTCAGTGGAATCGCCACCATATCCCGCAGGGAAGTGCGGCTTCCCAGAAGACCGCTTCCGATGGTGTAGGCATTGAGATATATGGACATGCTGATCTGCATTCCCCGGTCTGTTACAACAATGGTGCGGGGAATCTGCTGATTTACATCCGCTTCTTCGGAAAAATTCCGCAGACTGTCAAATCCCTGGTCATATACAAGAAATGGATAATCCTTCAGATCGTCCCTGGTAACCTGGCTTTTTCCTGCAAGAGGATGCTTTTTATACAGGTAAACGTGGGGAAACATGGAAATAATAGGGGAATACTCCAGCTTATTTTTGCTGATCTCGAAATCCAGAACCCGGTTTTCTGGATTCTTGGAAAGCACCCCGATCTGACAGATGTTATCCGCCACCAGTTTCAGTACATCCTTGGTTCTGCCTTCGTGAAGCTTCATGCGGTAATGGTTGCTGGACTTGTCTGCCACAATGTCCATAAAGGCTTCGGCAGCAGTTGCAATGTGCTGGCTTGCAACGGAAAAAATGATCTCCTGTTCTTTTTCCATATTGCAGTATTTATTTTGCACGCATTGAAACTGCTCGATGATCCCTCTGGCATATTCCAGAAATTCCCTTCCGGCGTCTGTAACCTGGGCGCCATGTTTATTTCGGGAAAAAATAGTGATTCCCAATTCTTTTTCCAGCTTCTTCACTTCATTGGAAAGAGTAGGCTGTGTAATGTACAGAACCTGACTGGCCCTGGAAAAGCTGCCTTGCTCTGCAATCATGACCACATATTTCATTTGCTGCAGATTCATGCCTGTCCCTCCTTTGGTTATCGTAAATAAGATAAAATATTCTGTGCTTCCAGCGAGCTGTCTTAGAGCGTGTTTGAAAAATCATTCCAGCAATCTGCACGCCCCACTTTGCGGTATATTTCGCCCGAATTCGGTTGTCGTAGCCCGCTACGACGCCCTCATCCGGGCAAAATCTCCCACAAATTGTGACGCACATCTTGCAGAAAGCCTTTTTCAAACACGCTCTAGTATTCTTAAAAGGCTCGTTGTCCGCGAAATAAAAAAAGCGAAGAGGCAAACTCTCTGTCTGCCTCTTCGCATATTCGAATCATAGCATATTCAAAAAGAAAATACAAGCCTATTTTTTATTCTTCCAAACACTTCGCGCCACCATACAGATGAGAATGGTAACCACCATATCCGGCAGTGTATTTCCCACAGGAATATCAATTCTCATTAAAATTCGGTACAGCACAAATCCGATCACCCAGATCACCGCATTCGTGATGTCAACTGACTCGCCCAGGCTGTCGGTACGTTTCAGCAGGAAGAAGTCTGCAATCTGAATGGCGATCATCGGTGCAAATACGGATCCGATGAGATACAGGAAATCGGTAATATTGTCCATTGGATATACAATTGCACCAATTGTGCCGATGATGGTTACCGCAATTGCGGCATATTTTCCGTTGATTTTGGAAAATACCGATTCAGATGAAATTCCGGCGGAGTAAGCATCCAGGAATGTGGTGGTAACAGTGGAAAATACAATGATCAGAAGACCTGCAATTCCAAGTCCGGCCTTTACCATGATCTGTGCAATGTCAGACTCGCCTGTATAAATAGCGGCGCCCATACCAATGACATACATCCAGCAGCTTACCAGGCCGTAGACAACGGAGCTGACAGCGGTTGCTTTCACTGGCTCCTTCGCCTCGCGGGTGTAGTCGCTGATCAGCGGCAGCCAGGAAAGGGGCATTGCCACGGAAAGCTCTACCGCTGCGCCGAAGGACATGGCTTCTCCGCCAATGGCAAGTGCAGTCCCGCCATCAAAGAAGATCAGCTTGCAGAGCACCAGTGTAAGGATAAAAAGTGCTGCCATAGCGATGGTGTTGATTTTCCCAAGGTTGGTGATGCCAATAAAAATCCACAGTACGATCAGCGCACCAATTACCAGACACCATACCCAGCTTCCGGTATGTAATACGCCGTCTGCAGCCAGGGCTCCGTCGTAGATCATAATGGCAGTCCAGCCAACCAGCTGGAGCACGTTCAGGAAGGAGAAGAAGATCCCGCCCTTTTCCCCAAAGCTCATTTTTACAGTTTCCATGGCGCTGCGGCGTGTTTTTCCGCCTATGACTCCAGCGAGGAAAAGCATGGTGCAGCCGATAAGATGCCCGATGATGATGGCAAGAAGGCCTTTTTGGAAGCCCAGCGGGGCAAAGTAAGTTCCAGTGAGGATTTCCGCCAGGGAAACACCTGCGCCGAACCAGATCAGGCCGTTTTCGAAGA
>OLPE01001435.1_pt1 | contig 13212 bp, 10 predicted proteins | sample 1671901 | NCBI WGS metagenome assembly OLPE01 (sample SAMEA3136624, study PRJEB25190) | human gut metagenome | biome: human gut; feature: human-associated habitat; material: faeces | place: Austria | collected 2013 | reverse complement strand
CAATTGGAAGTAGTTGGGATGATTTACAGAAAACTATTTTCACTAAAGAGGAAATTGCGGCGAGTGAACTCCGTGTCGCACTGATGCTTGAGATTATTGATGCTCGTAAAAAACAAGGCATTTCCCAAAAGAAACTAGAAGAGCTAAGTGGTGTCAAACAACCTGTTATCGCACGTATGGAGAAAGGAAAAACGGCACCTCAGTTAGATACGGTTCTTAAAATACTGGCTAGTCTAGGAAAGACATTGGCAGTAGTCCCACTTGATTCACATGTGAAGTAAGTTTAGGGAAGATAATGTATCTTCATAACAATTATGATTTACTATTCTAAAACGATTAACACGGACTTACCGTGTTTTTTTGTTGGAATTTTCCCAAAACTATGAAAGAAACCGTGAAAATGCTATAATGTAAGGGATTACGACAATATTGAAAGGATTAGTCATGCCAGCAGTTACTCCAGAACTTGAGATAGAACGTCAATTAATCGAGCAATTAACCTCTGGTGAGAGCCAGTGGACCTATCGCCCAGACTTAAAAAATGAAGGTCAATTATGGGATAACTTTTTTGAAAAGTTAGCTCAGAATAACGTTGCCCTACTTGCTGACCATCCCTTGACCGAGCAAGAAAAGCGCCAAATCAAGAACCAGCTTAACTTCGTTAACTATTATGAAGCTGCTAAGTGGTTGGCGGGTGAAAATGGTATTGCCAAAGTCGAGGTACAGCGTGAAGATGCTAGCCTTGGAACAATCCGATTTTCTGTCATCTGGCGTGACAATATTGCTGCTGGAAAATCCAGTTACGAGGTGGTTAATCAAGTAGAACGTGACAAGGCTTATCCACAAGATCAGGACCGTCGTTTAGATACGACGCTGATGATTAACGGACTTCCTCTTATCCATATCGAGCTCAAGAGTCCTCGTGTGGCCTTTTTGGATGCCTTTCATCAAATCAAAAAGTATGACCGTGAAGGAAAGTTACGTGGCATCTATTCTGCCCTTCAGATGTTTGTTGTGACTAATAAGGTTGATACACGTTATATTGCAGCTGCACGAGAGGATAAGCTTAATAAACAATTCTTGACATCTTGGGTGGATAAAGATAATAAACCCATGACCAGTCTCATGGACTTTGCCCACGAAGTCCTGTCTATTCCACGTGCCCATCAGATGGTGATGCAGTACTCCGTTATTGATGATAGTAAGAAAGCACTCATCCTCTTACGTCCTTATCAAATCCATGCCATCGAGTCTGTTCAGGATGCCTCTCGCCGTCAGGAATCTGGCTATATCTGGCATACCACGGGTTCTGGTAAGACCCTGACCTCCTACAAGGTGGCTCGCAACCTCTTGCAGATTCCAGCCATTCAAAAGACAATTTTTGTCGTCGACCGTAGGGACCTTGACCAGCAGACGACCTCGTCCTTTCTCTCTTATGCGGCCAATGATGTCATTGACATCGACGAAACGGACAATACTCATGACTTGGTCAAGCGTTTGGCAGGAAATGATAAGCGTGTGATTGTGACGACTATCCAGAAAATCACAACCATGATGCGCAAGTTTGGAGAAGGTAAATACCAAAAGGATTCGGAAAAAATCAAGGACCTCCGTGTGGCTTTCGTTGTGGATGAGTGTCACCGAGCGGTCACGCCTCAGACTCAAAAAGATATCAAGGGCTTTTTCCACAATTCGCTCTGGTATGGCTTTACAGGTACACCGATTTTCAAGGAAAATAAACGCAAGCAATTAGGCGATTTGGCACAAACGACCCACCAACAATATGGCGAACGCCTACACGAGTATACGGTCAAAGAAGCCATCCATGACGGGGCTGTTCTTGGCTTTAAGGTGGATTATCGAAATACCATTATTTCGCCGATTCCTGAAAAAGACCTTCCTGACTCTGTTTATGAAGATAAAGAGCACATGCTAGAAGTCTTGGATGCTATCCTAAACAAAAGTTATCAACAGTTGGGCTTCCCAAATGGTGAGGGCAAGACCTACGAGGCTATCTTAACCGTTAAGTCCATTCCACAAGCTCAGGCTTATTACAATCTGCTCAAGAGTATCAAGGCAGGACTGGAACGTGTCAAAGTGTCAGAGCGAGCTAAGCGAGTGCTACTTGACTTTCCAAAGATGACGGTCACTTACTCAGTGTCGGAAAATGAAGAAGAGTCTATCGACTACCAAGACCACATGAAACAGGTCATGGACGACTACAATCAGGAGTTCGGTACCCATTTTACTATGGCTGATTTGCGTGGCTTTAACACGGATATCAATAATCGTTTGGCTAGAAAGTTAGACAAATACATTCCTCGCAATGAGCAGTTGGATTTGGTTATCGTTGTTGACCGTCTTTTGACAGGTTTTGATGCCCCTGTCTATCCACTCTCTTTATCGACCGTAAGCCCATGCGTCCACAGGATCTGATTCAAGCCTTTAGTCGCACCAACCGCATCTTTGACAGTAAAAAGCGTTATGGACATATCATCACTTTCCAAAGACCAGAGGCCTTTAAAGAGGCTGTGGATAACGCCCTGAAACTCTACTCAAACGGAGGTGAAAATGATGTCACCGCCCCAGATTGGGACGAAGAAAAAGCTAACTTCATCCAAGCTTGGATAGATTTTCAAGTAAAAGTGGAAGATGTGGAAAACTATGTCATCACGATTGAGCAGGCCACTAGCCCACAACTTCGTCGCATTGCCAAGGCTTACCAAACCTTTGACAAGTATCTGGCATCTATCCGTGTCTATAGTGAATACGATGAAGCGGCTATCTATGCAGAGACAGGACTGTCAGATGAAAAGCTCGAAACCTATCTAGGTATCTATCAAAATATCCTAGCAGAGCTCAAAAGCCGAGCAGAAGACGATGGTGATGATAATCTCTTTGACATCCACTACGAACTGGAATCCATCCAAGTCGACGAGATTAACTATGCTTACATCTTGACCCTGATTCAAAGTATGATTCAGCAGGAAGAGGATAGTCCACAGGCCCTCAGTGACAAGGATATCGAAACGGTTGATAACTATATCCAGAGTCTGGAACGCACCAATCCTAAACTAGCAGAAATCATCCGCAATTTGTGGAAAGAAGTCCAAGCCAATCCTAAAGATTACCAAGGACAATCTATCACTGGCGTCTTAGACACTATGATTGAAGCCATTATCGACGACCATCTCAAACGCTTTGCCAGAGAATGGTATGTCGGACTGGATGAACTTCGTTACTATGTCCAACACTATCGTAAGGGTGCCAAGAAGCAATCTGGCGAAAGCCAGCTCACCAAGAGCCAACGCTACAAAGACTACAAAGCAGAAACAGCTGATGCCCTCAACCCGCTCAGCTACAAAAAACACATCAAAGAAGCCTACACCAAACTCATCGAAGAGGTTATTGAACCATTGAGAGTTGGGAGGTAGGTAATAATTAGGGAGGAATAAATGAGTTGGACTAGTATATTTGCAGGAGTTGCAGCATTTACTTCAGTTGTCAATGTGTTAGTAACTATTGTAAATAATAAAGCTCAAATGAGGGCCCAAATTATAGCAAGTTCTCGGGTTCAATGGATTAAAGAAGTTAGAAATATCTACACAAACTTTTTAAAGTTAAGTACGGAATTTCATAATGAATTACTGTTTCTAAACGAGTCTGATAAAGAAAAGAATTTTGACAAAATATTTAATCTGTTGAGAGGGAATTTGTGGTCAAGTTATTATCAATTGATTTCATATTTTCCTGATATAGATAGTGATGGAAGAAACACCAAGATTAGAAATACTTTCGAAGAATTAATTATTTATTTATTTAGAAGAAAAATTGGAGTACTCTTATAAGGATACTACTTTTATTGGATTTACACCTAGTTGCAAAATATTGAAACAAGAGAATATTTCTGTCCAATATAAAGTATTACTAGATTATATTTCTATTGAGTTTTCAAATTATATAAAACAGGAATGGGAAAAGGTCAAGTCAGAGGTAATGTAAACTTTTTGAATTATATAGTCTATTAAGGTGAAAGTATTACACTTATTGTGTAATACTTTATTTTTAAAACATTGTCCCATTATTGTCATTACTGTCCCAAAGTGATATAATGATAATAGATTATAAAAAGGAGTTTAGTCATGAAAAAGAAACAAGTTATCAACTTAATTAAATACTTTTCAGAAAAAAATGAAATAGGATTTAGAACGGAGGCTTATGAAATTGCAAAGTCCTTTGATAAGAATGGGGACTATCAACTAGCTGAATATATAATGGCACTCCTCTCAGACGCAAATACTTTTGTTCCACAAATTAATGAAGAAAACTTTGAATCGTTAAGAAAGGTTTCATTATTAAGTCCTGAGGCATTACCATTACCAAATTCTATTTCTAAAAATATAATTGGTATTGTGAATGCTGTTCGTAGGAATATTGGTGTTAATAAGTTTTTATTTGAAGGAGCGCCGGGTACTGGTAAAACGGAAACCACAAAACAAATATCAAGACTTTTGGATCGAGAACTCTATATTGTGGATTTTGAATCAATAGTTGATAGCAAACTAGGTCAGACGTCAAAGAACATTGCTTCACTTTTCAAGGAAATTAATAGTTTTTCTAAACCAGACAAAGTTGTCGTTCTATTTGATGAAATAGATGCAATTGCTTTAAATAGGTTAGATTCAAATGACTTGAGAGAAATGGGAAGAGCTACTTCGTCTATACTAAAGGGATTGGATTCATTAAATGATGAAATCGTTCTAATTGCTACTACAAATCTCTTTGACGTTTTTGATAAGGCCTTAATTAGACGATTTGATGCGGTTATTAATTTTAATAATTATAGTCAAGAAGATTTATTAGAAATATCAGAGGTTCTAATTAGCGATATACTGAGAGATTTTAAACAATCTGGGAAAAATAGTAAATTGTTGAGAAAGATTATCTCATTGATGAATCCGATTCCTTATCCAGGAGAGCTAAAGAATATTTTAAAAAGTTCAGTGGCTTTTAGTAGTTTAACTGATAAGTATGATTATTTTAGGCGGATATTTTCAAATGCATATAAATCTATAGATGAAGTTTCAATTGATGAATTGAAAACACTTGGTTTTACGGTTCGAGAAATTGAAATCTTAAAAGGTATATCAAAAAGCCAGGTTTCAAGAGAATTAAAAGGAGAGTAAGTAATGAACGAATTGTTGCAATTAAAAGGTCGTTTTGAACAAAAATCAAGTAGTAATCGTCCTGGTTCTCCCAAATTATTGGCCAATCAAAAAGTAAGTAGTGAGAAATTATTAAAATTAAAAAAAGAGTTAGTGGTATTAAAAGAATACTGGCTTAAAGTTCCTTATTTTGAAGGAGCCTTAATATCAACAACCTATGTAGATGTTGTGGCAAAAAGTAGAAGGATGAAGGAGCTTTTTAAAAAAAGTAATAAAGTTCAACCCAATGACTGTATTGTTGGTGCAAAGTTTTTTGAAAGTGATTCTAATAAAAAAAAGCATGTTATTACGTACTATGTAGATTTAGAAGTTTTAGATGAAACAATTAATAAGCTTGATACGGTTGCTTCTATACTTCTAAATGACTTTGACGGTGAAATTTTAACAGAAAAATTAAATTCAATAAGTGATAAAAAGATTAGTTACGAACCGAGTGGAATTTCTAAGACTCGATTCTTACAAACTATTGTAGATGTTAGTTCAATTGAGAATTTTGGAATACCTCAAAATGAACTTGATGAACTGAGCACATCAATAATTAGTATTTTTGATATCAATATACCAACAACAGAACTACTGAAAAGAATTGGTTTAAATGTTCCTGATTATAGAATAATAGATGGAGCAACAATATTATTGACGCCTGATCAGTTAACAATTTTAAATGAAAAAGCTCCTTATCTAATTGCCATGGCTACTACTGATATCTCGGAATTAGACCTCCAAAACAGTGAGTTGTTTAATAGTGAGCAAACTATGTCAATTCCTTCTCCTACTGATGAGCCTGTAGTTGGAGTAATAGATACGATGTTTGACAATAGTGTGTATTTTTCTGAGTGGGTTACATTTCAGGATAAGGTAGATTCAGAAATTCCTATTGAACGATCTGATTATGAACATGGAACGGCAGTATCTTCGTTAATTGTTGATGGTTCCTCAATTAATCCAGAACTAGATGATGGTTGTGGTCGTTTTCGAGTAAAACACTTTGGAGTTGCGAGAGGTAGTAAGTTTAGTTCTTTTTCTATACTTAAGTCAATTAAAGAAATTGTTGCAGAGAATAGAGATATAAAAGTATGGAATTTATCGTTGGGTTCGGCATTGGAAATTCAAAAAAACTTTATTTCACCTGAAGCAGCTTTATTAGATGAAATTCAGTTTGAATACGACGTTTTATTTGTAGTGGCAGGAACTAATAAAAGAATAAGTGATAAAGATGGAATGAAAATAGGAGCACCAGCGGATTCAATTAATTCTTTAGTTGTGAATGCAGTTGATAAAAATAATAAACCGGCTACATATTCTAGAGAGGGCAATGTTTTATCTTTTTTTAATAAACCTGATATTTCTTATTACGGTGGAGATAAGAAAGATAAAATGAGAGTTTGTATGCCTAATGGAGAATATTTTGTGTCAGGGACGTCTTTTGCAGCTCCTTGGATTACGAGAAAAGTGGCATATTTGATTCATAAAATTGGTTTAAGTAGAGAAGTAGCAAAAGCTTTAATTATTGATTCTGCTATATCGTGGTTCAAACCAAATATTTCCTCTAATTTAATTGGTTATGGTGTAGTACCTCGAAGAATTGAAAATGTACTTAACACAACGGATGACGAGATTAAATTTGTTTTATCAGGTGAGTCCCTCATGTATGATACATATAATTATAACCTTCCGGTTCCTATTGTTGACGAAAAGCATCCTTATATAGCTAAGGCAACATTATGTTATTTTCCTAAGTGTTCTAGAAACCAAGGAGTGGATTATACGAATACAGAATTAGATATTTATTTTGGAAGACTAAACGGAAAGAAAATTGTTACTGTGAATGATAATAAACAAAATGATAATGTAGCTCTACCAGAAAAAGAGGCTAGAGGCATGTATAGAAAGTGGGATAATATTAAGTCTATAGTAGAATATGTAAAAACTAATGGTCGTGCGAAAAAAGCATATGAAAATGGTTTATGGGGATTTAGTCTTAAAACTAAGGAAAGACTTAATAATAGAGATGGAAAGAATCTTAGGTTTGGAATAGTTGTAACATTGAAAGAAATAAAGGGTGTAAATAGGATTTCAGATTTTATAAGTCAATGTTCGATGCGTGGATGGCTCGTCAACAGAATTGATATCAAGGCAATGATAGATATCTATAACGTTGCTGAAGAAGATATTGATTTTGAAGATTAATATATCAATAGGCATTTTGAAGGAGTTTAGTTAAGGTATGGTTAACAGAAAGATTCCAAAAATTAGATTTAGACATTTTAGTGATGATTGGAAATCTGATAAATTAGGAAAATTAGGAACAGTTGCCATGAATAAGCGTATTTTCAAGGAGGAAACTTCTGAAGTTGGAGAGATTCCATTTTATAAAATTGGTTCTTTTGGTAGAGAACCTGATTCATTTATTACTCGTGAAAAATTTGAGGAATATAAATCTAAATATCCATATCCTGAAATTGGAGATATTTTGATTTCTGCTTCAGGAAGTATTGGTCGGACGGTAGAATATCTAGGAGAGGAGGCTTATTTTCAAGATTCAAATATCGTCTGGCTAAAACATGATGAACGGTTAGATAATTCTTTTCTCAAACAATTTTATTCCATAGTAAAATGGCAAGGTATTGAAGGAACAACTATTAAGCGGTTGTACAATAAAAATATTTTAGAAACTTCAATAGCTCTTCCAAGTATCTCCGAACAATCCGCCATCGGTTCCCTCTTCCGTACCTTTGACGACCTTCTGGCTAGCTACAAGGACAATCTCGCCAACTACCAATCACTCAAGGCGACCATGCTCTCCAAGATGTTTCCAAAAGCTGGACAAACAGTTCCTGAGATTCGTTTGGATGGATTTGAAGGGGAGTGGGTTGAAAAAAAATTAAAGGATATATCTAAACGTGTGACACGAAAAAATAATGACTTAGTGTCAGAAAGAGCCTTAACAATATCGGCTCAATTCGGTTTGATAGATCAGGAGGAATTCTTTCAGAAAAAGATAGCTTCGAAAGATGTAAGTGGATATTATCTTATAAAAAAAGGGGAGTTCGCATATAATAAAAGTTATTCGACAGGTTATCCCTTGGGAGCAATAAAGCGTCTTGATAAATATGAGAATGGAGTACTATCTACTTTGTATATTCTTTTTAAAGCAGTAGATGTTGATTCGGATTATCTTGCTCATTATTATGAGAGTGATAAGTGGCATCGAGAGGTTTCAATGTGTGCTGCTGAGGGAGCACGAAATCATGGATTATTAAACATTGCACCAGCTGATTTTTTCAACACTAGATTAGTAATTCCTAAAGAACTAGAAGAACAACGCGCTATCGGCACATATTTCATTAATCTCGATAACCTCATAAATTCTCACCAAGAAAAAATTTCTCAGCTTGAGACTCTGAAAAAGAAACTCTTGCAAGATATGTTTATCTAAGGAGAAGGTGAAATATGGAGCATGAATTCATTAAGTTGGAGCACATTGATACCACAGTAGCAGCAAAGAACTTTTCTGAATTACTCAATGATAATAAAACATATTTTTTGAATGGTAGTTGGGGATCTGGTAAGACTGAATTTTTAGATGAGGTGAAGAAAAATTCCCCCAAGAAACTAATTACCATTGATTTTTGGAGAATAACAGATACTAGATCAACTATTGAGGTTGCATTTTCAAAATTATATCCATTATTATACTGGGCTATAAGAGTAGGTGTTGTTCTTCTAGTGGCTGTATCTATACTGATGACTAATGTTGTTGATATTGGGTTGAGTAATTATTTTGGTGGCTCAAAACCTTTGATTTTGAAATTAGGTGGAGTAGTAGCATTAATAGTTGCTGTATGGCAAGTCTTTAAGAAAAAATCGGATGAATTTTATTGTTTTTTACTAAGTAATTCTCTAAAGTTTCCAAAGTTTTCGAAAGTCCTGATTATTGATGACTTTGACAGAATGTCTGAAAAGCAACAAGAAGAAAGTTATAAACTTTTCAGTTTGATAAATGGAAAGTTGCCAATTGTTTTTGTTGGTGACATTACTAAGGTTCATAAAAATGATGATAATTATCTATCAAAAATAATTGATAGACAAGTTGAACTACCATTTGATTTGCATCCATCTAAAATATGGAATAACTATTTTAGTGTTTTAGAAGATAAATTTAATATAGTGCTTTCTAATGATTTTAAAAAAAGGATAAGTTCTGATCAGAAGAATTTACGAGATAGAGAACACTTTAATGAATATGTCAATCAAGAGTTTTTTGCAAGAGGAAAGTTTGGTCGTGTTCAAGTTGAGCAGCAATTACTAGTGATTTATGCTTATCTATTTTATCCAGATTTATATATGAATCTGCTTAAAGGTGAATCAATTAGGGTGGAGAAATCAGAAGAGTCAGAGCTTCATGATATAGTAAGAATAGGTTATACGATAAAAGAACAATTATCTGAAATTCAGAGTTCAGATAATTCAGATTATCCATTAAGTTTCAAAAAGAATAAGTTAGAATATTTACTATATGAGCAAACAAGTAACCGAACAAAAATTGAGTTAGATCTACTGTTTACTAGTAACTCAGAGGAATTAATATCAGAGATTATTGAGTCAGATCAATCATCTGATTTTTACCAATACTTATCTAGTCAATTCCGAGTATTTTCTAAAAAAATGAAAAAACAACTTTTGATTATGATAATAAAAGAATCAATGAAGTTTAAGAATAGTCCTTCAATGAATTTTATTGTTCAAGAAAGTTTGAATGAGGTTATACCTTCATATGAAAGGAATTCACCTCTAACTGAAGATGTTACTATTAGGATTATAAATATGTGGGAGCCTATCCTTAGAAATGAAATGTCGGATCAGTCTGAAATCATATATTTTCTCAATAAACACGACTTGATTAGTTTTCACGAACTAGGACTATATTATTCTGATTTAAGAATAGATACTGAGACTTTTTTAAACTTACATAGAAAGGACTTTTTTCTGTTAACTTATCTAAGTAGTAAGGATTTGTTTAAAAAGTTTAAGTATTGGGATAATACTATTTGGGAGGCTATAAAATTATTTGATGACAGAGAATTCTTATCATTTTGGATTTTTCAATCAATTATTACGAATGAACTAGGCTATGAAGGATTTGATATTATTTCTGAGGACAAGAGGTATACTATTTGGACTGGTAGATATTTGTTTGAATCCCCTCATAAGTATACTGATTATAAGGAGTCTGTCATTTCTAAAATTAAACCAAGACTTGAAAAGATGGAGAAGGAAGGTTTTATATTTACTGAAAAAGTTGATGAAAGATATAAAAGATAAGCCAGACTATTTTCAAAGGGGAAAAACATGGTATCAGTAACACAACGTATTAAACAGATTAAGCAGCCTCGTGGTGGTTATCTGCCTGTTAAGGCTTTTACAGTGACGACGCTTGATGATGGTTAGGTTCTTAATCCTGAGGAGTCTATTACAGCTAGTTTGGTTGGGACAGCTGTTGAGGAGGCTTTTGAGATTTCCTTGCTTGGGGCTAGGGCCATGAGGATGGAGTCTAAATCTTTTGGTCTTCTGGATGATGTTAAGGGGCTAGATGATTTGTCAATTACTAAGGCTTGTCAGTTGGCAGGTTTTGATAGTGCCTTTCGTGCTGGTCAACCCTACATCAAGCATCTGGATGCGGAGATTTGGGAGTTGAGACCCTTGCGGGATAGGATTTTATTCGTGGCTTGGCTAGATGGGAGCTTTGTCTTACTGCATCCTTTTGTCAAAAAGACGCAAAAGACACCTAGACGAGAGATCGAGAAAGCCAAGCGGGAGTTGCAAGATTTGAAGGAAAGAGGGCTAAGAGATGAAGAATAGTGCCATCGGCAGCAATTGGAAAGATGTGAGAGCAGAGCTCTTCACCAAGGAAGAAATCCTGGAAAGTGATCTGCGGGTTGCGATTATGACAGAGCTCATCGAGGCTCGGCATGAAAAGGGCATTAGCCAAAAGAAACTAGAAGAACTCAGTGGGGTCAGTCAACCGGTCATAGCTCGGATGGAGACAGGAAAGACCAGTCCTCAATTGGACACGGTTTTGAAAGTCTTAGCTAGTCTGGGCAAGACCCTCGCTGTCGTCCCACTGGAACAAGAAAAGGTCTAAAAGAAATCAGAAAGAATTACTATGGAAACAACACAAACCTCCCAGTCGCTTTATCAAGCCCTGTGGAACTCAGCGGATGTGCTCCGCTCTAAGATGGATGCCAACGACTACAAGTCATATCTCTTGGGGATGGTCTTTTACAAGTATTTGTCGGACAAGATGCTCTTTTTCGTGGCAGAGACCATGGAGGAAGAGACAGAAAGCTTGGATGAGGCACTAGCAGTCTATCGTAAATACTACGAGGATGAGGAGACTCACGAGGACCTCTTGGCAGTCATCACTGATGAGATGAGCTATGCCATTCATCCTGACTTGACCTTTACAGCCTTAGTGGAACGAGTGAACGATGGAAGCTTTCAGTTAGAGGACTTGGCTCAGGGCTTCCGTGATATTGAGCAGAGTGACGAGCTTTATGAAAACCTTTTTGAAGACATCGACCTCTACTCTAAGAAACTTGGAGCGACTCCCCAAAAGCAAAACCAGACGGTTGCGGCTGTGATGAAAGAGTTGGCAGTTCTAGATGTGGCAGGTCATGCTGGTGATATGTTGGGGGATGCTTACGAGTACTTAATCGGTCAGTTTGCGACGGATTCAGGTAAAAAAGCTGGTGAGTTCTATACACCGCAACCTGTTGCTAAGCTTATGACGCAGATTGCCTTTTTAGGTCGTGAGGACAAGCAAGGCTTTACCCTTTACGATGCGACTATGGGGTCAGGATCGCTCTTGCTTAATGCCAAACGCTATTCACGTCAACCACAGACCGTGGTTTACTTTGGTCAAGAGTTAAATACCTCAACATATAACCTAGCACGCATGAACATGATTCTGCATGGTGTGCCGATTGAAAATCAGTTTTTACACAACGCTGATACCTTGGATGAGGATTGGCCAACCCAAGAGCCAACTAACTTTGACGGTGTTCTCATGAACCCACCTTATTCAGCCAAGTGGTCTGCAAGCTCAGGTTTCATGGATGACCCTCGTTTCTCACCATTTGGGAAATTGGCACCTAAGTCTAAGGCTGATTTTGCCTTCCTCTTGCATGGTTACTATCACTTGAAGCAAGACAATGGTGTTATGGCCATCGTCCTACCTCATGGGGTGCTCTTCCGTGGTAATGCTGAAGGGACCATTCGTAAGGCTTTGTTGGAAGAAGGTGCCATTGATACGGTTATCGGTCTGCCTGCTAATATTTTCTTTAACACCAGTATTCCGACGACGGTTATCATTCTCAAAAAGAACCGCACCAATCGTGATGTTTACTTTATCGATGCCTCTAAGGAGTTTGATAAGGGGAAAAATCAGAACATCATGACAGATGCTCATATTGATAAGATTCTCAATGCCTATAAGAGCCGAGAGGATATGGATAAGTTCGCCCATCTGGCTAGCTTTGAAGAGATTGTGGAAAATGACTACAACCTTAATATTCCTCGTTATGTGGATACCTTTGAGGAAGAAGAAGTGGAGCCCTTGACCGAGATTGTGGCTAAGATTAACGAGACTAATGCGACGATCGAAAGTCAGACAGCATCCCTTCTCGACATGCTTGGTCAGCTTCATGGAACTACTCCAGAAGCAGACGAAGAACTCAAGGCTTTTGTGAAAGCATTTAAGGGGTAGTTGCAAGCTTTCATTTACTTTTTCCGAATAGTAGAAGTAGAGGGGCCAACCCTCTATTTTTTCTTAAGGAGAGGTAAATGGAAAAAAGACACAAGCATGTCTCACCGACCTTGGATATTATGGCTAAGAAGATTTTTAGCCTACCTGAGGTGACGGTGGCTTTTATTCGAGATATTTTGGATTTGGATGTTGTGGATGCTCAGATTTTGGAGGGGACAC
>OLPE01001430.1_pt1 | contig 13231 bp, 10 predicted proteins | sample 1671901 | NCBI WGS metagenome assembly OLPE01 (sample SAMEA3136624, study PRJEB25190) | human gut metagenome | biome: human gut; feature: human-associated habitat; material: faeces | place: Austria | collected 2013 | reverse complement strand
CAAGCATTTCCTGAAATCCGGGACGGTTGAAGTTGCGCCCTGTGTAACCGTCATCGGTAAAATGCTTGATGTTCGGCATACCGCTTTTACGGGCAAAATCTTCGAGTAATCTTTTTTGATTCAGTATCGAGTTTGATTCGCCCTGCTGCTCATCATCCTTGGACAGCCTTTCATAGAGGGCTGTAATTCTATCAAAATCCCTGATTTTAGGCACTTTCCGACCTCCTTTCCGTCTTTTATTCGCAGCCATATTCAATGGACTGCTTGCAGTATATATCCTAAAACTTCTTTTCCGTTCGGCTCTGGCGGCGTGGCGGGTATGAACTTCGATTTCCTCACCACCTGGATCTACGATCCGAACTTCTATCAGTTTGATTCTCAGATCGGACCGGTGCTGAACCAAGAGGTGAATCTTGCTGCGCGCCGGTACGCGGAGGAGCGCAATGGAGCGAACCCCGCCTGCTCCGGCCAAGGTCAGCAGCTCGATCTCGAAGTTCTCAACAAAGGCCAGATGTTCCCCGAGCGCAACGAGGACGGAAGCTATCATATCTTCTCCGATATCGAGGCGGCCAAGATCTACATGGTCGAAGGCTCTTTTCCCCGCCATGAGACCGACCGTCTGACGGCGTCGCCGTGGCTGACCATCGCCGATCAGACCATGCTCACCGATCTTATCGTCAAAGACGGCGTGTGCCAGGGTGCCATGGGCATCCATTTGCCCACGGGGGCTTTCCGAGTGTTTCGCGCCAAGGCCACGGTGATGGCCACGGGCGGTACATGCTGGATCAACGGGTGGAACACCGTGGCGCCGCAGTCGGGCAGCGTGCCTGACAACACCTCCGACTTGGAGATGTCGGCCTTTCGCCATGGCGCCCTCATCGTGGATTCGGAATGGACCGATTACGACCTTATCACCGTCTATCCCACGGGCATCTCCTGCGGATACCCCGCCGGCCTGGGCGCCGATAGTATGTCGGTGGGTTACATCAAGGACCGCAACGGAGATTTGTTCCTTGTGGACGAGGACGATCCCCTGAAGTACCAGAAGAGCCGCTCTCTGTTCCTGCAGACCGTGGGTCAGTGCATTGCCGACGGTCGCGGGTCAGATGCCGGCGGAGTCTACGTGGACTACTCGACCGAGGAAGCGCGCAGCCACATCCGCTACTTCTATCGCCGCAACATCGATCTGTTCCGCGATACGTTCGGCATCGACCCCACGAGCGACCTTATCGAGTGCGGTCTCGAGATGATTGAGCATCAGGGCAGCATCCTCACGGACGAGAAGGCCATGAGCCGCGAGTTCGCCGGCCTGTTCTGCGCTCGCGGCGGCGGTATGACCGGTGCGGCCGGAAGCCCCGGCGTGAGCCACAACTACCTGTACGGCAACTACGCCGCCCACTGCGCGGCCGAATACGCGAAGACCGCCGAGTTGGGAGAGCTCGACTTTGCCCTGATCGAGGCCGAGCGCGAGCGTCTTGAGGCCATTCGCACCAACGCGGCTGAGGGCGATCTGCGTCCCGTGGCCATTCGACGGGCCATTCAGAAGGCGGCCGGCTCCGCCATGGGCATCATTCGCACCACCGAGGCTCTGGAGGCGGCTCGCGACGAGCTGGCGCGCATCCGTCGGGAGGATCTGCCCCGCCAGGCCGTGGGCAGCCCCTCCTTGGCCTACAACATGGAGTGGAAAGAGGCCATCGAGAACTACAACTTGCTCACCATTGCCGAGCTTTCGGTGCTCGCCTCGCTGACGCGCGAGGAGAGCCGCGGCAGCTACCTGCGCCCCGAATTCCCCGAGCCGAGCGACGATTGGGCATGCTCGCTGGCCATCGGCGGCACCGAGGGCAGCTACGAGACGGAAAAGGTTGAGATGCCTGTCGTCGACTGGGAGTCTATCGACTGGACGCAGACGGCTTAGGCCTGAAGGAGGTTTTCATGAAAATTACCGTTACGCGCTTCGATCCGTCCCAAGACGCCGCGCCCTACGACCAGACATTCGAGGTGCCCTTCACTGACAAGATGACGGCGCTTGAGGCGCTCATGTACATCTACGAGAACGAAGAGCCTATTGCCTTCGATTACGCCTGCCACGGTCGCAGCTGCGGACGGTGCGCCATGATGGTGGATGGCGAGCCCAAGCTGGCGTGCATCACGCCTTTGACCGACATGGCTCACGATATCGCGCCGCTTGAGGGCTATCCGGTGCTGCACGATCTCATCGTCGACAAAACGCAGCGCCACTTGGCGACCTCGGCACGGTACAACCGCGTGCGCTTCGACGACCTCAACCGCGACGAGATCAACCAGTTCGATATGGAGTCCCAGGAGAAGGTGTACTCCATTGAGTGGTGCACTCGCTGCGGACGGTGCAGCTCGGTTTGCCCCGCCATGCAGACGAGCGCGGACTACGTGGGGCCCATGACGATGCTCGCCACGGCCTACCGGTACTATGATCCCTACGATCAGGCCGATCGCGTGGTGCAGGCCGTTCAAGACGGATTGTACCGGTGCATCCTGTGCGGCCAATGCACCGAGGTCTGCGACTCGCCGGAAATCGATCATCTGACCTATTGGAACGACCTGCGCGCGGCGGCGGAGCAGCGCGGCTTGAAGCCCCGTTACGCCAAATAGGCTTGTCTCTATGAGCGCGTGCTGCTCAGAATTCCGATAAGCCCAAGATAATGCGCCCCTGGATTCATCTTCGGGGGCGCTGTCTTTTGTCTCGCAATGCGAAACGGGCGTTTCTGGACCTGTTAGGTTCGGATCGTCCTCAGAATTTGCTGCCGCAGACTGCCTTGCGCAGCGCGGGCGGAACCAGCCCGCAAACAAGCCGCGCCATATCCTCGGGTGCCCGCTCCATTCCGCTGTCGATCCAGGTGGCGAAGGCCTTGTTGAAGCAGTTCGCGTACATTTCCGCGTAGAAGCGCAAGTCACCGTCTACGATACCGCCGTTGAGGGCGATGGTCTCACAGAAGATGTCTGCCCGTCGCGCGTCCGCTCGGTGCCGACTCGAGCGCGACTCCTTGCTCGAGGTGAAATGCCGCAGCGTCTCGCGCTCGTCGTGCAGAAGGCTGAAGAAGTCCGAGAAGCCCTCCTCCCAAGTGAGTGACCGTCCGATTTCGGAGATAGTGGACCGATCGCATTCCGTGGCGAACCAGTAGGGAATATCGAACTTCGAATCGAAGTATCGGTAGAACAGTTGGCGTGACACATCGGCTTTGGCACAGATGGCTGCGCAAGTGAGCTCGTCGATGGGACGATCGACGGCATGCATAATGCGCAGCCGCGTTTCCACTTGCTTTGAGAGGGGGAATACTTGTCGTCTCATGAGACCGTCCCATCAGGTGTCGTCGGTCTGCGGTCGAGCTTGTTGACATAGGGCATCGATTGTCAACAAATGCTTTACCACCAGGTCGTTTAAGCAATTTCATGTTACCACACTTGCGACTTTGCACACTTACAAACCAGGTGTCAGAGCTCCAGAATATGAAGGCAGCAAGGCACTGAGAGAGAGGGTGCCAAATCATCGAGAAAGGGGTACGGTAATGGCAACTCACGAATACGATGCAGTCATCATCGGATCGGGTCACAACGGTCTGATCGTTGGCAATTATCTTGCTATGGCGGGTCTGAGCGTATGCGTGCTGGAGGCCAACGACATGATCGGCGGATGCACCACCACGGTCGAGTGCACGCTTCCGGGATTCAAGCACGACATCGGTTCGGTGGCGCTTGGGGCCATCCAGTCGAATCCTGTCTACGCCAATGACGAGCTGGGCATCCGCGAGAAGTACGGTTTTGAATTCATCGACACGAAGAAGAACGGTGCCACCCTCTATCCCGATGGCACCGGTGTCGTGGAGGATGGCGACTTGGCCCACGAGCTCGCGCAGATCGCCGCTTATTCGCCCGAAGACGCCCAGGCTTACGGACAGTTCATCCAGGAGAAGGCCCGGCTGCTGCCCCTGATTTCCACAGGTATGTCCACTTGTCCTCCTCCGATGGGGCTGTTCGTCAACCAGCTGAACTCCACGCCCGAAGGACGCGACCTGTTCAAATCCATGTCCATGTCCGCCCTGCAGATGGCTCGCCAGTGGTTCAAGCATCCCAAGACGATCTCCCATGTGCTGAAGATCTCCACGGAGGTTATGGTGACGCCGGAAGATGCCGGCAGCGCCATGTGGATGATGTTCGTGACCGTGGGCAACGCCTTCCGTTCGGGCTCGCTGCCTAAGGGTGGCTCCATCGCCCTTCCCAATGCCCTGGCCGCAGCCCTGAAGGATCGTGGCGGTGAGATCATTCTTAACAAGAAGGTTGTCAAGATCAATGTGGAGGATGGTCGCGCGGTGAGCGTGGAGACGGCCGATGGCGATACCTATGTCGGTACCAAGGCCATTATTTCCAACGTGGACGCTCGCCGCGTCTTCCTCGAGATGGTGGACGGCTACGAGCTCGACCCCAAATTCAAGCGCGATCTCGAGCAGATTATCCCGGCTCCCATGTCCGGGGTGATGCAGGCGGTGGCCATCGACGATGCACCCCACTACAAGGCCGGTCCCGAGTTCGATGACGCCGTCGTTGTAGAGCCTATCCCCGAGAACGTCCAAGATCTGCTCGATGGCTATCGCGCCATGGTGGAGGGTCGCCTGCCTGAGAAGCGGTCGCTTTGCCCCGAGTCGCTCGTGCCGTCGCTGTTCGATCCGGAGCGGGCGCCGGAGGGCAAGCACGTACTGTATCTGTGGCAGCTCGCCCCGGCCGGTGTGGGCGAGGAGGGGATGGATTGGTGGAAGAACCATCCCGAGGAGGTCGAGCAGTTCGCGCGTGACATCCGCGAGCACTTCTTCAGCTACACCAACAACCTCAGCGAGGATAACGTGCTCGCCTACAAGGTGTTCACGCCCGACTTCTACAGTGAGTGGAACGACAACATCATCGACGGCAATATCACAGGTCCCGGTGCCTATCTCTTCCAGAGCTACGCCTATCGACCGTTGCCGGAGATTGGCCAATTTCGCACGATGATCGACGGTCTGTATCTGACGGGTATGGGTACGCACCCGGGCGGCGCGGTCACCGGCGGCGGCCGCGGCACCGCCCAGATCATCCTCGACGATTTGGGCTTCGACTGGGACGACGTTCTCGACAACAAGTAGGGAATGGCCAGCATTCTGAGATAAGGTTCCATAGCCGCGGGGGATGTTGCCCCGCGGCTATGGAGAGCGATGAAAGAGGAACGATCTATGACAGCGATTCTTAATTCTCTCGTCACCGTGCTGGGGGCGTGGCTCGTCGTGTCTCCGTATTTGCTGGGGACGCGGGGTGTGGCCCTGGCTATCGCGATTGCGGCGGGGGCGATAGCTCTCGTCCTGTCTATCGTTGCCATCAAGCAGGAGGCTTATAAGCCCACGCTCGACTACGTGCTTTGTGCCCTGGGAATCGCGCTTGCACTGTGGGGCATTGTCGGCTGGATTGCGGGCTTGGGGGCCGGTTTGAGCGAGATCATCGTCGGTGCGCTTGTTGCGGCCCTCTCGTTCGGCGCAACACGTTTCGCCCATACCTACGCGGGTGCGTCGTTCTACGATCGCGGGGGAGCGCCTATGGTGGACGTTCAGAGCCTGCGCATGAAAGACGGTACCATCCTCATGAAGGCTTTGCTGTTGCAGTCGATGCCGTCGACGGTCTATATCAAGCCCGAGGAGGTCTGGAAAGTTCTCACGATGGTTCCCTTCGACTTGATTAAGCAGATGCCCGTCTTCTTGTATCAAGGGTACAAGGCCTGTAAGAGCAAGGGCGATGCGGCAAAGGGGATGGAGGGCAACTAGCTCTGTTGTCGTAACGGGCGCTGCGATGGGCGGCGGCAGGACGTTGGTCTTGCCGCCGCCCTTTCGTTTTCGCTCTCTTCGCATCGCTGCTCCGCTATTTTGTGGGCTTCGCGGTGTGCACGGATCGCGCGGTGCGGCCTGTGCTACCATAGCGCCCAAACCTTTGAGGGCCGGCGCAGGGTCGGCCCCCGTTCATGAAGAAGGAGAAGCGAACCGTGAAAGTAACCGAGAAGAAGCTCGCCGACGGCGTCATCAAGCTCGATTGCGAGGCGACGGCCATCGAGGTTAACAACGCGCTCAAGGAGGCCGCCGAGGCCTTCGCCGTGCAGATGGGCGTGCGTCCCGCACCGGGCAAGTCCATCGAGGAACTGGCGAAGGAACAGCTCGGCATCGCCGATTTGGACAAGATCGTCGAGCCCAACGCCATCGAGGTGCTCGTGCCTCGGGCGCTCGATCGCCGCAACCTCGTGCCGGCGTTCCCTCCCAAGGCCACGCCCACGGTGAAGTTCGAGCGCGGCAAGAAGTTCACGTTCACCCTGAACGTCACGGTGAAGCCCACCTACGAGCTGACCTCCTACGAGCCGGTGGAGATCACGGTGCCCCCCTTCACCTTCGACGAGACTCCCATCAACCAGCAGTTGGAGGAGATTGCCAAGAACTCCGTCACCTACGTGGTGGCCGACGCCAAGCCGCTTGCGGCGGGGGACGCCTGCTCCATCGCCATGAAGTGCTTCGACGACGGCGAGGAGATCAAGGCGCTCACCTGCGAGGACCGCACCTACCTCATGGGCCGGGGCTACATGCCCGAGGGATTCGATGAGGCGCTCATCGGCATGGAGCCGGGCCAGACCAAGGAGTTCACCTTCGAGGCCCCCTTGGGCACCGAGAACGGGGAAGTGGTGAACAAGCCCATTTCCTGCACGGTGACCGTGAAGGAGATCCAGCAGGAGGTCGTGCCGGTCATCGACGATGCCTGGATGAAGGCGAACATGCCCATGTTCGCGAGCAAGGAGGCCCTGGTGGCCGATATGCGCCGCGTCTTCGAGGCCCAGCAGCGCGAGGCCTACGAGGGCTACGTGCAGCAGATGGCCGTGGGCCAGCTCACGCGCCGCTTCGAGGGCCGCATCGCCGATGAGATCTACGAGGCCACGCGCGACCAGCTCATGCAGAACCTGCGCATGGAGCTTCAGCAGGCCGGCATGACGTGGGAGCAGTTCGTGGCCCAAAACGGCGGCGAGCAGCAGTTCGGCATGATGCTCATGATGCAGACCCGCGAGGTGCTGGTGCAGGGCTTCTGCCTGGACGCGGTGTACCGCCACGAGCGCTTGACGCTGACCGACAAGGATCTGGAGGACGCCTGCCTGGGCATGAACCCCCAGGGCAATCCCAAGATGATGCGGCAGCAGCTGGAGGACTCGGGTCGCGGCTTCGCTCTGCGCGAGACGGCCGAGCGCCTGAAGGCCGCCCGCTTCGTGGCCTCCCAGGCGAAGATCACCGTAGCCGACGCTCCCGCCTCTCCTGCCGCCGACGCTTCCAAGGCCGAGTAGCTTGGCTCGCAAAAACCAGCAGAAGCATGCCTCGAAGCCGGCTCCGCGCCCCGCGGTGCCGGCTTCGGCCTTCCTGCCCACCACCCGGGCCGAGGCCGATGCGCGCGGCTGGGATACGGTCGATTTTGTCTATGTCTCCGGCGACGCCTACGTGGATCATCCCTCTTTCGGCAGCGCCATCATCACCCGGGTGCTGGAGTCCCACGGCTACAAGGTGGGCTTCATCGCCCAGCCCGATTGGAACGACCCGGAAAGCATCGCGGTGTTCGGCGAGCCGCGGCTGGGATTCCTCGTGTCGGCGGGCAACATGGACTCCATGGTGAACCACTACACGGTGAACAAGAAGCGCCGCCACGACGACGCCTACACGCCGGGCGGCAAGGGCGGCGCGCGCCCCAACCACGCGGCCGTGGTCTATTCGAACCTCATTCGCCGCACCTTCAAGGAAACACCCATCATTTTGGGCGGCATCGAGGCGAGTCTGCGCCGGCTCGCCCATTACGACTACTGGTCCGATTCCCTCAAGCGCTCCATCTTGCTCGATTCCGGGGCCGACCTCATCTCCTACGGCATGGGGGAGCGCTCTATCGTCGAGATTGCCGACGCCCTCGCTGCGGGCCTTTCCGTGAGCGACCTCACCTTCATCGACGGCACGGTGTTCCGCACGCGCTCGCTGGAACACGTGATCGACTACGAGATGCTGCCCAGGTGGGAAGAGGTTTCGGGAGACAAGCGTGCCTTCGCGGAGAGCTTCGCCGCCCAGTACCGCGCGAGCGACCCGGTGACGGGCGCCCGTTTGGTGGAAGCGTACCCCCACGGCGTGTACGTGGTGCAGAACCCGCCGGCTGCGCCGCTTACCCAAAACGAGATGGACGCCGTCTACCGCCTGCCCTATGCGCGCACGTGGCATCCTTCCTACGACGAGGCCGGCGGTGTGCCGGCGCTGGCCGAGGTGAAGTTCTCGCTCACTTCCTGCCGCGGCTGCTTCGGTGAGTGCGCCTTCTGCGCGCTCACCTTCCACCAGGGGCGCATCGTCACGGGCCGCTCCCACGAGTCGCTGCTCGACGAGGCCCGCGTCATGACCCAAGACGCCGACTTCAAGGGGTATATCCACGACGTGGGCGGCCCCACGGCCAACTTCCGCGGGCCGGCCTGCGCCAAGCAGCGCACGCGGGGCGCCTGCACAGACCGTCGCTGTTTGGGCACGAAGCCCTGCCCGGCGATGAAGGCCGATCATCGCGACTACACGGGTCTTCTGCGCAAGCTGCGGAAGCTGCCCGGCGTGAAGAAGGTGTTCGTGCGCTCGGGCATCCGCTTCGACTACGTCATGGCCGACCCCGATCCCGACCGCACGTTTCTGCGCGAGCTGGTCGAGCACCACGTATCCGGCCAGCTGCGCGTGGCGCCCGAGCACGTGTCCGACACGGTGCTCGCCGCCATGGGCAAGCCGCCTCGGGCCGTCTACGACGCGTTTTGCGACGCTTTCGAGGAAATCAATCGGGAGACGGGCAAGAAGCAGTTCGTCGTGCCCTATCTCATGTCGTCGCATCCGGGCAGCACGTTGGCCGAAGCCATCGAGTTGGCCGAGTACGTGCGCGACATGGGCTTCAACCCCGAGCAAGTGCAGGATTTCTACCCCACGCCCTCGACGATTTCCACGTGTATGTACTACACGGGCCTCGATCCGCTCACCATGGAACCCATTTACGTGCCGAAGACCTCGCATGAGAAGGCCCTGCAACGGGCGCTCATCCAGTACCGCAACCCCGCCAACTACGATCTGGTGCGCGAGGCACTCGTGAAGGCCGGGCGGACCGACCTCATCGGCTGGGACGAGCAGTGCCTCATCCGTCCCAAGCGCCCCAAGAAGCGCGATGCGGACGGCGGCGCCCCGAAAGGAAAGGGGAGGGGCGCTAAAGAGCGCGGTTCGTTCGGCAAGGGAAAGAACGCCAAAGGACGTGTCTCGTCTGAACGGAGCAGAGGTGCGGTAGGTGCCGCTTCGAAACCCCAGCGAGCCGGCAAGCCCCCGAAGGCCAACGGCCGCAAAGGCGGCATCCGCAAGGGCCGTTAGAGCCGTTCCTCCAGCGACGCGCGAAGGGCGGCGATGGTGCGAATGCCCATGGGGCTGCGAAGACCGTCCCCGAGCAGTGCCTCCAGCATCTTGGTGGTCTCCTCGGCGATGTCTGTGGCGCAGGCGAGGCCCTGCGAGGTGAGCGCGATTTCGATCTCCCGTTTGCTGGCGCAGGCGATGCGGGTGACGAGGCCCGCGTCCGTGAGGCGCGAGAGCGCTCGCGAGAAGGTGGGGGCGTCTAGGCAGAGGTGGCGTCGCAGCTCTTTGGCCGCCGTGCGCCCGCTGCTTCCCAAGGCCAAAAGCAGATGGCCCTGGGTGGCGCTCAGGTGCTGCTTACGGCACAGACGGCTGAAATCGAGGGCCGTTTGCTGGCAGGCGATGATGAAGGCGCTGTCCCCGCGCACCAGATCGCCCATCATCCGCTTCTTGTTGAGCCGCACGCAGGCTTCGAAGAAAAGCTGCAGGGCCTGTGTCCGCTCGTTGTCCTGGAGGGGGTCCAGGGCGCTTTTGGCCGCGGTTATCAGACTTTGGTCGAGGGACGCGAGGAGCCGTTGGCCGGCGGGTGTTATGGCGAGAGGGGAGTATCGGTTGTCATCGTCGCAGGTTCGCTTCTCAAGGGCTCCCTTCCGCACGAGCTGAGCGGCGCAGGCGGCCACCGTGGTATAGTTGAGCCCGAGCGTCGCGGCGGCCGTCGCCGCGGACTGCTGGGGGCGTTCGCTGATGAGCAGCAGTAGCCAGAACTGGTTGATGGTGGCGCCGCGCTCGGCCCGAAGCGTGCCGACGATGGCGCGCATCCATTGGTCGAAAATTAGGACTGTCTCCGAGGCTTGCGCCCAATCGTCTCTCTCGTTGTCCATCGCCCCTCCTTTTTTGCGTATCGTCCATGATACGTCAGCTGCGGCGTTTCGGGGATATGCTCCAAACGCTCAACGGTTTGCCGCGCGCTTCGGTGTCGTCTCGTCAACAGTTGCTCTAGCGGCGCAACTTTTGCCACGCTTCCGTTTCCTCCGTATTCTTCGGCCCGTCTGATCCCGATCGAAAGGAGAAAGAGGGATGGGAAGCAAGCAAGGGGAGAACACGCCTCGCAGCATGGACCGGCGCTCGTTTTTCAAGCTGGGCGGCCTGACTGCGGGCGCGGCGGCGCTGACGGGCGGCATGCTGGCCGGCTGCGCGCCGCAGAACCCGACCGAGATGGCCCAGACGGGCGGAGAGAACGAGACGGTGGCCGCATCGGTGCCCTACGCGGTCTACGACACCGACATCCTCCTCATTGGCGGCGGCTTCGGTGCCAGTTTCGCTATGCAGGAAGCTTGCAAGGCTGGCAAGAATATGTTGGTGATCGATAAAGCGCCCTATGGCTTCGGAGGCGCTTTCGGCATGAGCTTCGACATCATGCAAACGTGGGTTCCCGGCGCTTATTATGAGACCGAGGAGGAGGTGCCCGTTGCTACGAAAATTCGTAACGATAGCCTCTACCGCAAGACGGGCGTCCAGAACGAGGTCGAGCTGAATCCCGATGTGGTCGTCGCTAACTGGGGCGAGATCCTTTCGGCACGCAACGAGGACGGAACTCCTTTCTATATCTACGATTTCCCGACGACGCGCGGTTTCGAGCATTCCATGACGCGTCACTGGTCCGATTATTTCCGCTCCAAGGACTACGTCACGGTTCACGACCGCACGATGATCACCGACCTCATCATCGAGGACGGCCGCTGCCTGGGCGCCGTGGGCCTGCACCTGCCCACGGGCGAGTACCGTGTTTACCGCGCGAAGGTGACGCTGTCGGCCACGGGCGGCTGCACCCAGTTCTACGGTTGGAACTCCACCTCGGCGACAACGAACAACGTGCTCGACAATACCGCCGATGTGGAGATGGCCCTCCTGCGCCATGGCGGCAAAATCGCCAACGCCGAGTTCGGCAGCTACGACATGATGGGCGCCTTCCCGCGCAGCTTCACGGCTTCGGAGGGCTCCATGGTCGGCGCTGACAGCGTGCATTCAGGCGACCTGATGGATTCCGAGGGAACCTACCTGAAAGACTACCCCGAAATCGCCGAGAAGGAGTACCTGACCACCCAGTCGGGCGTTATGCAGGCGGTCGACGTGGTGGTGCGTGCTGGCAAGGGCAGCGAGAACGGCGGCGTGTACCTGGACTGCAAGCAGGAATCCCTCTCCACCATGCGATGGATGTACCAGCGCAATGCCCAGCTGTTGAAGGAGAAGTTCGGCTACGACTTCACTGCCCAGCCGACCGAGGTGGTACCCGAAATGTACGAGCACGGCGGTGAACCCATCACCGATGACAACGCCATGTGCGTTGATGCCGAGGGTCTGTTCTGCGTTCGCGCCAACGCCGGCAGCGAGGGCGGCATGATGAACATTACCAATCGTCGCATGGGCCGTTACGCCATGAAGAGGGCCTTGGAATATCTGGCGGCCTATGAGGAGCCCGCATCCGTGACCTACGAAGGAGTGGCGGCCGAGATCGCCCGTCTCGAGGATTTGCGGACGCGCACCGTGGACGATCCGCTGCGTCCCATCACCGTGCGCCGCAACATTCAGTACGCCTGCGCCGAGGCCGCTCGTCCCGTGCGTCCCACCGATGTGCTGGAGATGGCCAAAGCCGAGCTCGACCGCATTATGGCGGAGGATATTCCCCGCATGGCGTGCGCCGACGACAGCTTGGTGCAGAACGCCGACTGGAAGGACGCCATCGAGGTGGTGAACCTGCTTGATATCGCTCGACTGACCGTGGAGGCATCGCTTGCGCGCGAGGAGAGCCGCGATGCGTTCATCCGCCCCGACTTTCCTGAGACCGATGACGAGAATTGGAAGTGCGCGCTGGCCTACACGCGCGCCGAGGACGGCAGCCTGTCCTGCGAGAAGATCGCTTACTAATCGGTGCCATTCTGCGAGTTCCAAGGAGATAGACCATGAAGATAACTGTTAAGCGCTACGATCCCTCGAAGGACAATGCTCCCTATGAGACCACCTACGAGGTTCCCCACGATGACGAGTACATGACGCTTTTACAAGCCCTCGTGTACATTCACGAGAACGAGGAGCCGCTGGCCTTCGACTTCTCCTGCCGCGGGCGCATGTGCGGCCGCTGCGCTATGATGCTCGACGGCGAGCCTGTACTCGCCTGCGTGGAGCCCCTGCCTGACGGCTCGCACACGGTCGAGCCGCTTGCGGGCTTGCCGGTGGTGAAAGACCTGGTAGTGGACAAGAGTCAGGTGCAGGAGAAGATCGCCGAGACCTATAAGCGCGTGCGCGTGGCCCCGCTGACCGAAGAGGATCTCCAGACCTACAATATGGAAGACGCCGATGAGCTGTTCGGCATCAATTACTGCGCTCGCTGCCAGGTGTGCACGGCAGGCTGCCCGGCCCGCGCCATAAACCCCGACTACATCGGGCCCTCCCATATGCTGGCCGTGGCCTTCCGCCACTTCGATCCCTACGACCAGGCCGACCGTATCGTGGAGGCCGTCCAGGGCGGGCTGTGGGATTGCACTATGTGCGGCACGTGCACGGCCCATTGCAACCAGCTCGAGATCGATCATCTTGCCATTTGGCAGAAGCTGCGCGATGCCGCTACTGAGCGCGGCCTCGTGAAACAGGACTAAGGTGACGAGGCGCGCGGCAGGCCTCGCGTGACCACGCATCGGCCAGGATGCGGCCGACCGTGCCCCGTCTCGTTTTCACGATCAACTCCGGAGGCCCTTTCGTTCCCCTCCCTCCAAAGGGCCTCGTCTTTCCCATGGCAGCGCCCCTCGCGATCCCCCCCCCGC
>OLPE01001428.1_pt1 | contig 13300 bp, 16 predicted proteins | sample 1671901 | NCBI WGS metagenome assembly OLPE01 (sample SAMEA3136624, study PRJEB25190) | human gut metagenome | biome: human gut; feature: human-associated habitat; material: faeces | place: Austria | collected 2013 | reverse complement strand
TTCTTACTGCCTCAAGGATCATACGAGGAAAACGAAGACGATTTTCTACAGATCCACCGAACTCATCTGTTCTTTTGTTATAGTATGGAGAAATAAACTGGCTCATCAGATAAGAATGTCCGCAGTGAATTTCGATTGCATCGAATCCGATTGCCTGAATACGCCTTGCTGCTTCTGCATATTTCTTAACGGTTGTCAAGATTTCTTCTTTTGTCATCGGGCGAGGAATCTCTCCGCCGGCTTTTGTTGGAACATTAGAAGAAGAAACAGTTTCCATTCCGGTCCTTGCTGAAGATGCGGATGCACCTGCATGGTTGATCTGAATTGCAACAGTTGCTCCATCCTTATGAAGACTTTCTACCAGCTGATAATAACGCGGCATATAACTGTCATGATCAATACGGATCTGGCTTGTACCATTGGATCCAACAGGATATTCTACGTTTGCATTTTCTAATATGATAAGACCAACTCCACCCTTTGCACGAAGTGAATAATAATTCATATGACGGTTGCTCATTTCTCCGTTTGCTTCACCATAATTTGTTCCCATTGGTGTCATTGCAATACGGTTGCGAATGGTTGTACGCTTTACGGTCAATGGTTCAAAAATATTTGGGTATTTTGTTTTCATGAAGTGTATCTCCTTACTTTAAATATATGGTTTATATGGAACTCTTTGTTTGTGACAAAATTATCATACTTCATTTTAACAATAACTACAAATACTAATTAATGGCAGAAATGATGCGTTTAAACTATCGATTAATCTTCAGATTCTTTCTTTATAAATTCAATGTACCGCCGGTAATTGATAGCGATCCCGCATCCAGAACATGTAATGGCGGTAAAAAAGATCCATATCTTTAATAGAATGAATATGAATAGATGCTTCATCCAGTGAATCAACTTTCGGTACCAGTGCAATTCCAAATCCTTCTTTTACGAGAGCCATAATAGAGTGCTCGTCCGGACATGTTACGATGATATTCGGTTTCATATCCAGTCTTCGGTATAAACGTTTGGAATATCTTCCGGGACCGGAATCCTTGTCGTAGCCGATTATGGGGTAATTCATCAGTTCCTGGATTGCAACATCATCATACTGGTTCAATTCATGTTCGTTCGGAGTAATGATTACCATTTTTTGTTTTTGCAATGGATAAAACGCCAACTCATCATCATTATCTATAAAAGCGCCGAATCCCAGATCCAGTTCTCCCATTTTTACTTTCTGAGCGATGGCAGGGCTGTGATTCTGGTAAAAGTTGAACGATACCTTTGCATTTTCTTCTATATTAAGGAATTTTCGAACTTTATGAGGGATGTAGTGACTGGCAAGTGGGAAGATGTATCCGATATCAATGTAGCCATGACCGGATGCAATCTCGTTCATTTTAGTTTTAGCAACTTCACATTCGGATAAAATACGTTCCGTATACTCCTGAAACAGTCTGCCGGCTTTAGTAAGCACAATTCCCCGTCCCTGCTTTTCAAACAGCATCACGCCAAGTTCTTTCTCAAGCGAGGAAATAGATCTACTCAAGGATGGCTGCGAAAGATAGAGCTTCTCTGCAGCCTTATGATAGTTCTCATATTCTGAGACAGTTTGAAAATACAATAATTGATTGAATGTCATGTTCACACCTCTTCCTTGAATATACCATAACATATTGATAGCTTAAACGCATTAATTTTGTGCTTAAATCCTTTCGCTCATGATGCGGGTCATTCAATTTTCAAACAGGCAGTCACCAAAAAATAAAAATGGTGGAATTAACAAGCGAAGAATAATATAATGATGCCAGAGAATCATGGATAAAGATTTTAATATATCGTGAGAAGGAGATAGATTATGAATATCGTAAAAGTAAGAAACGTTGAGATCGGTGCAGGAGTTCCAAAGATCTGCGTACCAATTGTTGGTATAACAAAAGAAGAGATTATCACAGAAGCAAAATCATTCGATGCTATTCCGGTTGATGTTGTTGAGTGTAGACTGGTTTGAGCATGTATTTGAATTTGACAAAGTGTTGGATGTGCTGAAGGAACTGCGAAAAGCTCTGGGAGAGACTCCGATTCTTATGACATTCCGCACTTCAAAAGAAGGTGGCGAAAAAGCAATTGAGGATACCGCATATGCTGAGTTAAATATCAAGGCAGCACAGTCCGGATATGTCGACCTTGTAGATGTAGAGGTGTTTACAGGTGATGAGATTGTAAAACAGATCATCGAAAGTGCTCATGCGGCAGGTGTGAAGGTTGTAGCTTCTAATCATGATTTCTTCAAGACACCGGACAAGGATGAGATTGTGTCCCGTCTTAGAAAAATGCAGGATCTGGGTGCAGATATTCCGAAGATCGCAGTTATGCCGCAGAACAGAAAAGATGTGCTCACACTTCTTGCCGCTACAGAAGAGATGTCAGGCACATATGCAGACAGACCGATCATCACAATGTCTATGGCAGGAACAGGTGTGATCAGCCGTCTGTGCGGGGAGGTATTTGGCTCGGCACTTACATTCGGAGCTGCTAAGAAGGCTTCTGCTCCCGGACAGATGGGTGTAAATGATTTAAGCACAGTTCTTGGCCTGCTTCACAATGCATTATAATTCCGGGAATATTTCTTTGAACTCCCCCGGTGCGAGGGTTTCGTCTAATGTGAAGTTTCCCATGGTAACTCTTTTCAGCGCGATGATGCAGCAGCCTACAGCCTTAAGCATTCTGCGTACCTGATGCTTTTTCCCTTCGGTGACGGTAATCTCGCCAAAAACGATCGGATGCTCCGGACGGATATGGCAGCTTGCAGACTGAATCTCCGGATGAAGTGTGGGAAGGACTTCTTTTAATACGCTTGTGGCGGTGACACATACGTGTGCAGGAGCCGTCAGCCTGTCGCTTCCCGTTAACTGTACACCGTGTTCCAATGCATAGAGATCTTCCTCTGACAGCGTTCCCATTGCTGTGAAGAGGTAGGTCTTTTCTTTTTTATAAGAGGGATGTGTCAGCTTCTGGTTAAACATGCCGTCATCGGTGACGAGAAGCAGTCCTTCGGTAGCGCGGTCCAGCCGTCCCACCGGAGACAGATCTGGATTATCAAGATCAGAAAAATAATCCATAACGGTAGGATAACGGTCATCGCGCCTGGCGCAGACACAGCCAAATGGTTTGTTGAACATATAATAGTGGTACATAATGACCTCCGTAAAGTAAGCATTCTCGCTACATTATTTCTGAAAATCGGGTAAATGTCAACTGCCATACACCGCCTTTACTTGTGAAAATGGGTGTGCTACACTGAGGACAGAAGAGGTGACTGCGTATGAAAAATTATTCGGAAGATGCAAACAGACAATACCATATACAGACTGCAGAGGGCGAGGTAGGACGCTATGTGATCTTGCCGGGAGATCCGGGGCGCTGTGAGAAGATTGCACAGTACCTGGATCATCCTGTAAAAATAGCTGAGAATCGTGAATTTGTAACATATACCGGAGAGTTGTGCGGTGAAAAAGTCAGTGTAACATCGACAGGTATCGGCGGACCATCGGCGGCAATTGCCATGGAAGAGCTGTATCGGTGTGGTGCGGATACATTTGTCAGGATCGGAACCTGTGGGGGCATTCAGCCGGAAGTGAAGAGTGGAGATGTTGTGATCGCAACCGGTGCGGTGCGGATGGAAGGAACCAGTAAGGAATATGCACCGATTGAATACCCGGCGGTTGCTGACTTGAACGTGATAAATGCCCTGGCAGATGCGGCGGAGGATATGGGTGCAGATTATCATACCGGAGTTGTGCAGAGCAAGGATGCATTCTATGGACAGCACGAACCGGAGAAATTACCGGCAGGGTATGAGCTGATCCAAAAATGGGAAGCCTGGAAGATGCTTGGCTGTCTTGCATCAGAGATGGAGACAGCGGCGCTTTTTATCGTGGCATCCCATCTGCGGGCAAGGGCAGGAGCGTGCTTCCTTGTAATGGCTAATCAGGAGCGGGAAAAAGCCGGGCTTTGGAATCCGGTAGCGCATGATACGGATCTGGCTGTCCGCGTGGCAGTTAATGCTGTGCGCAGACTGATACAGGATGACCACAGAAAGGCAGTAAAGAAGGAGCACGATGGGAATGGCTAAAGGTGAAGGATTAAATGCAGATATGATTTCCAGACTGATTGATCGCGCAATCGAGGGAATGTCTTATGCGTATACGCCTTATTCCGGTTTTCGCGTAGGTGCGGCATTACTGACAGAAAGTGGTGAGATATATACAGGATGCAACATTGAAAATGCAGCATATACACCGACTAACTGTGCAGAGCGGACTGCGTTTTTCAAAGCAGTCAGTGAGGGAGAGAGGCATTTTGCCGCCATTTGCATTGTTGGCGGTAAAGATGGGAAGCTTGCCGATTATACATCACCGTGTGGCGTGTGCAGACAGGTGATGATGGAATTCTGCGAGCCGGAGCAATTCAAAATTATACTTGCGATCAGCCGGGAAGAGTATCGGATTTATACATTAAAAGAATTATTGCCGGAAGGATTTGGACCGGCAAGACTTGCAAGATAGATACAGAGCAATAGGTGATGACAGCAGACGAGGAGTGACGGATATGAAAGAATATAAGAGAATATTTGTGATCGTGATGGATTCATTGGGCATTGGTGCTATGCCAGATTCGGAAAAATTCGGAGATATTGGCGTGGATACATTTGGACATATTCTGGAGCGGATGCGGACACTGGATATTCCAAATCTCCGGAAGCTTGGTATGCTGAATCTGCATTCCGGTGGTGATATGACAGGTATCAAACAGCCTGTGGGAAGATATTGCAAAATGGCTGAGTGCAGCAATGGCAAGGATACCATGACAGGGCACTGGGAAATGATGGGACTGCGCACGGAGAAGCCATTCCGTACATTTACGGAGACAGGATTTCCACCGGAGCTGATCAAAGAACTGGAAGAGCGCTGTGGAAAGCGGGTTATTGGCAACAAGAGTGCCAGTGGTACAGCGATTATTGAAGAGCTGGGCGAGGAAGAAATCGCAACCGGAGCTATGATCGTCTATACGTCGGCTGATTCTGTGATGCAGATCTGTGGCAATGAAGAGACTTTCGATCTGGAGAATCTGTATCGGTGCTGCGAGATCGCCCGGGAACTTACAATGAAGGAAGAATGGCGTGTCGGACGAGTCATTGCAAGACCGTATATTGGTAAGAAAAAGGGTGAATTTAAGCGTACGAGTAATCGCAGAGATTATGCGTTGAAGCCGTCAGGAGCAACTACACTGAATGCACTTGCAGATGCGGGATATGATGTGATTGGCATTGGGAAGATCCATGACATTTTCTGCGGTGAAGGAATTACCGAAAGTCTGCATTCCACCAGTTCTGTTAATGGTATGGAGCAGACGATTGATATCTGTAAGAAGGACTTTGAAGGGCTGTGCTTTGTGAATCTGGTGGACTTTGATGCACTGTGGGGACACCGCAGGAATCCGGAAGGTTACGGAAGAGAGATCGAGAAGCTGGATAAGAATCTGGGTGTACTTTTAGATACCATGCGGGAAGATGATCTCCTGATATTAACAGCAGATCACGGGAATGATCCGACCTACACCGGAACGGATCACACGCGTGAATACGTACCGTTATTGGCATATTCAAAGGAAATGAAAGAAGGTGCCAAGATACCGGATACAGATACATTTGCGGTGATCGGAGCGACGATCGCAGATAATTTTGATATCCGTATGCCGGAAGGAACCGTTGGATATTCTATCTTAGAAGAACTGAAATAAGGATAATAGAAACAGGGAGCAATGAAGTGAATGATTAATCGAGAAGATATGCTGGAGCTCAGCAGAAGAATGACACCGGCCAGGGCATCAGTGGCAAGAATCGCAGGTGCATATTTTGATGAAGAAGGTTATGTAGATGGAACATTTAATACACATTTTCTGAAACTTTCAGCAGCAGAGCGCAGCCGTAATCTGAATCAGGCCAAGATACTCCTCCTCGCTAAAACAAACGAGGAACTGAAGGAATATCCGATTCCGGCAGCAGAACGGAAACCGGGAAGTATCTGGCAGCTTCTCGATGGAATACTGGAATCAGAATTAAAAAATGATGCATTTTTAGATATCTTATACGAGGTGATCGGCGAGAAATATCAGCCTGGTTATTCTTACGCGTGCTTTTTATATTTCGGACAGTACGATGTGCCGGTCAAGGGCAGTGATAAGGAATGGTTGGAAGGATCGGAAGAAGTCTATACTTATCTGCTATGTACACTTAGTCCGCTGGAAGGCGAGTATGAGCCGGGAAAACCAACAGCGGGATTCCTGTATCCGGCGTTTAAAGAGAGAAGTGGGAATTGCGAGTATATGAATGTGTATAAGAAGATAAAGAGTGTGTCTTAGGAGTTGTGGTAAAAAATCATGATTTTTTGTTGAATGAAAATGGAAAGGTGGAGTTTTCGCGAATAAAACACGTTTTATTATGAAACATGTTGTATTTTGCTTAGAAAAAGTGAAACAGGAAATTAAGATAATGAAGGGGAAAAGAACAACGGAGAATAGGATGGGAAAAATGCTTTTCAATGTTGGAAAAAATGCAAAAGAAATTGTAGAAAGATCTAAAGATTTTGCGGTTCAGTCAGTTGATCAGAATGATGATGGAAAATTTGATTTAGAGGATGTATCTGTAATGGCAACAACATTAGGAAATGCAGTAAGAAAAGGAGCACATACACTGAAAGAAACAACGAATGAAAAGACTCGTCAACGTGAATTAAAGGTTTTACAGCCAATTTTTATGGAGGATTTGGAAGGGGTGAATATGCCTCATTTTATTAGAGTAACTGAAAGAGATAAGAAACGTGCAGAAAGTGAAGTGTGTCAGGGGGCAATTGGATATTGGTCAGATTATAAAGAAATGAGAATGCTGAATATATTTCGAGATTCGATAGATTCATATGGAATGTCCGGGACATGAACCAGTAGAGCCAGAATTGAAGTATATGAAATATGATCCTACAGTAAAAAGCCTTGTTGAACTCCGCATGAATACACAAGGTCCGATGAAACGTCAGTTCTTAACTCTAAAACTGAGCAACTCTTCTGGATTAAAAGAAAGTGAGGCTGTGAAAATTGATGCTGTGTTAAAAGGCTTAAAATGTTCAGGAAATTCAACGCTTATAAGTGAGGCACAGAACGAATCTAAAAGGTATCTGGAGTATGAAATTGATTTTTAGAGACATTTTAAGTAATTAATATACGAGAATAAAAGGAAAGGGGGGAGTGGTTCATAAGAGTTGGTTGGCACCCTTTCCAAGACTGTCTATTATATATAATATGATTCACAGTTAGATAATTGCAATAAATAATAAGCGAAAGGATATATGGAAGGAAACTATAACTCTTTAGGATTGTTTGCATATATACTGGAAATAGATTTATAATACGTTTCTAATCTTTTTTTAACGTTTGGATCAGAACGGTAATCTTCTATAAGGGTAAATAATTCAGGATCAGTATCTTTGTTAATTAAATAGCTGTCTGGATGTGGATCGTCTGTTGTGCCTATAAGATAATCTGCTGATGTGTTCAAAACATTTGCCATAGAGTTAATAACATGAATAGAAGGAGTTCTGGTACCAGATTCATATCTTAAATAAGCAGGTTGAGACATGTTCATTCGTTTGGCAGCTTCTTGTTTTGTAATGCCCATTTTTTTTCTACATTGGATAAGTCGTTCACAATTTAAAGTAATTGTATTCATAATTAGTGCTCCCTTTTGTTTGTAATATTGGAACTGATCAAAGTATAGCATATTTTACTTGAATATACCATTGGAATATATTAATATAAAATATACCAACGGTATACTGCGAAATGAGAGGTAGAGATGTGCAAGAGGATATGGTCAAAATAATTAGTGACAAAGATTGAAAGCAACTTGTTTTAATTAACGATATAAAATTTAAGACCAGAAGAACGATAGATTGGAAAATGGTTGAAAGTTATCTAAAAGAGTATATTGGTAATCATTATGAAATATTAGAGACGTCAGAAAAAGTATATGTGGGTTCAGATTTTCCAGATGAGTTTTGTCACGCAAATGATAAGATGAAGTTAAAAGGTGCTAATGCAAAAGCGAAAGCTAATATGGTGACAGCAATTGAAGAGTTAATCAGTATTGCAACAAATAAGTCGACAGATGAAGATTATGAACAAAAACATAAACAAAAAGCAAAATATGGGTGGTATAGATATGATACGAGGTTTGGGATTCCAACATATGATTCGGAAGGAGAAATAACAAAATATAATGTTTATACAGCAAGAATATTAGTGCGATGTGATTCGGACGGAAAATTATACTTATATGATTTAGTAAGAACAAAAAAAGAAACGAGCAGCCCGCCTGAACAATAGAATTGTTACACGGTAGTAAACTTCGTTTCTTATATAGACATTCTAAGGTAGAATTCGAGAAATGTCAACAAAAAGTATATAGAAAGATAAACTGTATTTTCTGACATAGATGTGTTTAAGGTTATATTAAGGTTCCGCCCATTGTACTTTAAGATTCGTTTGCTATACTCTAAGCATAGAAAACAAAGAACTACTTTTTGAAATATAAAAGGAGACAGGAGGAGTTATAATGGGAACATGGAGTCGTAAAGGACTGAAAGAAAAAGCAAAGATCAGATTAAAAGCAAATTACTGGAAGGCGGTGCTTGTCGGGTTACTCGCAGTGTTGATTGGAGGCGGAGGTTCAGCAGCATCCGGAGTATCATCCAGTGTGCAATCGAGTTCGACAGATGTGATCGGGGATTCGATTGTGAATAGAATACCTTATATCTCTCCGGCAGGTACGATTATGATAATTCTGTTTGCATTGGCTGTGGCATGTATCGCGATTGCAATAGCAGTTGTTTTAAATGTATTGCTGATCAATCCACTGGAGATTGGACGCAACCGTTTCTTCTACAGAGATCTGGAAGAAAATGCAGAGATTAAAGAGGTGTGCTTTACATTTGACAGAGGCTACAAGAATGGTGTGAAGATTATGTTCTTCCGTGATCTGTATACCATCCTCTGGTCACTTTTGTTTATCATTCCTGGTATTGTTAAGTCTTATGAATATCGCATGATTCCATATATTCTGGGCGAAAATCCAGACATGAATCGGGAACAGGTATTTGCAATGAGTAAGCAGATGATGGATGGAAATAAATGGAATACATTTGTCCTGGATCTGTCATTTATCCTGTGGGATCTTCTTGGAGCATGCACAATGGGTATTCTTCACGTATTCTATATCGAGCCATATAAAAGACTTACGGATGCCGGGCTTTATCAGGCATTGAAAGAACAGATGTTAGCAAGAACAGAGAATGTAGTGGGAGAACAGTAGGGAAAGACTCTTATGAAATATGTGATTTTAATTGCTGATGATGAAGCAGAGATCAGAGATTTGCTCAGATTATATTTGGAAAACAGTGGATATGATGTCCTCGAGGCCGCAGATGGTCTCGAGGCATTGGCAATTCTGAAGAAAGAACATGTGGATCTTGCAGTACTGGATGTGATGATGCCGCGCATGAATGGGCTGCATGTGTTGAAAAAGATTCGGGAAACGAGTAATATTCCGGTGCTTGTATTTTCTGCAAAAGATGCAGATTCGGATAAGATTCTTGGGCTCAATTTGGGCGCGGACGATTATCTGACGAAGCCATTTAATCCACTCGAAGCAGTAGCAAGAATTCAGTCGAATATCCGACGTTTCTATTCGCTGGGTGGGCATGATGGGAAGATGGAGTCAGAGACTGCCAATCTGAAGGTGAGGGATTTGACGCTGGATACAGAAAGCTGCGTGCTGTATCGAGAAAAAGAACCAATCGAACTGTCTTCTGTGGAATACCGGATTATGTATATGTTCATGGAACATCCCGGAAAAGTATTTACAAAAGGGCAGATCTTTCAGGCTGGATGGAACGAAGAATATATGGACGATGATAATAATGTTATGGTGTGCATCAGCAAACTCAGAGCAAAGTTATCAAATGATGGAAGTAAATATATCAAGACGGTCAGAGGGCTGGGATACCGATTGGAGAAATAGACGGAGGAAAAGGGAATGGCACAAACAGATACGTCGCAGACAATAGAACATCTGAAACGTTTCTTGATTATTCGTCTATTGGCAGTAATGGTATTTATCTTTGCCTGTGAAGCAATTATTAATCTGATTGTAACCAGAATCATGTTTCCTGTTTTTAATACATTATTTGGGACAGAGCCGATTTTTACAAATCAGTCAGCAGGGGAAAATATTATCTTATTGCTGCGAATGGCCGGTTATTTGTTGCTGACTGGAATTAATATACTACTTCCAAATGGTCTGGCTGGAATATTTTCCTATACTTCAGCAGGTTTGTGGAAAAACAGCAATCTTCTTACCGGAATGTCCGGAACGGAACAGATGTTGATATTTGTAGTGTTGTTTGTTTTTATCTGCCTTTATCTGCTTCCGTATATGGTAGGCGTTTTATATTACAGCGGTATTGTGGTAAGGAAAATGGAAGAGGTGCGGGAATACGACAGAAGGCAGCAGGAAGCATTTGCCAGAAAGAGGAATCTGTTGCTGTCCGATATTACCCATGATCTGAAAACTCCGATCACAACTGTTGCCGGATATGTACAGGCATTGAATGACGGCATGGTGGAAGATCCGGAAAAGCAGAAGCAATACCTGGAATCAATTCGGAAGAAATCGTTGGAAATGAGTGAGCTGATCACATTGCTTTTTAATTACGTGAAGCTGGACAGCGAAGGATTTGATCTGAAAAAGGAACGGATCAATATCACAGAACTTGTCCTTCAGCTTGTGGCAGGTGCGTATACTGATATGGAAGAGGCTGGGATGATTCCTGATATAGATATTCCGGAAGAAGCGGACTATGCAGAAATAGATAAAATGCAGTTCAGCCGTGCATTTACAAATTTGCTTACGAATGCTATCAAGCATAATGAAGCAGGAACCAGCATAAAAATCAGCATGAAAAAGAAGCTTAGTTATCTGGTGATCAAAGTCATGGATTCCGGCGAGAGGATCGATCCGGAGTTAGCACAGCAGTTGTTCGACCCATTTGTCATGGGCGATGAATCGCGAAACAGCCGGGGCGGAAGCGGACTTGGATTAAGTGTTTCAAAAAAAGTCATTGAAATGCACGGAGGCAATCTGACATTGGAGCAGCCGACAGAAGAAGGATATACGAAAGCATTCTGTATTAAGATAAAACAAGTGGAAGAGAAACCATATGAATATGAGTAAGGGAAGAATTTTAACATAGACATACATCAAAACGCCCCTGCATAGATTGTAAAAAACAAACTATGCAGGGGTTTTGTATGAAAGAATATATTGAAGAACGTGCAATTGAGATCGCCTATTATATCATCGAACATAAGGCTACGGTCCGCCAGACGGCCAGGCAGTTCGGCGTCAGTAAGAGCACTATACACAAGGATGTGACAGAGAGACTTCTTACAGTTAATCCATCGCTGGCAGCGGAGGTGCGCAAGGTTCTGGATGTGAACAAATCCGAGCGGCACATCCGCGGCGGTATGGCGACGCGTGAAAAATATCTTCATCAGCACGAATTGTCAGAGACAACATTTAAGACAGTGTAAACACTCTGGTCGCGATTGAGAAGTAGATCATGATCGAACAGGTATCTACTACAGTTGTGATCAGCGGCGATGCCATGATGGCAGGATCCATGTGTAGCTTCTTTGCAAACAATGGAAGCGTACAGCCGATGATCTTAGCAATGATGACAATCAATGACAGCGACAGTGCGATAACGATTGCCATTTTTAAATCTTTGTACATAATAAAAATACGGATACCGTTGGCAATTGCCAGACCGATTCCGACTAGCAATGCGATGCGGAATTCTTTGAAAATCACCCGGAAAATGTCTTTGAATTTGATCTCATCCAGGGCAAGTCCGCGGATGATCAGAGTCGAACTCTGCGAACCACAGTTACCGCCGGTATCCATCAGCATTGGGATAAATGATACCAGAAGTGGCACTGCCGCAAATGCATTTTCGTAACGGGTAATGATCGTTCCGGTAATTGTTGCGGAAAACATCAGCACCAGCAACCATACGAAACGATTTTTAGCGTGAGCAAAAACGGATGTATCAAAGTAGCTTTTTTCACTTGGTGTTACAGCGGCCATCACAGTCATATCTTCTGTGGCCTCGTCTACTACGACATCAATAGCATCATCGACGGTGATGATGCCAACCATTAATCCGTCCGCATCCAGTACCGGAAGGGCAAGAAAGTCATATTTAGAGAAGAGCCTTGCAGCTTCTTCCTGGTCGGTATGTGTATGAACAGAGATGATCTCCGTCTCCATGATGTCACCAATTTTAGTGTCATCATCCATGGTCATCAAATCCTTGGCAGTTACGATACCGATCAGCTTTCTGCGTTCCAGTACGTAACAGGTATAAATGGTCTCTTTGTGGATGCCGACTTCCTTGATGTGGCGCATGGCATCGCACACGGTCATGTCTTTTTTCAGTGCCACATATTCAGTAGTCATGATACTTCCGGCACTGTCATCAGGGTAGTTCAGCAACAGATTAATATCGTCACGTTTGCTGCTGTCTACGGTGTCCAAAATACGGGTAACCAGATTAGCCGGAAATTCACCCAGCATATCTACGGTATCATCCATATAAAGGTTATCAAGAAGCTCTTTCAGTTCCTTTTCGGTAAATATCTCTACCAGATAAGCCTGCATGGTGCTGCTCATATTGGAAAATACGTCAGAAGCTTCGTCTTTTGGAATCAGCCGGAATGCAATGGCCAGTTCCTTATCTTCTAATTCTGAAAGCAGAAGAGCAATGTCTACTGCGTTCATTACATTTAATATATTCTGGATTGTCTTGTAGTCTTTCTTCAAAAGCAGATCTTTGAAGATTGTTATTGTCATATTCATCGGAATCCCATCCTTTCATTAATATCAGTCGAAAGTTGTATATCAAATTATCCGCGTCCGAATCCATTACTCTCACCACCTTTTTCTTGTAAAAATATAAAAAACCTCATCAAAGCCTGAGCAATGACAAGGTTGTTCTGTCTCCAAATAATCATCATCGTTCAAGCTTTAGTATCGCAGGGCTTAATAATTGCATTAGGTTATGCCTTAAATACGACATAGCCTGTTGACCAGCGAATCGTGTCTCCACGTTTTTGCGGCAGCAATCTTAGG